>ENA-ORDP01000726-ORDP01000726.1-marine-sediment-metagenome-genome-assembly--contig:-NODE-726-length-20132-cov-15.405240_pt1 | contig 20132 bp, 21 predicted proteins | sample MGYA00248627_ERZ508539 | MGnify/ENA primary metagenome ERZ508539 (study PRJEB26208, sample SAMN05571518) | marine sediment metagenome | biome: deep sea; feature: Hydrothermal vent; material... | reverse complement strand
TCTGGACGAAATCAGCCGAAAAGATTTTGGGGAAAGTGAATCGTGCGCGATCTGTCCTTAATAATATACAGTCAAATTAGGACACTACACTAGCGCGTTCGTGCAGACTTTATGTTGAATCGACCCCAGAAACCCGTGCCAGTGCATTTATCAAGATTCTCCAGCTTCGGCAGTGCCTGCCGGAACGCTTCCAGGTTTTGGGGGCGCAATTCCTGGTCAATTTCCAGGGCCCAGTCTACAGCCTCGAGCAAGGTTCTGGAGTAATGTCTGCGAAAGGCAGTGACAGCGTGCCTGATTGTATCATCATCGTGGCGCTCATTGGCAGGTGGCGGCGGGCTTCCTGCCATGCATGTATAGACGGTAGCGCCCAGCGCGTAAATATCCGTCCAGGGGCCCATGTAGCCGTTTTTTCTGTATTGTTCGGGTGGAGAATAACCACGTGACGTGACGTGACCAATCTGGTCCTGGCGGCTAAGCTGGCGCTGATGGACGGCGCCAAAATCCAGTAGCAGCGGGCGATCACCGTTTCTGATGTGAATATTCCCGGGTTTGATATCCAGGTGCAGGTAGCCGCGATCATGTATCGCCTTCAAACCCTCGATCATCGGCGGCAGGATGGTTAGCAGAAATTGCTCTGCCAGGCCTCCCTTTTGTTTGCTGATGATCTCCTGCAGGTTTACCCCCGCTTCATAATACAGCGCCATATACACGGTATTATTGGCCCTGAAGAAGCTGCGAACGTTAACAATATTGTCATGTTGCAGGGTGGCCAGTGTGCTGGCCTCCTGGAAAAACATCATCCGGCCCTTCTGGAAGGCCAGGACGCAGTCATTTGATTTAGGTATGATCGTTCGGTCATACTCACGCCTGGCGAGCCTTGCAGGCATGTATTCCTTGATGACGTATTCATTTCCGCTTTCCAGCTCCTCGGCGAGGTAAACGATACTGAATCCGCCTCCACCAAGGGATTGCGTGATACGGAAGTTCTCAATGACCGTACCGGGCTTGAGATGCTTTACTTGACTTGCCATTTGATGTGACTCACCGTATGTTGTCCTTCCATGGATACCGCAGGGCGTAAACAGGTTTTCTATAAAAATCAATGTACTTGAGTTTATTATCGGCCATGACAAGGGTAACTTAATATGATCAGGAGTATGACGGGTTTTGCACGCAAGGACAGCCGGCAGGAATGGGGCAGCCTGGTATGGGAGATACGCTCATTGAATCACCGCTACCTTGAACTGAGTACAAGATTACCCGAAGAGATGCGCGCCCTTGAGGGCAGGGTCAGGGAGGCAGTTGGCCAATGTCTCAGCCGCGGCAAGGTGGAATGCAACCTGCGGTTTGTGCGTCATCCTGGTGCATTATGCGAGATGCAATTAAATCGTGACCAGGCCGACCGATTCACCCAGCTATATTCCGAAACCCGGGAATTATTAAATGATTCCAATGATTTACAGCCGATGGACCTGCTTCGTTGGCCAGGCGTGGTTGAAGAGAGTGAGGCTGATTTGACACCGATAAGGGAACTGGCGCTGGATTTGCTCGATCAGGCACTGCAGGAACTGGTCGACAACCGTACCCGGGAGGGCATCAGCCTGAAAGAGATTATTATCAGCCGGTGCGACTCCATCGCCGGGATTGTCGCTACATTACGTGACCAGTTGCCCGGAATACGGGAAGGCCTGAGACAGCGACTGGAAGACCGGATAGCCGGTATGGATTTCGAGATTGACCCGGCACGCCTTGAGCAGGAGCTGGTGATCCAGTTGCAGAAAATGGATGTCGACGAGGAAATGGATCGGTTGCAGACCCATATCGGCGAGGTGCGGGATGTGCTGGAAAGGGAAGAACCCGTCGGCCGGAGGCTGGATTTCCTGATGCAGGAACTCAATCGTGAAGCCAATACACTGGGCTCCAAATCCATCTCCATTGACTCAACCGGTGCCTCGGTCGAGCTCAAGGTGCTCATTGAACAGATGCGCGAACAAATCCAGAATATTGAATAAAGGCAATAAAAACCAATGAACGCAGGATCCATAAAAGGCAGGCTATACATTGTTTCCGCACCGTCCGGTGCCGGCAAGACCAGCCTTGTAAAGGCCTTGCTGGAGTCTTCAGAGGGCATCGCTGTTTCCGTATCGCACACCACTCGCCAGCCACGTCCGGGTGAGAAAAACGGGGTTCACTATCACTTTGTCAGCAAGGATGTATTTGAGAAAATGGTGGATTCCGGGGTCTTTCTGGAACATGCCCGGGTATTTGATCATTTTTATGGAACCTCAAGGCAGGCCGTGGAAGAGCAGTTGCAACGGGGTCTGGATGTCATTCTCGAAATTGACTGGCAGGGGGCGCAACGGGTAAGGGAGCAACTATCTGAATCAATTGGTATTTTTATACTTCCTCCCTCAGTAGCGGCACTGGAAGAGCGTCTGAGGGGTCGCGGGCAGGACAGCGACGATATCATCAGTCGAAGGATGCGCGATGCCAGAATCGAGGCCTCGCATTATGATGAGTATGAATATCTGGTCATAAACGATGATTTCAAAACCGCACTGGCCGATCTGCTGGCCATATTTACAGCGCAACGCCTGGGGCTGGCCGCACAGAAACAAAAATACGCAGCCTTGCTGGGGAGCCTGCTGGACCCGGCGTGAAGCCACTGCGGGAAGGCCATTTTGAGCCAGATTTTTCAATCATTTGAGGCGAATAATTGGCATAACCGCCCGGTTCCATATAGAATAGCCGACTGATTTCAACGTACGCCCGGCAAGCGGCCCGGGTGCGCCTTGATCGAAGCCACTAACAATCGTTTCATTTTATTGATTTGAATATCCGGAGTAACCCATGGCACGAGTCACGGTAGAAGATTGTCTTGACAAGGTAGATACACGCTTTCAACTGGTTCTGGTTTCAGCAAAACGTGCGCGTCAGCTGAGCAATGGCGCAGAGGCCCATCTGGACTGGGAAAATGACAAGCCCACAGTCATGGCATTGCGTGAGATAGCAGAAGGATTTATTGATGCATCCATTCTGGATGAGGATGTAAAGAAAGAGCCGTCAGTCGAAGACGCATTCGAGATTACCGAGGCAAGGATGCAGGAAGTGGTGGCCGAGTTGTCACAGGCACTGCCCACGGCCACACCTGATGAAGACAAAAAGCCGGAAGTACCTAAAACCCCCGAAGAATAATATTATTCTTTTAAATCAGCCATGCTAGCATGCATCTTGTATGGGTAGATGCAGGGCACCGGCTTGAGGGCAAAAACCAAACCAGTTCAGGACAAGATATTCCGGATCAGTCACCTGAGTGATCTGCTCGAGAACTATCTTGATTCTGATCAGGTGCGCGATGTCTATCGGGCGTACCTGTTTGGTGCCGAGGCACATGATGGCCAGCATCGCGTGTCGGGCGAACCCTATATAACCCACCCTTTGGCAGTCGCCAAAATCCTCGCTGATATGCACATGGATTACCAGGGCATCATTGCCGCCATCCTGCATGATGTCATCGAGGATACCACCACAGCCAAAGAGCACATTGAAATCGAATTTGGCAAGGAAGTGGCCGAGCTGGTTGATGGTGTCAGCAAGATCACCATGATGGATTTCAGCTCCAAGGCAGAGGCCCAGGCCGAAAATTTTCGCAAGATGATGCTGGCCATGTTCAAGGATATCCGCGTCATCATGATCAAGCTGGCCGATCGCCTGCACAATATGCGAACACTCAAGGTTATGAGGCCCGACAAGCGCCGCCGTATTGCACGTGAGACACTGGAAATATACGCCCCGATTGCGGCAAGACTTGGCATGAACAAGATCAGGCTGGAGCTCGAGGACCTCGGGCTTGCAGCCTTGTATCCGAACCGTTACCGGGTGTTGAAAAATTCTGTGGCAAAGGCCAGGGGGAACCGAAAGGAAATCGTCAATAACATCGAAACCTCGATCAAACGGCGCATGAGACAGGAAGAACTGAAAGGCAAGGTCGTGGGCCGCGAAAAGCACCTGTACAGCATCTACACAAAGATGGTCAATAAAAGACTTTCATTTCGTGAAGTGTTCGACATGTATGCATTCCGTATCGTTGTTGAGTCGGCCGATCAGTGTTACCGGACGCTGGGTGTGATGCACAATCTGTACAAACCGGTACCCGGTAAATTCAAGGACTACATCGCCATTCCCAAGTCCAATGGCTATCAGTCATTGCATACCATTTTGTTTGGCCCTTATGGTGTTCCGATCGAGGTACAGATACGCACCCCTGACATGGATGGAGTGGCAGAATCAGGGGTTGCGGCACACTGGCTATATAAAACGGGCAGCCCGAATTCACCGGCCAGCATGCGCGCGAGGGAATGGTTGCGCAACCTGCTGGAGTTACAGAAAAATGCCGGCGACTCACTCGAATTTATCGAAAACGTAAAGATAGACCTGTTTCCGGACGAGGTATATGTATTTACGCCCAGGGGTGAAATCCTGGAAATGCCACGCAGTTCCTCGGTTGTCGACTTTGCCTATTCGGTTCATTCCGACGTCGGGAATACCTGTGTCGCAGCCCGCGTTGACCGTCGTCTGGTTCCGTTGCGAACCCAACTCTATAACGGCCAGACCGTCGAGATCATTACCGCCAGTGGCGCACACCCGAACCCGTCATGGTTAAGCTTTGTGGTCACGGCCAAGGCCAGGACCAATATACGCCATTACCTGAAGCACCTCAGAAAAGAAGAGGCAGTTGAACTGGGCAAACGCATGCTGGACAAGGCCTTAAGAGGGCGGGGTTCATCACTGGAGGCAGTGTCTGACGAGCAAATGGAAGGCTTTCTCAAGGTCAGCAAGTTGAAGGAACATCAAAACCTGTTTGAAGACATCGGCCTGGGCGGACGCCTTTCCATGCTGGTCGCAGGGCAGTTGCTGGCGCTGGAGGGTGAGGAAGGTGATCTGTCCACTGATGGTAAATCCCACCCGCTTGTTATCAAGGGTACCGAAGGCATGGTGGTGAGTTTTGCCAAGTGCTGCCATCCCATACCCGGTGACCCCATTGTCGGTTTCGTCAGCACCGGTCGTGGCATTGTGGTTCACACCCAGACCTGTAACAACGTTGCGGATTATCGCAAGTTGGCAGAGAAATGGATTGATGTTGAATGGTCGGCTGATGTAGAGGGTGATTTTGTAGCAGAAATGCGTGTTGATGTGGCCAACCAGCGTGGTGTACTGGCAACCCTGGCGGCCATTATTTCAGATATGGGTTCCGATATAGTGAACGTCGATATCGAGGAGCGTGATGGCATGACCAACAGCATCAATTTTATCCTGACGGTAAAAAACAGGAAACACCTGGCAGAAATCATGCGCCGGGCAAAAAGTATAAAGAATGTAATACGCATCAGTCGCAAGAAAAGCTGAATATTTTTTTGTAGATGAATCGGCATCGTCATTATCAATCAACACAGAATATTCAGTGAAATTTCAGGAGAAAAAATGACACGTCAAATAATAAAGACAGACAAGGCCCCACAGGCCATCGGCACCTATTCTCAGGCGATCAAGGTAAACGGCACGGTTTATATGTCGGGTCAAATCCCGCTGGTGCCGGAAACCATGGAGTTGATCGAAGGTGATATTGCAAAACAGATCAAACGTGTTTTTGATAATCTCACGGCAGTTGCAGAAGCGGCAGGTGGAAGCCTGTCTGACATGGTGAAGCTGAATGTTTTTCTTACGGACCTCGCCAACTTTGCAACAGTGAACGAAATTATGAGCGAGTATTTCCAGCAACCCTACCCGGCGCGCGCGGCGATAGGCGTGGCATCATTGCCGAAGGGTGCGGAGGTTGAGATAGATGCGGTAATGGAGTTGTAGGTGATTGTTTTTCATGAGCCATACTTCACTGCATTTATTTCACTCCCGAAGGAGTGGCTTGTTCTTAATAGTCGGGGCTCGTCCCGACCGTTGAAATGTAAATTTCATTGCATGGGAATTTAATACTAATTAAAATCAGGTAAACCACCGCCTGAGGCGGTGAGACACAAAGAGGCACTGCCGTTAAGGGGAGCAAAGAGATAGCCGCAAATACTCGCAAATATTGATAATGATTATTTGCGTTCATACGTAGCTAAACAAGGTTTTAGGAAATATAATATTTGCGAGTATTTGCGGCTAATAAGATTTAATGGCTCTTACTATTCGCTTTCATTTTCGGCTGAATTATGGGTTTGAATAGTATAAAAAGAGTCGTAACGGCCCCTTCCAGGGGCCTTCATCATACCACCCGTTCTGCGGGTGGTATTTGATTTTTATGAAGCACATAACAATGTGATGGCATGGACCCGGATTGCGGGTTAGCCCGAAACGCACTTGCCGCTTGCATTTCAGCCACATTCGTCATGGGTTAACGGGGCAACAGTGATATAATTTAACGGATTTTTACATGTGATAAGATCATGCCAATGAACGACTATTCAAATCATGCCAACACAACAAGCGGGACCGGGCAGTGAAGAAACCCTATATTCTGGTTGTTGATGATGAGCCTGATATTCGTAACCTCGTCCAGGAAATACTGGAGGATGAGGGTTTCGAGGTCAGGGTGGCCGATGGCGGTGATGCGGCCCGCAAGGAATGCCGTGCACGCCGGCCTGATCTGGTGCTTCTCGATATCTGGATGCCGGATATCGATGGTATTACCTTGCTGAAGGAATGGTCAGGGGAGGATGAACTCCCCTTTCCGGTCATTGTCATGTCGGGGCACGGCACAGTCGAAACGGCCGTTGAGGCCACCCGTCTGGGTGCGTATGATTTCCTTGAAAAACCATTGTCTCTGGCCAAGTTACTTTTGACCGTTGAACGTGCGATAGAGGCAGACAAGCTGCGCAAGGAAAACATCGGCCTGCGCGAACACATGCAGCCATTGCTTGAACCGATAGGTAAAAGTGGTGTTATGCGCCAGTTGCGTGAGCAGGCAAAGCGTGTGGCCACGCATGATACCTGGGTCCTGCTAACCGGCGAATCCGGTAGTGGCAAGGGTGCGTTTGCCAACTACATGCATAATTGTAGTGCAAGAAAATCCGACTCTTTTATTACCATGCTGGCAGGCAGCATTGCCCGCGAAAACTCTGAAGTGGAGTTATTCGGAAGTGAGGAAGGTGAGTCTATTCATTACGGCCGTCTTGAGCAGGCCAACGGCGGGACGTTATTTCTGCAAGAGGTCGCGGATATGGACCTGGAAACACAGGCCCGTCTGCACAGCGCAATCGAGGGCCAGAACTTCATGCGCGTAGGCGGCAATGATCCGGTCAAGGTCGATGTGCGAATTTTTGCTTCAACCAACAAGGATCTTGAGCTGGAAGTCCAGGCTGGCCGGTTTCGGGAAGACCTGTACTATCACCTGAATGTTGTTCCATTGCATATACCCCCACTGCGTGAACACTGTGAAGATATTCCCGAGCTATTGACCTATTATATAGACCAGTTTATCAGTCAGGAGGGCTTGTCATACAGACATTTTTCTGTCGCGGCGCAGAACCGGCTGAGAAACTATTCATGGCCGGGCAACATACGTGAACTGAAAAACCTGGTCCAGCGACTGCTGATCCTCGGAAGTGATGAAGAGGTGGGGGTGGATGAGATTGAAGGCTCCCTGTCAGGACATTCTGCGCACAGGGCCGGTATTGGCAGTATTGCCAGTGGCGCGATAGACCTGTCCTTAAGGGAGGCCAGGGAGCAATTTGAGCGGGAGTATCTTATGCACCAGTTACAGGCCTGCGGCGGCAGTGTAGGCAAACTGGCCAAGCTGGTTGGCATGGAGCGAACCAATCTTTATCGAAAACTGCGAGCGTTGGGGATAGATACCAAACAATTATGAAAATCATTATTCTGGGTGCAGGTCAGGTCGGTTCATCGGTTGCCTATAATCTGGCGAGTGAGTCCAACGATATAACACTGGTTGATAACAATGAAGCGTTGCTGAATGACCTGCAAGACCGTCTTGATATTCGCACCGTTGTCGGGCATGCCTCCTATCCCGAGGTATTGCGCCGCGCCGGGGCCGAAGATGCGGATATGATCATCGCGGTTACAAACAGCGATGAAACCAACATGATCGCCTGCCAGATGGCCTACACCATTTTTCATACGCCAACCAAGATTGCCCGGGTGCGTGAACAGGAATACCTGGATCATCCGGAAATTTTTTGTCAGGAGGCACTGCCAATCGATGTCACCATCAGCCCGGAGCAACTGGTTACCGACTATATCAAGCGGCTGATCGAAACACCGGGCGCCCTGCAGGTGCTCGACTTCGCCGGTGGACGGGCACAATTGGTGGCGGTCTCCGCCTATTATGGCGGCCCGCTTGTAGGCCATGAATTGCGCACCCTGCGCGAGCATATGCCCAGGGCAGAGGCCCGGGTGGCAGCGATATTCAGAAAGGGGCGACCCATTGTTCCCGAAGGGCATACGGTGATCGAGCCCGATGACGAAGTATTTTTCATTTCGGCGCGTAAACATATTCGCAAGGTGATGAGCGAGCTTCGCAAGCTGGACAAACCGGTAAAAAGGGTCATCCTCGCTGGCGGTGGTAATATTGGCAAGCGCCTTGCTGAAGTACTGGAAAGCAAGTACCAGGTAAAGATCATCGAACGGAATGCAGATCGTGCCCGGAAGTTGTCCGAAGATCTGGACAGAACAACCGTCCTGTTGGGCGACGCGGCCGATGAAGAACTGTTATTGAATGAAAATATCGAGAATACCGATGTCTTCTGTTCACTGACCAATGATGAAGAGGCCAACATTCTTTCCGCGATGCTGGCCAAGCGGCTCGGTGCACGCAAGACCATGTCGTTGATCAATCGTACCTCCTATGTGGATCTGGTCGAGAGTAATATTATTGATATTGCCATATCGCCACAACTGGCCACCATCGGCACCCTGTTAACCCACATACGCCGGGGTGATGTTGTGGTTGTGCATTCCCTGCGCCGGGGTGCGACCGAGGCGATCGAGGCGGTCGCGCACGGTGACCCGAAAACATCAAAGGTCGTCGGACGCACCATCGAGGAAATCAAGCTGCCGAAGGGGACAACCATTGGGGCCATCGTTCGGGGTGAGGGGGTGATTATTGCCCATCACGATATTGTTATCGAGGCCGAAGACCACGTCATTCTGTTCCTGATGGATAAACACAGAATCAATGATGTGGAAAGACTATTCCAGGTTGAAGTCACTTTCATATAAGAAAAATCGACCTGTAACAAACAAGAATGCAATATACGGTAATTCAGAGAATCTTCGGTCTGCTGTTGATGCTGTCCAGTATCACCATGCTGCCACCCGTTGCCGTTGCCCTGTATTATGGCGATGGTGCCATGACACCTTTTCTGGTTTCATTTGCATGGACACTGTCGGTCGGGTTTCTGATATGGGTTCCCGTGATGTTCGTAAAAAAGGAATTACGGCTAAGAGACGGCTTCATCATCGTTGTTTTGTTCTGGTTGATTCTGGGGTTGTCCGGCGCGCTGCCGCTCTACCTGTCCGAACGGCCGGTCATCTCGTTTACTGATTCAGTTTTTGAATCCATCTCGGGTTTAACGACCACAGGCGCAACCATTTTAACCGGCATCGACAAGTTGCCTCACTCCATACTGTTTTACCGGCAACAACTGCAATGGCTGGGGGGTATGGGTATTATCGTTCTTGCCGTGGCCATATTGCCGATGCTGGGCGTGGGGGGTATGCAGCTTTACCGGGCTGAAACACCCGGTCCGATGAAGGACTCAAGATTAACACCCAGAATTACCGAAACTGCCAAGGCACTCTGGTACATCTATCTGGGGTTGACTGTGGCCTGTGCACTGGCGTACTGGTTTGTTGGCATGGGGGCCTTCGATGCGATCAGTCATAGTTTTTCTACCGTGGCCATTGGCGGGTTCTCGACGCACGATGCCAGCATCGGATATTTCGACAATCAGTTGATTGAAGTGGTTGCCGTCGTGTTTATGTTTTTGGCCGGCCTCAATTTTTCCCTGCACTTTGTTGCCTGGCGAAGCATGAATATCAAACATTACCTGCAAGACCCTGAGGCCAGGGCCTATTTTACTATCCTGTTTCTGGCATCTGCGGTGACGATCGGATACCTCTACTATGGAGGCATAATGGAAAACGATTTCTGGGGTGCCGTTCACCACGGTGTCTTTCAGACCATTTCGATCGGGACGACGGCAGGGTTTACGACGACTGAATACTTTAACTGGCCCAGTTTTCTGCCGGTTATGCTGATCTTTCTCAGTTTTATCGGCGGCTGTGCCGGCTCGACCGGTGGCGGGTTGAAAGTGGTTCGTTTCATTCTGTTACTCCGCCAGGGCATGCGTGAAATTCTGCGCCTGATTCACCCGAATGCGCAGATATCGATCAAGGTTGGAGGCAAGACCATGTCCCCCCGGGTGGTCGAATCTGTGTGGGGTTTTTTTGCCGCCTACGTTGCGTCCTTCAGCATCATGCTGCTGATCCTGTTAATGACCGGGCTGGATCAGATCACTGCCTTCTCGGCCGTCGCCGCCTGCATGAACAACCTTGGCCCTGGCCTGGGAGAGGTCGGGGCAAATTATTCCAGCATCAGTGATACCGCAAAATGGGTACTGTCGTTTGCCATGTTATTAGGCCGGCTGGAAATCTTCACCCTGCTGGTGTTGCTGACTCCCGAATTCTGGCGCCGCTAGCCCGCATTTCTCACCAGACGGCTCTTAATTGTTGTAAGCCCATGGTAATGATAAAGTAAATAACAATGCCAAAAATACAAAGTGTTTTTATAGAACGCCTGTCGCGGCTCAGGCTTGTCTTCGTATGCTTGCTCTTCACGCAAACCATAGCTACGGCTATGCTTTGCGCTCCAGAGCGGCGCCTGCGAATACGAATCCTGCGCCGGCTTCCGCGATCCTGGTGAGAAATGCGGGCTAGACCGATGACAACCCGGGAAAAATGGAACCGGCGTTATAGCCAGAACAGTGTGGACACGGCCCCGCTTGCTTCACGGGTCCTTGGTGAAAATCTGCATCTGCTCCCTGAAACAGGCCATGCCCTCGACCTGGCTTGCGGCAGGGGTGGTAATGCCATATCGCTCGCAGAACATGGCCTGCATGTTGAAGCCTGGGACATTTCCGATGTTGCTATCGAGGGATTACAAACCCGCGTTGATCAGGCGGCTATCGATATCCATGCGCACGTCAGGGATGTCGAGACCAGCCCGCCCGAACAGAACCGGTTTGATGTCATCGTAATCAGCTATTTTCTTGAGCGAAACATCATTCCGTCATTGATCGCGGCATTAAGGCCGGGGGGCCTGATGTTCTACCAGACCTTTACCCGGCAGCGTGTCACGGCCCGTGGCCCGGCGCAGGACGAATTCAGGCTGGCCGGGCAGGAACTGCTGCAATTATTTCACGGGCTGAAGGTGCTCTATTACAGGGAAGAAGGAACGGCCGGCGATATTCAGCAGGGATGCCGGGATGAGGCCCAATATATAGGCATGAAGCCGGCCTGAGCGTTCCGGCACCCCTTTTTTTACCAACCAAGTGATGATTTTGTGAATAAATTGCAGTTATGATGCATGACGGGGTAATTTTATGTGTTTTACAGGCTAAAACGGTTTTTTGTATGGTTCGCAAGGTACTGGTTATTGAGGATAATCCCGATATTGCCCACCTGTTAAAGGTAAATCTGGGCGATATCTCCTGCCATGTCGATATTGCCGGTAATGGCAGTGACGGGCTGGGCATGGCCCTGAATCACGAATATGATCTGGTTATCCTTGACCTGATGTTGCCGCGGCTTGATGGCATCGATGTCTGTCGCAGGATACGAAAGGAAAACGACTATATCCCGATATTGATGCTGACCGCGCGAACATCGGAGCTCGACCGGGTGCTGGGGCTGGAGATCGGCGCAGACGATTATATTACCAAGCCATTCAGCATGCGTGAGCTGCTGGCCCGGGTGAAGGCCATCTTCAGGAGAATTGATATTTCATCTCCATCAGCACAGGATCAACCAGCGTTCAGGCGTATAGATGCCGGGGCCATGGTTATCGACGTCGAAAAACGCAAGGTGGAAATAGATGATAAACAGATCGACTTGACGGCACGCGAGTTTGACCTGTTATTGCATTTTGCCAGCCACCCCGGTCGCGTATACAGCCGCCCTCAATTACTTGACCAGGTATGGGGATATGGCCATGATGGTTATGAGCACACGGTCAATTCACACATCAACCGGTTGCGCGCAAAGATCGAGTCCGACCCGGCTAACCCCGAATACATATTGACCGTTTGGGGTGTCGGTTATAAATTCCATGAGCAGACAGACTGACCGCTTGATGAACCAGATATGTTTCACACCTTATATCACTGTGTACCGTTAACTTTATGAAGCGCATGTAAATGTGAAGACATGGAACCGATAGGCCTGATCAAGACCGTCTGCCGCACGGACGCGGCAGCCGGGCCGCCATGGATGGCATGTTTTGCGTGTCTTGATCAGGCCTGCCGGTTTTATGTCCGGAATGCGGGTTAGCCCAAAATACACTTGCCGCTTACATCTCAACTATATTCATAATGGATTAACGGGACAACAGTGACCTTATATTCAAAATTCGCCTTAACCATTTTCATCCTGTTCAGCGGTCTGGGTGCCTTGCTGATCACCATGCATTTTTACAGCACATACATGTACCAGCAGGAATCGCAACAGAAACTGCACCGGAACCTGGCCGCACACATAGTAAAAAGTTACGCCATTATTAAAAACGGTATACTCAACAAGGATAAACTCGATCATCTTTTTCATAACCTGATGGAAGTCAATCCGGCAATTGAGATCTATGCACTGGATGCAACCGGGAAAATCCTGGCATTCAATGCACCTGCTGAAAAGGTGGTGCGAGACCGTATTGACCTGAAACCCGTGCTGTCTTTTATCGACAGGAAAAAGACATTGCCAGTTGAAGGTGAAGACCCGCGCAGTAAACAGAACAGCAAGATATTTTCCGCCGCCCCGCTGATTGACAAGGGTAAGCTGGTGGGTTACCTGTATGTCATACTTGAGGGTGAGCGTTACAAGAACGTCTTTTCCCATTTAATGGACAGCTATGTATTCAAGATGAGTTTCCGGGTTATTGTTGTGGCGGTGGTTGTAGCGATGTTTGTCGCGATGCTGGTTTTTTCTGTTATGACACGCAGGCTGAAAACCCTGGCAAATAATATGCAGGAGTTCAGGCAGGCCGATTTTTCCGTATTACCGGAGAACAGTATGGCCATACCGGAACATGGCGATGAGCTGGACAGACTCGCACAATCGTTCAATGAAATGACAGAACGTATGATGCAGCAATTGAGCAAACTGAAGCAGTCCGATATTCACCGGCGTGAAATTGTCGCCAATGTGTCACATGACTTGCGCACACCGCTGACTACACTACAGGGTTATCTTGAAACCTTGCTGAGAAAGAGCAGCGAACTGGACGATACTGAAAAGGAGCGATATCTCAACACCGCATTAAAGCACAGCCAGAGTTTGAGTCGACTGGTGTCCGAGCTGTTTGAGCTGGCACAACTTGATGCCAATGAACAAATCATCAGGCTGGAACCATTTTCATTGCAGGAACTGGTGCATGATGTGATCCAGAAATACTGGCTGCCTGCCAGCGAACGAGATATCAGTGTGGTGGCCAATTTTGAAAACGATCTGCCATTCGTCAAGGCCGATATCGCATTAATAGAGCGTGTGCTTGATAATTTAATTGAAAATGCAATTCGTTATACACCGGGTAATGGAAAAATAGTGATCGCGCTTTCATACTCAGGCAACAGGTTACTTGTTCAGGTGCGTGATAACGGTTGTGGTATAGCTGAAAAAGAATTGCCGATGATCTTTGAGCGTTTCTATCGTCCGGAAAAAAGTCGCGATTCACAAAGCGGGGGCGCAGGACTTGGCCTGGCGATCACCAAAAAGATCCTGGAGTTGCACGGCAGTTATATCAAGGCCGACAGTAAGCCTGGTCAGGGAGCCGTGTTTAAATTCTATTTGCCGGTCGCGTGAATATTATTAAAAAGTCATTGCTAATGCCCCGTTAACTTTATGAAACACATAACAATGTGAGGACATGGAATCGGCAAGCCTGATCAAGACCGTCTGCCGCACGGACGCGGCAGCCGAGCCGCCATGGATGGCATGTTTTGCGTGTCTTGATCAGGCTTGCCGGTTTCATGTCCGGATTGCGGGCTAGCCCGAAACACACTTGTCGCTTACATTTCAACTACATTCGCCATGGGTTAACGAGACAACAGTGTTAAAAAGTAATTATTTCGTGAAGAACAGCGCAAAACTTTCATCTGGAAAAGAGGTAAGGCCGGGGGTTAGCCGTTAACCCTGGCGGACAGGATGCCCGGCAGGCTTTATGCGGGTATTATTTTGTTAATGATTGCCAGCGTTTTGGCAATTTTCAATCCCGGAATGACAGGAAATTCTATCGCCGGTCCTGGAATCACCATATATAAATTAGCAGGTACTTCTACATGTTTACTACCATAAATAACCCAGCGTGAATCCACCATAGTAACTGGCAGTATCTACAACCGAACTGACACTACCTGCTTCAAATCCGATTTTAAACGGGTCTAACTGGTAGAGCGTTATTCCTGTGGAGGTTATGCTTGAAGTTGTTTTATCAATGGCTGATTTGCTTTGACCGTATGACAGGTAAATATCGGTCAGTGGAAACTGGCAGGTTATATCAACCGATGCGCTGCTGTCCCTGAGCGCGGATGCCCCGGTCAGTGCCTTTGCCGACAGTTTTGCAATCAGACGTGGAAGCGTGGCCAGCCTGCTGAGGTCTCTTGTGTAGTGGTATGCAGTATAAGACAGGCTGTACTCCCAGTTTTTGATTCCATAGTATGCCAATGTCAGGCCGGCACCTGTGCCATTCGCCTTAACTGTTCTGTTGGGCCCGGTTATAAAAAGCTCAATCTGTTTGAGTTGTGGCTTGATGCTGAATGCCCAGTTGCTGGAAGACCACTGTAATCTCGCCTCAATGCTGTCAATCTTGATCTGTTTACCCTGACCGTATGAACTGAATACCAGGCCGGAGTCAAATGTGTTGTTCCAGCGATGCGCCACGCCAATGCCCCAGTAATCCAGGTCTATTCCACCGGCTATTGCAGGCGAGCTTGAGTTACCTGCATTGACCCGCAAGGATGTTTTCGATGTGATTCCTGCGTCCAGGTATATGAATTTATCTCTTGTTTCGCTTGAGTCCTGTGAGTATTGAATTTCCATTGAGCCATGGGTGGCCCCGTCATCAGCTAAAATACGGGACCCTGAAAAAACAATGGCACCGGCAATAAAAAGGCGTAGTAACAAATGGACATATAGCCCGGAAGAAAGAGTCTTATACATGATTGGTTCCGTAAAATTATGATCAGGATCAGATTATCGTGATCGTTTATGTAAAAACCCCCGCCGTCTTTCCCTGCGTTCGGCAGGTGACAGTCTGCGCCATTTATTCCGGAACTGCCTCCTTTCGCTTGCAGACATTCCTCTTAGTTCATTGCGAACAGCCGTCCGCTCATCCCTTGAAAGACTTTTCCATTGTCTGATGATGGCCGCCCGTCTTTCGGCGGGCATTTCTGTAAAACGCTGGCGCATTTTTCTTAGACGTCTGCGTTCCCCGGGTGGTAGATTCCGGAACTGCCTGTAATGTTTTCGAACCCGGGTTTTTTGCTCTTCACTCATATTTCTCCAGCGTTTGAGTTTCTTTTTGGCACTGGCGCGTTCACCAGGCGTCATGTCAATCCAGCGTTGCGCACCACGTTCGAGTCTGGACTGGCGTTCAGCCGGAATCTCATCCCACCGGTCAGCAAAGCGATTGAGTACCTTTTGTTCCTGTTCCCCCAGGTCTTGCCAGTTGACGCCATCGGCATGGGCAAGTAGTGGCATGCACAACAGGCATAACCCGAGTATTGATGTCTTGAATTTATTTCTCATTCGTTTCACCGTTTAACTTGTCACGTTCAAGCATGCTGATATCCTCAACCTGGGCCGGGTCCATCCATTCGCCATCTATGCGCTCCCATTCACCGAGGAAATCAAGCATCTCGCCGCTGGGTGTCTCGGTTTTCTGTTCAGCCTGTAGTTGATTGCCTGCCAGTAACAGAGCCAATATCAACAGCACAGCGTCAGCCCGCACCGGGATCCTCCTCGGCCATCCATATGTAGAAGTCCAGTTGTTCGTATAAATCCAGGCCATCATTTGAGGCAATAATTTCCATTTCATCGATGTTTGTCGAAACGGCAATTTCTTCTGCCCTGAATAAAAAGATAGTGGTTAGTAAAACAGCAGCTGCCAGGCCACCCGCCGTGACCCAGACCTGTCTGTTTTTTGCAGGCCTTTTTATTTGTTGCAGTGCGGCCTGCCGGGCCTGATTCAGCCTGGACAGGGTAGCCGCATCCAGATTGTCGGCCTGCCGGTCCAGAGTGGATTTTGCCTTGCCGATAAACTCCCGCTCATTCATGGCGAATGATCCTCCAGTTCGATGCGCAGCTTATGTACTGCACGTGAGTAGTGTGTTTTGACACTTCCTTCCGAGCATCTCATGGAACATGCTGTTTCAGCAACACTCATACCCTGCCATGCGCGTAACAAAAAGGCCTGCTGCTGCCTTAATGGCAGTCGCTGCATGGCCTGCTCCAGTTCATCCATGGAATTTTTATTTGAAACAGCCTGCAAGGGATCACGACCACGTGTGTCAGGCAGGACATCAACCGGGTTTTCCGGCCCATCTTCATTGGTATTTTTTCTGCCAAACCCGAGCCATGTCATCCATGTTGATCGAACCTTGTTTTTACGATACCAGTCGCGAATACGGCTTTGCAGGATCCGGTAAAACAGAGGCGTCCATTCCTCCGGTTTATTATTGGCGTATTTCCGAACCAGGGCAAACATGCTGTCCTGGACTATGTCGAGTGCTTCCTCACGATTGCCGACAGCAATCTCCGCAATCCTGAATGCCTTGCGCTCAACATTTGCCAGAAACTGATCCAGTGCCCGAGTCTTGTCCAGAGTGCTTTCCTTGATGGCCGGTTTATAAACAGCATAATCATGCTTCATTGCACTTGAGTATGCCAGTGGTCTGCCAATACAAACCTGCTGCACCATTGTTTTTAGTTAGAACGCCTGCGGTCAATCCGCTGATGGCCACGTTCACCACGTTTTGTCATGCGCCTGTTGATACGGTCACCCCTTCTGTCCAGCCGGGCATTCATGCGTTCGCCCCTGTTATCCAGACGGGCATTGACCCTGTCCCCACGTCTTTCCAGCCGGCCGGCCCGTTGATCCCTGCCGTTGTCTCTGGCCCGGTCTGCGCGGTTGTCAAAACGCCCCTCAATGCGATCGCCGCGCCTGTCGAGACGCCCTTCAATGCGGTCGCCACGGTTATCCAGCCTTTCCTCAATGCGGTCACCCCGGGCATCAAAACGATTCTCGACCCGTTGACCAGGCCCGTCTGTTTCGGCAAACACCGACCCCGGGCTGGCAAGTATAAGCAGACTGCATACAGTTAAAATTTTCTTGTTCATGTCGGATTCTCCAGAATAAGTTTGTGATCTCACCCCTTAAAACGTCCCGACGGGAAATCGGTTGACAGTCACGGAAATTATTATGGAATAATTTATAACATGTTGCACTGTCCCGTTAACTTTATGAAGCACATAACAATGTGAGGACATGAAACCGGCAAGCCTGATCAAGACACGCAAAACATGCCATCCATGGCGGCTCGGCTGCCGCGTCCGTGCGGCAGACGGTCTTGATCAGGCTTGCCGGTTTCATGTCCTCACATTGTTATGTGATTCATAAAGTTAACGGGGCAGCAATGATAATTTCTATATATTCTGGTCACTTGCTAATGATATATTCAGGACACTCGGAGTCTCTCCTATAGCAGGCAGACCATATGTACCTTACAATACGTGATTCTATATGCAACAATTCACACAATTTTATAAATTGATATTGAACATTAACAAATTACGACGTATATTTAACTTATATATAAGAAATTTTCAGGGATCATATTTTCAGAATTTCGTGCTATTTCAAGCACTCAGACCTACGAGAACTTAACATGGAAACTAATACTGCACTTAAGGAAAATACAGACAATCTCAGTAGTAGAATAAAAAAAGCCCGGGTAAAGTCTGGTATCAGTCAGGCTGAACTGGCGAGGCGCATGGATATATCCAGGGCCAGCGTTTCTATCTGGGAATCCGGTGGTAATGTATCACAGGAAAATATCCTCAAACTCTCCAATCTTCTCAGGGTTACTCCTGAATGGTTACAATACGATGTCAGTGCTCGTCCTGAAGTTGATGTGGAAATGCTGAAAGACTGTCTGGTCAAAACCGAGTTAATGTCTAAAAAGCTGAATGTTGACCTCAATGAGGACCAACAGGCCCGTCTGGCGGCATACCTGTACACCGAAGAACTGCGTGGAGCAGAACCAGACGAAAAACGTGTTTCTGACCTGATAAGAATTCTGGCATAACAACGTGACCGGAATATGTATTTGTCTGTTTCCGCAGACGTTTGCGTTTTATTATCGGCCCGCATCATTTCGAATACGATAATCCTGTGCCGGCCTTGATCTGTAACCTTGTATGTAAAAGAGCATAACGTTGTCTGACTACAAACAAATCCTTATCTCTATAGATTTTTCTGAGGCATGTCAGCAGGTTCTCGCCCGCGGCATTGAACTTGCCAGACAAAACCAGGCTATCATCCGGCTCATTCACGTTGTGGAACACCTTCCACCAATGGATTTTGGTTATGAGCCCGTCAGCAATTCAGACTGGTTCTTTAATGAAAATGAAATCATCAAGCAGGCTGAAAAAAACCTCGAACGGGTTGCGAACGAAAACGATATCGACAAGGAAAATACCATCGTTCTGGTCGGTACACCCAAAATTGAAATCGTTCGACACGCTGCCGATAAACAGGTTGATCTGATTGTGATCGGGTCACATGGTCGTCATGGAATCCAGCGGCTGTTGGGGTCGACCGCCTACCCGGTTCTGCATAGTGCCCATTGTGATGTACTGGCTGTAAGAATCATTGGGTAAACAATCATACAAACAGTGCCTGTATTGCTTCGGGGCACCCGCAACGTGGCCGAAAGATAATAAATAATATTGAAACGCTGTAATTCCGGTAAACAGAGTAAACAATTGATCCAGGTCAATGTTTGATTTGACGACTCGGGTATTCTGTTGTTGCTCCTAGAGGATATGTGATCCCTCTTGCATTCGCCCCATTCGAATGGATGGGGCATTTTATTGCCTGATAATTATCAGGGAAATAACCGGGTTGGCTTGTTCCTGACCCGGACAATCACTTCCACCCCTTCAGCAACCACGTCGTGTGGTAGTTCCGGCAGTCCTTCAACCTTTAAATGGCCGACGGGTATATCCACCAACTTGCCGGTATCAATGTTGTAAAGATGATGGTGCTCCAGATTATTCGAGTCATAAAAAACACGATTGGGGTCAACAATGACCTGGCGAATCAGGCCTTTTTCAGCAAACAGCCCCAGGGTGTTATAGACAGTTGCCTTGGAGACAGTCGGCCTGGATTTGTTCACGCAGGTCAATACCTGATCTGCAGACATATGTTGCGGATGATCAAACAGGATTCCGGCGATATCAACACGTTGTTGTGTCGGCTGAATACCATATTCCGTCAGCAGGCCGATGACGGCCTGTCGACCAAAGGGCCATTGTCTTTCCGAATGTTCCATACATATAGAGTATATGCCGAAATATTAGACAAAGTCTAATATATTACATTATTATTAATATGGATTATGCCTGTCCACCACCCCCCCAATCATCAGGAGCGGCTTTGTACAAGGATGTACTTATGCCGCGAGCACATGGATGTGTAGGAGCGGTCCCATGGCCGCGATAGAAAAGAGTAGCAAGGTACAAGTGGCTAGTGGCTAGAAAATGAGGCTCTTCTGACAAATCTGTGGGTTAACCCCCCAACAAAATAATAATGCATCCAGATTGGATAGGAAGAATATAGATTGTGG
>ENA-ORDP01000725-ORDP01000725.1-marine-sediment-metagenome-genome-assembly--contig:-NODE-725-length-20134-cov-3.708352_pt1 | contig 20134 bp, 24 predicted proteins | sample MGYA00248627_ERZ508539 | MGnify/ENA primary metagenome ERZ508539 (study PRJEB26208, sample SAMN05571518) | marine sediment metagenome | biome: deep sea; feature: Hydrothermal vent; material... | reverse complement strand
CATGAGGACAGAAGCGCCCGTTTCGTCTGCGTCCTTGCTCTTTGCTGGCCCGGCGGACATCAAGAAACCTTTGAGGGATTTGCCCGCGGCCACATTAGCTGGCCGCCGCGCGGAACATACGGCTTTGGCTATGACCCCATTTTCATCCCCGATGGCTATGGCGTCACCTTTGGCGAAATGGAGCCACAAAATAAACACGCCATCAGCCACCGTGCCGACGCCTTCAATAAACTGGTCAAGGCTTGCTTCGAAAGGTGATGCGCCTTGGACAACGCCCTATCCATTTATATCCACTGGCCATTTTGCGCATCCAAGTGTCCTTATTGTGACTTTAATAGTTTTGTCTCCGGGGGGGTCGATCAGGCGCGCTGGAAAGCCGCATTGCTGTGCGAGATAGAAAGTTACGCAAGCGGAATAAATGGGCGGATGACGCGGAGCATTTATTTCGGTGGAGGCTCCCCGTCCTTAATGCGCCCAGACGTGGTTGCCGAATTAATCTTTTTTATTCGTAACAGCTGGGGGTTAGCCGAGGATGCTGAGATTACCCTTGAAGCGAACCCAACATCTGTCGAGGCTAGGCGTCTCCAGGACTTTCGCGATGCAGGAGTCACCCGTCTTTCTCTTGGCGCGCAGTCTTTGGAGGAACGAGCCTTGCGCTTTCTAGGGCGAGGGCATACGGCGAATGATGTGCGCGTGGGAATTGCGCTGGCTGCGGAATGTTTTTCCCGCTATTCATTCGACATGATCTATGGGCGCCCCGGGCAAACGCCTGCTCATTGGCGACGGGAGCTGGGCGAGGCTCTTACGCTTGTTGGCGGGCATATTTCTCTTTACCAACTCACCATTGAACCCGGAACGATTTTTCATCGGGACGGCGTCGCGGAAGCTGACGAGGAGACCGCGGCGGCGCTTTTTGAAGTTTCACAGGAACTTATGGGATCCAATGGGTTGTTTTCTTACGAAATTTCCAATTACGCCCGCCCTGGTGAAGAGTGCCGCCACAATTTGGCGTGCTGGCGCGGCGGTGATTATTTAGGGATTGGACCCGGTGCGCACGGCCGTTTGACATCCCCCTTGGGAACCGAAGCCATGGAGCAAATACGCTCACCGGAAAAATGGTTGCTTGGCGTGGAAAAAAACGGCCGCGGGAGCGCCCAGCGCTCCATTCTGAGTTCTCAAGAACGTTGTGAAGAACTGCTTTTAATGGGCTTGCGACTAAATGAAGGCGTTGACGCAGAGCGGTTTTTCGCCCTAACCGGCAAAAAAATCGAGCGGATCGTAAATTCCTACGCCCTTGAAAAGCTGGTCCATGGCGGTTTCTTGGAAATCAACAATACGTGTCTACTGGCGACAAAAGCAGGCCGCTTGCGCTTGAACGCCGTGCTTGCTGAATTGTTAGCGTAGTTTACGAAAATCGTTATGTTGAGGACGTAAATGATTCTACTTCAAAGCGTTATCAAGTTTTATTAAATATAAAAATTATTACGGGTGCGCAATAATTACTTTAATTAAATGACGCCTCAAAGGTTTCAGGCGCAGGGCCAATAACCTTAAAGCCGTGGCGCAAGACCTTAAGAACGGCGATGCCGCGTTCCGTGGAGCCGTCTTTAAGAAAACGGAAGATGCCATCCCGGCCGTAAAATCCACTGGGGATTGTCAGTGCGCTGGGCCTGAAATCAGCGCCCTCTTCCGCCCGCGCCAACACCGCCGCCAGCGCCGTGGCGTCATAGGCGAGCGTGGCCAGGCGGTGTGGTTTTTCACCGTAAACTTCCTGATACTGCCGTTCGAACTCAGTGCGGGCCTTCGGCAAGGGGGCGGCGAACCAACCGCCGACGAGGGCCGGCTCGGCGCCGATCCCCGGAACATCCCATCTACCGGTGCCGAGAATGCGGATTTTTCCCGGATCAATGTCATAGAACGGCAGCAGGGCGGCGACAGCCTGGAGCCTTTTGCCGCCATCGGCCAACAGCAGAGCGTCAAACGGAAGATCGCCAAGAGTTTGCAGTTTTTCCAAGCGTTCAAGGGCGCGTTTGGAAATTTCGTCGCTTTTTCCCTTTAGCTTCTCCTTTTGAACAAGGAGGGCTTTTCGTCTTTCATCATAATTGGCCAACCGTCGAACGACGCCGGAAAAGTCTTTTGAATATTGATTGTAGTACTCAATCCTACTCACCATTACGCCATGGAAGTCCGCAGCTTTTTGCAGGGTGTCCACGACTTTCCTGCCTCCCTCGTCATCAGGAGCCAAAACGGCGTATCTGGTGATTCCGCGTGAACGGGAAAAAGCCACCACCCTTTCGACCTCTGCTTCGGGATGAAAGCCCATGGTGAAAACGCCTTGACCCGCCACAGATTTATCGCTTGAAAAAGCGATCACCGTTACATTAGCTGCGCGCGCCGCCGGAGCCACCGCCCTTACCGACGCCCGAAGCAATGGACCCAGAACTAGATAAGCGCCATCTCCGATCGCCAAGCCCACGGCGTCAATGGCGCCTTCCGGGGTTCCACGGGTATCGTGAACCAACAACTCGAAACGGTCATCGGCAAAGGCGAACATGGCAAGCTGTGCGGCGTTCTGCATGGCCGCGCCAAGCTTGGCGCTGGGTCCGGAAAGAGGAAGCAGTAATGCAACGCGCACCGTTGACGATTTTGGAATAGGCGTATAGGCGCCTTTGGTCTTGGTCCGCCGATTGTAGAGATAAGAACTCAGCGACGGCTGCGGACTTTGCTTTACGGTTGGCGCGGGCCGCATCGGTTCATATTTTTTCTGCGGCGCAACAACGTCAGGAAGCGGCCGTAAAGGCGCTTGCGGCGTGGAGATTTTGGCGGGGGCCTGGGAGGTTTTAATTTTATCGGCTTGAAACAAGCTAGGTAGTCGTGGAGACTCGCAAGCGGAAATCAACAGAACCACGGTGGCCAGCCATGGCGCCAAAGCGTACCGCGTCCAGAAAAAAAACGTCTTGGTCATCGGGCGGCGACTATCCTTCAAAAGGTTTCAAATCCCGGGCCAAAAAAGAGCCTACTCACGGCAACGCCGCGAGTAAACCGTCCGATGACAAGCCGACGACAGGTCTTTACCTGATCGCCACCCCCATCGGCAACGCCGGCGACATTACATTGAGGGCGCTCCAAATCCTGAAAAGCGCTGACATTATCGCCTGTGAGGACACGCGGGTGACCTCCAAGTTGCTGGCCATCCATGGCGTTTTCAAACCACTTAAACCTTATCATGAGCATAATGCCGGCAGGGTCCGCCCGGATTTCATCAAACGACTTAAAAATGGCGAAACGGTGGCGCTGGTTTCGGACGCCGGCACGCCGCTGATCTCAGATCCCGGATACGGGCTGCTCCAGGCTTGCATTAGCGAAGGCATTTTCGTCACCGCCCTGCCCGGCCCATCATCGGCGCTTACGGCGTTGGTGCTTTCCGGTCTTCCGACCAATCGTTTTCTTTTTGCCGGGTTTCCGCCATCCCGTTCCGGCGGTCGGCGCAAAGTCTATAGAGAGCTCGCCTCGGTCCCCGCCAGTCTGATTTTTATGGAGTCGCCAAGACGATTGGCCGCGGCGCTGGCTGACATGTTGGAAATTCTTGGGCCGCGCCATGCGGCCATAGGCAGGGAACTGACAAAAAAGTTTGAGGAAGTGCGACGCGGCCCACTGTCCGAGCTTGCCGCGCATTACAAGGCGGAGGGCGCGCCTAAGGGCGAGGTGACGATCGTCGTCGCGCCTCCAGAAAAAGACAATCGCGAAATAGCGCCGGAAGATCTGGACAATAAACTTAGAAAGGCTTTGAGAGGCGCCTCCGTGCGCGACGCAGCCACAAAGATTTCCTTTGAAACCGGGCTCCCCCGGAGCCGGCTTTATGAACGGGCCCTCGAACTTAAAAAGAAGTTTTCATGACCCGGTTTGAAAAATATGCGGCCAACAAAAAACGCCAAGCCTGGCGCTTCGGACGCTTCGCCGAGGCGCTTTGCGCGTGGCATCTAAGATTAAAGGGTTATCGCATTCTTGAGCGGAGTTTTCGTGTTTATGTGGGCGAAATTGACATCATCGCCCGCCGTGGCGATATCATCGCCATGATCGAGGTCAAGGCCCGCAGCAACATATCGGATGCGGCGCAAGCATTAGGAAGACGCCAACGCCAACGCATTGCCCGCGCCGCAGGGGCATTCATTCAATCTAATCCGGATTGCGCAAACCTTGATATGCGTTTTGACGTTATGCTTGTAAGCCCATGGAGAGCGCCCATTCACCTGGCCGACGCCTGGAGAAGCGAGTCATAATAAACCTGCCCTTGAACAATCCCTTTCAGCTAATGATTAAGAGAATTAAAATATTATTGAACTTACGTTTGTTGGAACCTTGAGGAGAAACGCCAAATGATTTGGGCGCCGTTTAAATTTTTTTCCAAAGCCGCCGTGTTGCTTGTCATGGCATCCATGCTCAATGGCTGTTCGCCTACAGGCGTGGGCGCCACCGCCGGCATTGCCGCCCTTGAGGAACGAAGGGTGGAAGACGTTGCGTACGACTTAAAATTAAAGATAAAAATCGCCAAGAAGTGGTTGGATTATGACGGCAGCCTACTTCTCGATGCCGGCATCGAGGTTTATGAGGGCCGGGTTTTGCTGACCGGCAATGTCGACACCCCTGAGATCCGCGCCGCCGCCGTGCGTCTCACCTGGGAAGTTCGTGGCGTAAAAGAAGTGATCAACGAAATCCTGGTCGCTATTGAGAGCGGCATTATGGATAAGGCGCGGGATATATGGATTTCCACTCAGCTTAAGACGAAACTAACCTTGGATAAAAAAGTTTACGCTATAAATTACACCATCAAAACCATTGCGCGGGTTGTTTATTTAATCGGGGCCGCTCAGAGCAAGGAAGAGCTTGGGCGCGTGATTTCTCATGCGCGAAATATTAATTACGTTCGAAAAGTTATCAACCACGTGCGCGTGAAAGGCGGGGTATGAAGCTTCCCACCAACATACGATCCCAGCTAACCCAACTTGGCGAATTGGCGGACGAAAATATTAATCTTGTGGAATCAGCGTTATTGTTGGCCTCTATTGAACGTCCCGGCGCAGCGAAAAAGCCCTATTTACGCCATCTCGAAAGGATCGTCGAGGAAGTTCGCGCCTATATAGACAGCAGCTCCGCAAAAGGCGATCTTACCCAAATCGTTGAGGCCTTGCGCCAAATTATCGCAAAGCGCTACGGTTACAAGGGAGCTGATGACGCTTTCGAGGATTCCGACAGCGCCAACTTGATGCGCGTGATCGACCGCCGCAATGGAATTCCCGTAGCATTAGGCATTATTTACATCCACGCGGCGCGCACTCTTGGGTGGTTTGTTTCGGGTCTTGATTTTCCCGCCCGCTTTCTCGTGCGCCTGGAAAATGGGGGCGAACGCATTATAATTGACCCCTTTGGCGGTGGTCGTGTTGTGACGCCAAAGGATATGCGCGAAATATTCAAGGCCGTTTATGGAAACCAAGCCGAAATAAAGCCAGCTCATTATGAGGATCTGGATAATCGTGGAATTTTATTGCGGCTCCAGAACAATATTAAGTTCCGCCTGATCCACGCAAAGCGGTTTGAAGAGGCGCTTCATACCATTGAAACCATGCTGTTTTTCGCTCCCGGCGAGGCGTCGTTATGGCGTGAGGCGGGCCTGCTTAACGCCCGCCTTGACAATGTGCATGAATCTGTTGCGGCGCTGGAGGAGTACCTGCGGCTTAACGCCACAGACGCCGCAAGGCTCCGTACATCTATTTTATTGCAAGAATTACGTGGCCGCCTCACCTGATTAAGCAGCTTTGGCGCCGGAACAATCAAGGAGCAATGACATGGGGCTAAAGGTCGCCATCCAAATGGACCCAATGGAAAGCGTCGATATTGATGCGGACAGCACCTTTGTCCTGGCGCTGGAGGCGCAACGGCGCGGGCACGCCCTTTACCACTACCTCTCCAGCGATCTTACATTCGCCCAGGGAAAAGTGCTGGCGCGGGCGAAGGCCCTTGAAGTGCGCCGGGCGAAGAATGATCATTTTACTTTTGGGGCGCCTGAGAACATAGATCTGGCTAACGTTGATATTGTGCTCATGCGCCAGGATCCGCCTTTCGATATGGCCTATATCACCGCCACCCATTTATTGGAGCATGTTCACCCGAAGACGCTTGTCGTCAATGACCCGGCGCAGGTGCGTAACGCCCCGGAAAAGCTTTTCGTTACACAATTTCCTGATTTAATGCCGCCCACCCTCATCGCATCCGACCGCGATCAAATCGCCGCCTTTAGGGCCGAGCATAAGGACATCATCGTCAAGCCTTTGTTTGGCAATGGCGGCGCCGGCGTTTTTCACGTTCCGCCTGAGGGTGAGAACCTGAACGCCCTCCTCGAGATGTTTACCGCCTTTCAGAGAGAGCCCGTTATCGTACAGGCCTATTTACCGGAGGTGCGCCAGGGCGACAAGCGCATCATCCTGATTGACGGCGAAGCCGCCGGAGCCATCAACCGTGTGCCGCCCGAAGGCGAGGCGCGCGCCAACATGCACGCCGGGGCCAAGCCGCTGAAGGCCGGACTAAATGCGCGTGATAGGGAAATCTGTGAGACGATTGGGCCAAGCCTTAAAGAGCGTGGCTTGATTTTCGCCGGCATCGACGTCATCGGCGACTACCTCACCGAAATCAACGTCACCTCGCCGACCGGCTTGCAGGAAATCAACCGCTTCGACGATGTTTGTCTGGAGGCTTGGATCTGGGACGCCATAGAGGCGCGGATCGATTCGGTTTAATTTTTCACTTTCATCTTAAAAAAGTGCGTGGCTTTCTTCCTTCGCTTCCTTAATATCGGCGAAGTGAAAGGGGGGCGTTCAACTCTTGGTCGCACGTATTAATACAGTGGCGTTTCAGGGCTTTGAGGCGATGGACGTTGATGTCCAGGTGCAGATGTCTTCAGGCCTTCCGGCGTTCAACATTGTTGGGCTTCCCGACAAGGCGGTCGCCGAAAGCCGTGAACGCGTGCGCGCGGCGCTTACCGCCATGGGTTTATCGCTGCCGCCAAAGCGCATTATCATCAACTTGTCTCCCGCTGACATCACCAAGGAGGGCAGCCACTTTGATCTGCCTATCGCTCTTGGTCTGCTGGCGGCGATGGGTGTTCTTCCCGCCGATGACATCGCGGGCTATATGGCGCTTGGCGAGCTCGGCCTGGACGGTGCGCTGGCCCCCGTGGCGGGCGTCCTTTGCGCGGCCATCCACGCCAATCAACGCGCATTGGGCCTTATCTGCCCGGCGGCGCAGGGCGGCGAGGCCGCGTGGGCGGGTGAACTGGAAATTCTGGCGCCGCTGAATCTAATTTCTTTAATTAATCACTTTAAAGGCACGCAAGCCTTAACGCCTCCTGGGGCGACGTTATCCGCGGAACGGCCGTCATACCCTGATTTATCCGAGATAAAAGGTCAGGAAAGCGCCAAACGCGCCCTGGAAATCGCCGCCGCCGGCGGCCATAACCTTTTGATGGTGGGGCCGCCGGGAGCCGGCAAGTCCATGCTGGCGGCGCGCTTGCCGGGTCTGCTGCCGGCCCTGGATCCATCCGAAGCCTTAGAGGTTAGCATGATTCATAGTCTTTCCGGGGGGCTTGGCAGGGACGGTCTCATTAGTTGGCGGCCCTTTCGAGATCCGCATCATTCGGCCTCCGTCGCCGCTCTTGTCGGCGGTGGAGCCAAGGCGCGGCCAGGCGAGGCGTCATTGGCTCACCTGGGCGTATTGTTTCTTGACGAATTGCCGGAATTTCAACGTGGCGCGCTGGAAGCGTTGCGGCAGCCCCTGGAAACAGGCCGGATTTCCGTAGCCAGGGCCAACGCCCACGTCACCTATCCCGCGCGCATTCAACTTGTGGCGGCCATGAACCCTTGCCGTTGCGGCAATCCCAATGATGAAACGCTTGCCTGCGCCCGCTTTCCAAAGTGCGTGCGGGATTACCAATCAAAAATTTCCGGCCCCCTGTTCGACCGCATCGATCTGCATGTGGAGGTGCCGGCCGTCAACCCCGCGGACATGTCCGCGCCGCCCCCCGCGGAGAGCTCATCGAAAATTGCAATCAGAATCGAAACGGCGCGAGCCAAGCAAAAGGACCGTTATGCAGTCTTGGACGCTAATCCACCCATTCGCACCAACGCCGAGGCGGACGGCAAACTGCTGGAGGACGTGGCGGCGCCTGACGAGGGCGGACGGCGGCTGTTAACGGAGGCCGCGGAGCGTATGCGGCTTTCCGCCAGGGGCTATCATAGAGTGTTGAGAGTGGCGCGCACCATTGCCGACCTTGATGAATGCGCCGACGTCAAGCGCATCCACATCGCCGAGGCCCTCTCGTACCGCCGAATCGTGCCGGGACAAAGCGCCATCCTTATGGAGTCGCCGATTTAACGCGCCAGCATCGGGCCCAGGTTGCGTCCGGCGAAAATATGGACATGAAAGTGCGGGACCTCCTGATTGGCGTCGCGCCCATGATTGGCGAGGATGCGATAGCCGGCGCCGGTAACGCCCTGTTCGCGCGCCACGCTGCCGACCGCCCGCCAGAAACCGGCGGCTTCCTTTTCAGGGGCGTTGGCCGAAAAATCATCCATGGACACATACGCCCCCTTGGGAATCACCAGCACATGCGTTGGCGCCTGCGGGTTTATGTCATGAAAGGCGAACGCGAAATCATCCTCGAAAACTTTATTGCAGGGAATTTCGCCACGAAGAATTTTGGCGAAGATGTTTTCTGAATCGTAAGCCATTGTTTTTTCCTAAGAGCCTATCCGAACAACTAGAGGCGATTGTGATGAGACGAAATCAGTTCTTTGATCTTGACTTCTTCTCGTCCAAGCCCGAGACGCCCTCGCGCCGCGCCAGCTCCGACCATACATCCCCGGGCTTAACGCCGGTCTCAACCCATAGGGCCAAAAGATGATAGAGCATGTCGGCGCTTTCCGCCGCCACCTCCTTGGAAGACCCTTCCAGCGCCGCAATGATTGTTTCCACCGCCTCCTCGCCGAGTTTTTGGGTGATTTTTCCGCGTCCCTTGGCGAATAGTTTGGCTGAGTACGACGTCTTTGGATCGCCCTTGCGGTGGCTCTTGATCTTCTCAAACAGGCGCTCCAGAACAGCGCTATCGATTGATTTTTTCGCCATGTTCGGCTCTATGTTTTTGGGTCTTCGCGAACGGGCACGCCCGCCGCTTTCATGTGGGCCTTGGCTTGGCCGATCGTATAGGTTCCAAAATGAAAAATCGAGGCCGCTAAAACCGCCGACGCATGACCTTCAATGACGCCTTCAACCAAATGATCGAGTTCGCCGACACCTCCAGATGCGATCACGGGAATCGGCACTGCGTCGGAAATAGCGCGAGTCAGGGGCAGGTTGAAGCCAATCTTGGTGCCATCCCGATCCATGGAGGTTAGCAATATTTCGCCGGCCCCATACTCGGTCATGCGCTTCGCCCACTGAACGGCGTCAATTCCGGTTGGATTGCGGCCGCCATGGGTAAAGATTTCATGCCGTCCATCACCGACTGTCTTGGCGTCAATGGAAACAACAATACATTGGCTTCCGAATTTTAGCGCCGCTTCACGCACGAATTCAGGCCGCTTCACCGCCGCCGTGTTGATGGCCGCCTTGTCAGCGCCGGCAAGCAAAAGCTTGCGGATGTCATCCAAGACGCGTACGCCGCCGCCCACGGTTAACGGCATAAAGCATTCCTCGGCGGTGTGCCGCACAACGTCAAAAATGGTTTCGCGATCCTCGTGGCTGGCGGTGATATCCAGGAAGGTCAGCTCATCGGCCCCTTCCCGATCATAGATGCGCGCCTGCTCCACCGGATCGCCGGCGTCCACAAGATCAACGAAGTTCACGCCCTTGACGACCCGGCCCTTATCAACATCCAGGCAGGGAATAATCCTGACCTTCAGCATGCCTCCCCCAAAAGCTTCACGGCGGCGTTAGGATCGACGCGGCCGTCGTAAACGGATCGACCGCAGATCACGCCTTCGATGATGGCCGCCTCATCCTTGAGTTTCCTTAAATCACCCATGGAGGATACGCCGCCGGAGGCGATGACTGGCGTCGAAACAGCCTTGGCCAGGGCCACGGTTGCGGCGATATTGGGGCCTTCCATGGCGCCGTCGCGGCCAATATCCGTGTAAATGATGGCCGCCACGCCGGCGTCCTCAAACCTCAGAGCCAGATCAAGCGCTTTCATCTCTGAGACCTCGGCCCAGCCCTCAACGGCGACCAACCCCTCCCAGGCGTCAATGCCAACGGCCACGCAGCCGGGATGAAGACGGCAGGCTTCCTTGACCAAATCAGGGTCGCGCAAGGCCGCCGTGCCCAAAATGACTCGGCTTATTCCCTTCGCCAGCCAGTAATCCACGGTTTCCAGGTTACGGATGCCGCCGCCAAGCTGTATTTTCATATTCGCCGACACAAGGATGGATTCCACCGCCGCGCCGTTAACCGGCTGACCCTCGAAGGCCCCGTTAAGATCAACCACATGCAGCCACTGGCATCCGGCGGCGGAAAAAATGCCGGCCTGTCCGCCAGGATCATCGTTAAACACCGTCGCCTGCTCCATGTCGCCACGGACCAATCGCACGCATTGGCCGTCTTTAAGATCTATGGCGGGGAAAAAGATCATTAGGGCCGCCACTTCAGGAAATTGGAGATCAAATGAAGGCCCACGGCTTGACTCTTTTCCGGGTGAAATTGAACGCCGATCATATTGTCGCGGCCGATAACCGCATTTATTACGCCTCCGTAATTAACCCGCGCCAAAACATGCGATTCATCCTTGGGAACAACCCCATAACTATGGACGAAATAAACATGGGAGCCCTGAACAATCCCATTCAGGAAAGGGTGACTGGTGGAAAACATTAATTCGTTCCATCCCATGTGGGGGATTTTTAATGTCTGGTCTGAACACTGAAGCGGCGCCACCTCGCCATCAATCCACCCCAAGCCATCGTGTCTTCCATACTCAAGTCCCGTGGAGGCCATTAGCTGCATGCCGACGCAAATGCCAAGGAACGGCTTGGCGTCTTTAATCACTGCGCGCTCTAGGGCCTCAATCACGCCATCCAAGGACTCCAGCCCTTTTTTACAGTCGGCGAAAGCGCCGACGCCAGGCAGCACAATATGGCTGGCCGCGCTCAAATCAGAAGCTTGGCTGGTGACAATGACCTTAGATTCCAGATCCGCCATCGAAGAGGCGCGCTCAAAAGCCTTGGCGGCGGAGCGCAGGTTGCCTGAGCCATAATCTATAACAGCAACATTCACGGACCCGTTTCCAACGCAAATTCAGCGGCCAACTCCGGCGCCGCGTCGAGAAACCGCCGCTCCGCGGCGTCGCAGTTTTTCCCAGACACCACGCCCTCAATGACATACCCGCAGCGCTCCAGGGTCCAGCGCCTAAGATCGTTGGCGATAAATCCAACCCCCATTGCGAGGCCTAAAGACGCGGCGCCTTGGGCCAGAGGGTTCAGGCCCAGTATGAACGACATCAAACTGGCGACTATATTAGCGGCGAACAGGGCCAACGCCACAATCCATAAACGCCTCCAAAGAGCCCAAAACGCCGAAAAGAAGAAACCCGGCCAGCAAAATCCTTCCTTCACCAAGACAAAGTCTGGGAAAAAGCCATTCCGCTTTAAATAGACGGTGTAAATTTGCACGGCGAAATCACAGAGAGCCGCCAAGGACGCCCTTGGTGGAAGGCGCCTCATGGGGCTTGCGGGGATCAATTTCAATCGCTTGCCGCAAGGCGCGGGCCAGCCCCTTGAAACAAGACTCAACGATATGGTGGTTGTTGTCCCCGTATAAGGTTTCCACATGCAGCGTAATCCCAGCAGCCTGGGCGAACGCCTGGAACCATTCCTTAAACAGCTCAGTATCCATTTCACCCAGTTTGTCGCGCACGAACTCAACCCTCCAAACCAAATAAGGGCGCATGGAGGCGTCCAGAGCCACCCGCGTCAAAGCTTCGTCCATGGGGGCCATGGCGCCGCCATAGCGGGCGATTCCCTTGCGTTCGCCTAAAGCCTTGGAAACCGCCTCGCCGATGGCGATTCCGGCATCCTCCGTGGTGTGATGAGAATCGATGTGCAGGTCGCCCTCCGCCGACACATCCAGGTCAATCAGACTGTGCCGCGAAAGCTGCTCCAACATATGATCCAGAAAACCGACGCCCGTGGAAATATTATAGATTCCCGCGCCGTCCAGGTTTACCGCGACCTTGATTTTCGTCTCATTCGTATTGCGTTCGACGCTAGCCTTACGCATGGCGGCCTCCTCCGAGGAATTTCGATTCACTTTGTAACAGGATGCCGAAAAAACCTCCAGCCCTACGCAATATTGTGGAGCGCCCTTGATTGCAAGGCTTCACAATCCCATTTCCTCGGGTATAGTTTGTTTCTCGCGTAGGACTTTTTTTTCAACGGTTCAGGCAATCATGACGATGGATAAAGAACGAAGTTGGCTCGGCACCACCATTCTGTCGGTTCGAAAAGGGAATAAGGTGGTTATTGTCGGCGATGGTCAGGTCAGTCTTGGGGACACCGTGATCAAGGCCAATGCAATAAAGGTGCGACGACTTGGCGGCGACGCGGTGATCGCCGGCTTTGCCGGGGCGACCGCCGACGCCTTCACTCTCTTCGAGCGCCTAGAAGGCAAGCTGGAGCAATATCCCGGACAGTTAACCCGTTCCTGCGTTGAGATGGCCAAGGACTGGCGCACGGATCGTTATTTGCGCCGCCTAGAGGCGATGATGGCTGTAGCCGACAAGGACGTATCGCTGGTGCTTACCGGCACCGGTGACGTACTTGAACCAGAAGACGGATTGATCGGCATCGGTTCGGGGGGTAATTATGCGCTGGCGGCGGCGCGCGCCTTGTTCGATCAAAAAAATCTGGACGCCGAAGCCATCGCCCGCAAGGCGATGGAGATCGCCGCTGGAATCTGCGTCTACACCAACACCAACATTACCATCGAATCCCTATGAACGAAAATACATTAACCAGCTTTACGCCACGCGAAATCGTTTCCGAACTTGACCGTTATATTGTCGGCCAGAAAGACGCCAAGAGGGCGGTTGCCATTGCCTTGCGCAATCGCTGGCGGCGCGTACAGGTCGATGAGCCACTGCGCAGCGGCGATGAAATCGTCAAAGACGTTTTGTTTCTGGAGCTTGGTTCCCGCTTTGTGCCATGCTTCGCCGTACTCGCCGCCGCCATGCGCGAAGAGGTTCTGCCGAAAAATATTCTGATGATCGGTCCCACCGGCGTCGGCAAGACGGAAATTGCGCGCCGTCTCGCCAACCTTGCTCAAGCGCCCTTCATTAAAGTGGAAGCCACTAAGTTTACCGAAGTCGGGTACGTTGGCCGCGATGTGGAGCAGATTATTCGCGATCTGTTGGAAATTTCCATTCATATGTCCAGTGAACGCATGCGAAAACAAGTGGCGGCGAAAGCGGAGCTTCTTGCCGAGAAAAGGGTGCTCGACGCTTTGGTCGGCGAAGGGGCCAGCAAGGACACTCGGAGGAAATTTCAAAAAAAACTGCGTGAAGGAAAACTTGACGACAAGGAAATTGAAATTCCCGTCGCCGATTCAGGTTCGCTCGGCATGCCCACCATCGATATCCCCGGCATGCCGGGCTCACAGGTCGGTATGATCAACCTCAACGAAATCATGGGAAAGGCCTTTGGACAAACCCCCATGAAGCCTAAGCGGATGGCTGTCGGGGAATCTTATGAAGTTTTGTGCGCCGAGGAGGCCGACAAGTTATTGGATGAGGACAAATTGGTCCGCGAAGCGATTAATGAGGTTGAAAACAACGGCATCGTTTTTCTTGATGAAATCGACAAAATCACAGGACGCTCCGAACGAACCGGCATTGACGTCAGCCGCGAAGGGGTGCAGCGCGATTTGTTGCCCTTGATCGAAGGCACAACGGTGGCGACCAAGCGAGGCGCCGTAAAAACCGATCATATTCTGTTTATCGCCTCCGGATCGTTTCATTTAGCCAAACCCTCGGACATGCTGCCGGAATTGCAGGGACGGCTACCCATTCGCGTTGGGTTGAAGGCGCTAACCCGGGATGACTTCGTGCGCATTCTCACCGAACCGGAAGCCAGCCTGATAAAGCAATACACGGCGCTAATGGGCGTTGAGGACGTATCCCTGGAATTTACCGAAGACGCCATTAACGAAATTGCCGACCTGTCCGCCGAAATCAACAGCAGCGTAGAAAACATCGGCGCCAGACGCTTGCAAACGGTCATGGAAAAGCTCGTCGAGGAGATCAGCTTCACCGCCTCGGAACGAAGCGGCGAATCCCTGACCATTGATGCCGGTTATGTGCAAGACAAGGTTAGCGCGCTGGCCAAGGATTCTGATTTGAGGAAGTTTATTTTGTAAAAAGCCGTTGTCGCTTTTCTTTATTGCGGCCTTTTTAACATTTTCGTTTTTTTTTCAGAAGTATATATAGTGCGCCTTCGCCGCCATCTCGTGGGGCCGCTTGCGTATAACTGATGATCTTGTCGCGATTGGGGGACTGATTAAGCCACCTCGGCGTCATTGAACGCAAGACTCCGCTCGAGACGCCGCCTCTTCCCTTGCCGGTAATAACCAACACATAGCGTCGGCCCGTTTCATGAGATGAATTTATAAAACCGGACAACGCTTTATGCGCCTCGCTTTGAATCATGCCGTGCAGATCAAGGCGCGCCTCGACGGATATTTTGCCTTTCCTAAGATTTCTGGCGGTGCGCCAATCAGATTTAGGCGGTATTTCATTGATGGAATTATGATAATTCGTCGGGCGCTTTATTTCTTTCGCCATCGTCGGTGTAATCGTCTGTGCGGGCGTTGGTTGTTTTATGGTTTTTATATGATTAGAAAGCGGCTTTACATTATCTGTCACTGACTTCCAAAGTGCGGCCTCATCAGGATTCAAGGATCTTCCGTTGCTGAGCGGCGCATTTTTTTTACTCTGTTTTTTCTTCATCATAAAGCTAGATTTTTTGGTATCAGTAGGTAGTAGCGTCCTATTTGCTTCATGGCCCCCGCCTTTGCCGCGGCGCCCGCCCCATAACCCCAAAACAAGTCGCCGCGCACCGGTCCCTTTATGGCGCTGCCGGCGTCCTGAGCGATGGTCAACCGTCGCAAAGGCATTTTCGGATTCAACGGATCGGTGGTGTCCAACCAAACCGGCATTCCAAAAGGCACAAAACGTTTGTCAACGGCAAGGCTGCGGCCTGGCGTCAACGCCACGCCTTGAGCGCCGATTGGGCCTTTTCCCTTAATGACTCTGAAAAAAATGTAGGAAGGATTGCGGGCCATAAGCGCCGCGCCTTTCTTTGGGTGGGCGCGCAGCCAGGCGTGGATGGTTTGCATGGAGATTTTTTTCTTGGGAATCGCTCCGCTTTTCACAAGTTCGCGGCCGATGGACATATAGGCATGGCCATTTCGCCCGGCAAAACCAAGGCGCAACACTTCGCCGTTTTCCATGACCACACGCCCGGAGCCCTGGATATGGAGAAAGAACGCTTCAACAGGATCGTCCACCCAAACAATTTCAAGTCCCTTGCCGGCAAGCGCCCCCTTTTCTATCTCGGCTCGAGTCTCCAGGGGGGTAAGCCTGGAGCCAACGACGCGACCGGAAATGCTGTTGCCTTTCCACTCGTTTCGAAATTTGCCTAAGTCAACGGAAACAATATCGGGAGGCGGTGCGTAAATGGGCGTTTGGTATCGGCCGCGCCTAGACCATGCGCCGTTAAGTTCAGCTTCATAATAACCGGTGAACAGACCTTCCGGATCACCATTGTTCGTCACCAGGTAAGGGACGAACCACGTTTCAAAAAAGGAACGGATCGCCCTGGCGTTTCGCGAAGGAACTTGACCGGCGGCGGCGCAAACATTTTTCCAATCCGCTACAGAGCCCCCCAGACTTCCCGCGCCGAGCTTATGGTTGCCCGGCAATGAGTCTAGCTTTGCGCAAGAGAGGACAAACGCTGGAAGCGCAGCGGTGTGGCGATCTTCCGTCCAGCCAGGAAGCATGCTGAAAGTTGTTCGGCTTAGTATCCTTTTGGCCTCAAGTTTGGGTGAAGGTATTGTGGATGTGGGGACCGCAACAGGGGCGCATGCGGCAAGAATAGCGGCGATAATTAATGCCAGAAAATTTTTAATCAAGACTACGGGTGGCAACCAGCAACCAGTTAGGGTCACGGGATTTGGTGTCACGAGCGAAAGTCCAAAAATCCGTTATCTCGGCGATATAATCAGGGTTGCCGTCTATGACTTCGCCAGACTCATCACGAACCGCATTGATCTGATCACTAACGAATTTGACTGTTATATTGGCGATGGAGCCCTCCATATAAGCTTCTACGGCTTCAGCTTTTTTAATGCCGACAAGTGTTTCCTCAAGGGTCTCGCCGGCTTGTTCTCGATCCTTTATGGATTGGGCGAAATTGCTAAAGACTTCAGGGTTAAGCAAAGGTTTTAGCGTTTTGGTGTCCCCCTCGGAATATGCGCCGAGGATCATTTCAAACGCAATCTGTGATCCGGAAACAACTTCATCCGGATCAAAGTGGCTATCAATCTTTTTAATATCTGAAAAACCTTGAAGAAGAGGATTCGCTTCTTTAGCGTCTTCTTGGATAAATTCTTCATCATCGCCGGGCGTATTATGGTTCGAAAGCTGAACCACATTGTTTTTATCTTTCTTATCTGAACCCAAGGACGAAAAATTATCGTTGTGGCCGCTTTCATGGCCATCTCGACGGCCAAGCACGCTACGAAGGCGCAGCACGAGGAATGCGGCGATCATAGCGAAAAAAATAATGTCGATTATTTGAAAGCCTTCATTCATGGCTTATGACCCATGGAATTTCTTGGCCGGACAACCAAGTTTTCCAGATATAATTTTATACACACAAGAGAGCGACCTGCCGTGTCGTGGCCCAGGTGGCGAATGTTAAAGAATTCTATCATACTGTAACAACCGGATGTTATAAACGTATAGGAATGAGATTAGCAATTCTCTTCACGCCATAAAGAGATTCTTCATCTTTGATATTTAGATATGCCTTCTTGGCGAATTGAGCAAGCATGGCTCTCTTACTTTTTCTTGGGTTGATCCTGACGCCAATCGCCGAAATCGCTGTTTTTATCGAGGTTGGCGGGCGTATTGGTTTATGGCCCACCGTCGGCGTAATTATTTTAACCGCCTTAATTGGAACGGCGTTGCTTCGCTGGCAGGGAATGGCGACCCTGTTTAATGTTCAAAAAAGTTTGGAGCAAAATCGTTTACCTGTGAAAGAGGTTTTTGATGGTTTATGCCTTCTATTGGCGGGCGCTTTGCTTCTAACGCCTGGATTTGTAACCGATGCCGTGGGGCTTCTTTTATTTGTCCCGGCATTTCGCTCGATACTGGGAAGGGCTATTGGGAAATATTTAATCGCTTCAGGACGCATCGACATGCAGGCCGACGTCAATCGTGAATTTAGAAGTGAAGGAACGGTAATCGAGGGGGAGTTTCACGAAGTTCATTCCGAGAATTCGGCTCAAGACGAAGACATTAAAAAAACTAAATTGCCACCATCAACGCCATAATATCGTTGAGATGAATGAGTCCTAGAAATTCTAACATGTTGTCACTTAAGATGTTTCCATGTTAGCTCACTGGTTGCATGTAAATTGGGAGGAGAGACATGACGGATAAACCCAAGAAACCGCCGGCCAAAACAGCCACGCGCAAGGCGGCGAGCGCGAAACCGGCGAACAAGAAGACAACCAAAACTCCCAAACAAGCTGAAATTAAAAATGAGCCCAACCTAGCTCCAGGCGGCGAGGCGTCGCCGCCGGTTTTGATCAATGCTCAATACATTAAGGATCTTTCTTTCGAGGCGCCGAGCGCGCCAGAAATTTTTACGGATATGCAGAAGCAGCAACCGGACATTTCCATCAACATTGATGTTCGTGCGCAGCCTCTTAACGAGAACATCTTCGAGGTTACTTTGCACATAACATCGGAATGCAAAGTTGGTGATAAAATCGCTTTTATTCAGGAGCTTGTCTATTGCGGCGTCTTTACAATCAACGTACCGTCAGAACATATCCAGGCTGTTTTGTTGATCGAATGCCCGCGCCTTTTGTTTCCGTTCGCCAGGAACATCATTGCTGATTCATCGCGTGACGGAGGTTTTCCGCCCCTTATGCTGAGTCCGGTGGATTTTGTTGATATGTTCAAAAAGAGACATCCGGCGGCCACGCAGGCGGATCGTTCTGCATCTGTAAATTAGAGCATTTCCGGACCAAATTGACCCATTCCGACAGGCCCTTTCGGCCCATGGCTGCGTCAAGCGCCTTGGCCGTAGACGAACTACGCCTGGCGGCCCTTTCCTTGCCATGAACCAAAATTGCTCTGACGGAATGGGTCAATTTGGTCCGGAAATGCTCTAAGTCGCTATCATACATTCCAAATGGGAGCGGCCATTTTTTCGAGAAATCTTTCGTGGGCCGCTTTTTCTTCGGAGTTTGGTGAATGAATCCGTGGTGAACGTTGTTTATGCTTGATTTTACGTTCGTCAACGGATTGCTCCATTGCGGCAAGCTTAAGGTCGGGCTGGCGACCGCCGGTAAGCTCTAAATAAACATCGGCTAGCAGGCGGGCGTCCTTAAGAGCGCCATGCTGTTGACGATCGCTAAGATCAATATTGAAGCGGCGGCATAGAGCGTCCAGACTGGCCTGGGCTCCAGGAAATTTTCGCCGCGCCATTTTTACGGTGTCAATGGCCCGCTCAAGAGACAGTTCTTCTCGCCCGAGGCGCTTAAACTCGGCGTTTATAAACCCCATATCAAATTCAGCATTGTGTATAACCAGCGTTGAATCGCCTAGAAAATCTATGAATTCGTCAACGATATCGCTGAAAATTGAATGCTTGGATAAAAATTCTTCCGACAGCCCATGCACCCTGAAAGCGCCCTCTGGCATATCTCGTTCTGGATTCACAAAAGTATGGAAGGTTTGTCCCGTCACCATATGATTAAGCAGCTCAACACAACCAATTTCTACGATACGGTCTCCGCCGCCATGATTTAGCCCGGTCGTTTCCGTATCAAGGACAATTTCGCGCATGGCGTTTCCTTCACGTATGGCGACCAATGTGTTCAGGCGATAAATTTGTTTCACCAATTTGCATCGCTACTTTGACAATCTTCTTTACGGTGCGCAAGCTGAAGGCGAGGCCTAAACCCGTTTCAACAATAAAATCGGCCCTTCGGCGTTTTTCGGCGTTTGACGTTTGGCGTGAGAGAAAGAACTCAAAACGCTCACGAGTCATGCCGGGCCGGCTGAGAACTCTCGCTTCTTGCACAAAGGCCGGCGCTGAAGCAACAACCACCGCACCACAGCGTTCTTCAGCGTTGGTTTCAAATAATAATGGAATATCAAGCACCACGAGTGGCTCTTTTTTCATTGCCGCCCTAAACAAAAAGTGTTTTTCGCTCACGCGCACCAGTGGGTGAAGGATGCCTTCAAGGCGATTACAATCCAAGTTATTTCCGATAACTCGGTTAGCCAGGGCTTGGCGATCGACGCCGCCATTTTTCACTACTCCCGGAAACGCCGCCTCAATCGCCTGGATGACTTCCCTATTTTCGGAAAGGAGCTTGTGGACAGTTTTATCAGCATCATGCACCGGAACGCCCAGACGTTGAAAGGTGCGGGAAACAGTGCTCTTCCCCATGCCGATAGAACCGGTAAGACCCAAGATGACCACGAATCTAGTCCAAGCCGCGCAAAACGTGAGAGCGTAACTCGGGCGTTACTTGCGGCTGTACACCAAACCAAGCGGTAAACCCCGGTCGCGCTTGGTGCAGCAGCATTCCAAGCCCATCCACAACCACGTTTCCATGTTTCATCGCTTTTTTGAGCAACGGCGTTAGCAAAGGAGAGTAAACGATATCATTGACGACGGCTTTCGCCGGTAGTCTGAAAATATCCAATTCAAGCGGCGGCTTGCCAGTCATGCCCAAGGTCGTCGTATTGACTAAAAGAGCCGCCCCGTTTAGCGCGCTTGATCTTTTTTCCCAGGGC
>ENA-ORDP01000724-ORDP01000724.1-marine-sediment-metagenome-genome-assembly--contig:-NODE-724-length-20262-cov-6.971693_pt1 | contig 20262 bp, 17 predicted proteins | sample MGYA00248627_ERZ508539 | MGnify/ENA primary metagenome ERZ508539 (study PRJEB26208, sample SAMN05571518) | marine sediment metagenome | biome: deep sea; feature: Hydrothermal vent; material... | reverse complement strand
AGCCTCTGGCAGTTGGGACATTCAACAGTCATAATCTCTCGTACCCATCATAGCCATCCTCGAAACGCTAAACATGTACCAGCAAAGTATTCCATTGATCAGGGCAAACAACGGGTTCAAATCCATACTGTAGTCAACTCAGTAGCTAATCAAGCTGAGATGACAGCCACAGCGAGTTCTATCCCGCCGCTACGCAAGCAGGTCGCCTTGAAGCATCAAGAGCCCTTCGTGCTGGATCCCAACCTGATCAGCTCCTATTATGTGCTCTATCAGTTGCTCAAGAGCCGGAAGGTAGAGCAACTAGAGCTGTTGGCCCTGGTGCCCCCGCGCATCCAGGCTTGGCCGCTCAGAGTCCGCCACGAGGGCCAGGTGAAGTTGCAGAGCCCCGTCGGGGAGATCCAAGCCGAGCAATACTCTGTCCAAGCGGGCGATCTCCACGTTGAGCTCTATGCAGAGAAGGGTCAGTTGATCGGGGTGCGCAGCGACTCAGGGCAACTAGCCTATCGGAGCGACCGCCTGCCCCAGGGGTTCCAGGTGGCTCAGGTCCCACAAAAATCGGAGGAGAGTCCGCCTACAGGGATGCGCGAGATCGAGGTGCAATTCGAGAGCGCCGGGCTGAAGTTGGCCGGCACGCTCGCCCTGCCCCAAGGTCACCAGAAGCCGGTCCCGGCGGTGCTGTTCATCGCCGGCTCCGGCCCGGTAGATCGCAACGAGAATGCCCCAGGCTTCAAGACCGACATCTTCAAGCAGATCGCCTGGCGGCTGGCCGAGCAGGGGATTGCCAGCCTGCGCTATGACAAACGTGGGGTGGGCAAAAGCGAGGGGATATTCAAAAACGCCAGCATGAACGACCTGGTGGCGGACGCCCGCGCCGCGCTGGGCTTCTTGAAGCATCGCCCCGAAATTGATCCTGATCTGGTCTATGTCTTGGGTCACAGTGAGGGCGGAATCTTGGGACCGATTCTGGCCACAGAGGAACTGCTGGCCGGGTTGATCATCCTGGCCGGGCCGGCTCGGCCGCTTGACCAGGTTATACTCTGGCAGCTAGAAGGACGGTTGCGTTCTTTGGGTGCCAAGGGCGCTGCGCTGCAAAAGAAACTGGATGAGCAGCGCCAGTTCTTCAAATTTGTCAAGCAGAGCCACGGCGAATGGGGTGACTACACTTTCAAAGAAGCCAAGCGCTTTATGCCGTGGCTCAAGGACGAAGCTCAGTGGCAAAGCTTGCAGAGCTTCGCGCTCAGTTGGTTTCGCCAGCATTTTAAGCACGATCCCTTGGCGACCATCCGCAAAGTGCATGTTCCGGTGCTGATCATCCAGGGTGAAAAGGACATCCAAGTTCCGCCTCAAGATGCCAAGGTGTTGGCCAAGGCCCTCAAGGGGGCCGGCAACGCCAACGTGACCGTTCGTTTGCTGCCTGACCTCAATCACCTGATGCGCCACCAGCCCGAGGATGCCTACAGCGGCCTGTCCCATCTGGACAAGCCGGTGGACGGGCGGGTGCTGCAAGCGATCGGAGAGTGGCTGAAAGAGCAGCTCCTGGTGGGCAAGGCCGTCGCATTTGTGCGGCTGCTGCGGCAGGGCAAATTCGACCAGGCCTACGAGCGCTTCGACCAGCAGATGCAGTCGGTGATGCCGATAGAGAAGCTGCGGTCCGCTTGGGAAACCATCCTTGCTCAGGTGGGGGAGTTCCGGGTAATTCGGAGCACCAAGCTTACGCTAGAAGGTGGTTTTTACTCTGTGTACGTGACCTGTCAGTTCGCCCAGGCTCCGCTCAACGTGAAGGTGGTCTTCGGCAAAGATGAAAAAGACGAGCCGGTCATGGGTCTGTGGTTCCAGCCGGTGAAGTGAGCCTCTGACTTGCAATGCTCGCAAAACTGGCTTATTGTATTCATGACCATGAAAGTGCTGCGACTCAGCTCCAAAGAGGAGGAGATCGCCCGTCGAGGTGAGCGACTTTACCGCTCGAAGCTGCGATGTCTGCTAGAGCCCCAATACAAGGGGTGGTTCGTTGCCATTGAAGTCACATCGGAGGATTATTTTCTGGGAGAGGAGATGGCTGAAGTCTTGGAGAAAGCCAAGGCTCGCTATCCCAAGAAACTATTTCACGTGGTACGTATAGGCTATCCTTCTGCCTCCAGCTTCAAGCATCGCTTTACCCTATGAGCATAGAAGGCTGGGTGGATTCTTCCCTCTCGCCGCGCATCAGGGTTTCTGTTCCCAATCGCGGAGAGTTGCAGGTGGTTGTTGACACGGGATTCAACGGGGAATTAGTCTTGCCACTCCGCCTGCTCCGACGATTGGGCTTTGAACGAACGGGAACGATTCGGGTGGAGCTGGCAGATGGTTCGATAGTCCAAACTAAGGTCTTCCTCGGTTCGATCCTCTGGCTGGATCAGGAAAAGAAAGTCACGGCTTACGCAACCGGATCTCAAGATGCTTTATTGGGAACACGTTTGTTGCTGGGATGCATATTTACCCTGGATGTAGAGAACGGCAAGGTGAGGCTGGAAAAGAACTCTTAGTCAATCAAGCTAACTGTTCCTTGCTCTGCCCAGTCAGGGCGAGGCTCATTCTATTGACAGCACCCAATACCAGCCCGTATGATCAGGGCCAACTAGCGAGAAAGTGGTGGCAACTTTATGCCTGACTATGAGCAGTTATTGTCGCTGAGCGACCAGCCTTGGCAAGGGGGGATCGCCGCTGGCATCGAACAAAAACCCATCTGGATGCGCGGGGATTCCAATTCGCACGCCCAGGTGATGCTGGTGCGCATGGCTTCCGGAGTGCTCTCACCGCCGCATCGCCACCCGCATCCTCAGATATTTTATGTGCTCTCCGGCAATGGGCGCTTGGAGTTAGATGAGCGGGTTTATCAGCTCAAAGAGGGTGATGCCGTGCGGGTCCTGGGCGGTGAGCTCCATGGTTTTGAGAATACCGGCAGCGCCGAGCTGGTGATGCTGGAGATTCAGCTCTTCGACATCAAGATTGACCTCAAGAAACTCTTGGCCGGGCAGGCCGCTCGTTAAGTTTCTATGAAGATGCAACACTGGCGCACCTGGCTGCTGGCCACCCGGCCTTGGTCCTTCAGCATGACCGCCGTGGCGGTCACCGTGGGCAGCCTGCTGGCCCTGCGACTCCAGGGTATATTCCGGCCGGGGCTCTACCTGCTGACCTTGGTGGCCATGATCGCCGTGCACGCCGCCACCAACCTGCTCAACGACTATTTCGACGTGCGCCACGGTGTTGACCAGCCGGAGGCTCCTACGGCGCACTATCGGCCTCACCCCTTGCTAGCAGGAGTATTCTCCCCGCGGCTGATCCTGCTCAGCGCCCTGGGACTCTACGGCGGGGCCGCGCTGATCGGGCTCTATTTCACCTGGCTGCGCGGCTGGCCGATAATCGGTTTGGCCCTGCTGGGCGGGCTGGCCAGTATTTTCTATACTGCCGATCCCATCAAGTATAAGCACTATGCCCTGGGTGAGCTGTCGGTTTTCGCCATGTGGGGACCACTGATGATCGGAGGGAGCTACTTCGTCCAGGCCGGCAACTGGACCGAGATCGGTCCTGTGGCGCTGATCTCGGTCCCGATCGGGCTACTGGTGGCCGCCGTGCTGCTGGCCAACAATCTGAAAGATATCGCCTATGACCGGAAGCTCGCCGTGCGCACCTTGGGCAACTTGCTCGGCCTGCGGCGCGGGCGTCGGCTCTTCGAGGCGCTGATCCTGATCGCCTATCTGAGCATCATCGTCCTGGCACTAGGGCATCTCTTGCCGCTGTGGGCTCTGATCGTGCTGCTCTCGCTGCCGCAAGCTTGGACGCTCTTCCGCCGGCTCTCCGGCTCCGAGCTCCCGGCAGATGCCGATCCTCGCACCGCGCAACTGGCCTTGCTCTTCGGCGTATTGCTCGTCAGCGGCCTGCTCTTGGGGCAGCTCTAGCCCACGCATGAGCGCCGAGAGCTTCTCGCTGGGCAGCGTGGCCTTGGCCTTTGCCCTGTGGTATTTTTCATTTGCCTGGCGCTGGGGCGTTTTCTGGTTCAAGATCGCCGGCTCCGCCGCGCTGTTGGCAGGGCTGGCTTGGCTGTGGCTGGGCTCTGGACGAGTCATGCCTCTCTTCACCCTGGAGGCGCGCGATCTCTCTTGGGGGGTCGGCTCGGCGCTGCTGCTCTATCTGGTCTTCTGGGTCGGGCGGACGCTGGCCACGCGGCTTTTGCCCTTCAGTCGTGCCGAGATTATCTCCGTCTACGCCAAACGTGGTCAGACTCCGCTGGCGCTGATCGCCCTTCTGCTGCTGCTCGTCACCGGGCCGGGCGAAGAGCTCTACTGGCGCGGTGGCTTGCAGACGGCGCTGATGGGCCTCTTGGGACCCTGGGGCGGCTGGCTGCTGGCCACAGGGCTTTACGCCCTAGTGCATATCTGGACGCGGAATTTTACGCTGATTATGGCCGCGCTGATCGCGGGGCTCTTCTGGGGTGGGCTCTATCTGGTGACCGGCTCGCTCACGCCGGTGATCATCTCGCACTCGCTCTGGAGCGTGGCGATCTTCGCGCTCTGGCCGCTGCGGTGAAGCAAAGCCTAATTAAGCCTCGCCTACTCTGAGGTCACCTCCCTCCTGGTTCATCATGCCCGGATGAACCTTCGTTGCACCACTCGCCCATGATCGGCCTCCATTTTAGCAGGTTTCTTTGGCAATGAGAAGTTCAGATTTCACTGGTCTCGGGCTTGATTACTTGGCGCCGTTCATCGTGACCGAGATGGCTTGGGGGGTGGTACTGTCACGGACTCGGAGATTCAGCATTTCAGGCCACCTGAAAGGTGGGGAGATCGCGATCTTTCGCATCGATCGTTCAAATTCGGACGATGATTCGGTTGATGCATTCAGGGTGATATGGTAATGCTTCTCATCTTCGACACTACACTAGTGCCATTGACTTTTCTGTAAAAGCCTGCTATACTTTTAAAGTAAAACGATATTCGGGAGGAGGCCACTCGTACCTGATTCATTGGGGAAGGCTGGGCTCAAGTGTCTGGCAGTCTTCATGGTTTTGCTGGCCGTCTCCATCCCGAGCGCCACGCAATCCCAGCAAGAAGCTGCTCTGAGATCTCATGATCCGATCCACATAAACGGGAATAACGCCTTCACCCCCAGAGAATGGCGTCGTCAGTGGGTCAGGGATTGAGGAAGATCCCTATATTATCGAGGGTTGGGAAATAGATGCAACAGGTCATGAAGTTGGCATACAGGTAGGAGGCACGGATGCCTACTTCATCATAAGGGATTGCTGGGTGTATGGGGCTACGGAACACGGTATCGTCCTTAGCAGTGTCAGGAACGGCAAGATTATGAATTGTGTTGTAGAGAGAACCAAATGGGGCATTTCGCTGTATAAGACAGAGAATGTTCATGTCCTGGCGAATGAATCACGAAACAATGGACAGAATGGCATCTCGCTTTGGCAGTCAAACAATAATCTCATCTCCGAGAATGTTGCCTACGGCAACGGCTTTGTTAAGATACCCACTGGATATGGTTGTGGAATATACATGGATCGTTCAAGGGAAAACACAATCATCGCCAATCATTTCTTTGATAACTATCGCGGCGTTTGCTTGGGATTAGATGCAAAGGTTAATAAGGTCATAGGAAACACTATCTCTGACAATTACGAGGGCATCTTCTTCTGGCATTCTAGCGACAACCGCGTTTACTGGAACAACCTACTACACCAGCATGATAGAATCGTGATTAACCCATCCCAGGCAATGAGTCAATGGGACAACGGCTCTGAGGGTAACTACTGGAGCGATCATTCCGGTTGGGATGGCAACGGCGATGGAATTAGCGATATTCCCTACAGAATAAAGGGCGGGGGAATAGATCACTATCCTCTTATGCGCCCCTGGAAACCCAGCGTGGTCGCCATGGGCATCAAGTTTACCGGTCCGGACGAGTTTGTCACCGTTAGGAACTGGAGCGAAGAAGATGTAGACCTTACTGGATGGCAACTGCAAAGCGTCGATCTGGAGACCAAAGAGGTTGAACATACGTTTTCGTTCCCTGCTGACTGCATTCTCCCTGCCGACGGGAAGCTCAGGGTCCATTCGGGGTCTGCATCCGTAGGAAAAGAGAATGAGCCCTGCGGGGCTCCCGAGTTCAACCTCTACCGTGGCTGGCTGGACCTGGAAGAGGGAGCAAGCGTGTGGGGTGACTTGGGCGGCATCATCAGGCTCATTGACGATCAAGGCGAGGTCGTGGATGAGTATGAATACGGCTGGTGGATGGGGGGCTGAAGCGCGCAAGAATCAACATCAGGGGGGATCTCATGTTTCAAGTCAAGCTGCCGAGCGCCGGGAAGTCGAGGAAAGGTTTTGTGGCGTGTTTGTTGGTGCTGGTCTTAACGGGCTTTTTTGCAGGTGCTCCGGCGGCCACGGAGTCCAAAGTCTGGATCGTAGATCCGGATCCTGCGGTAGGCGACTACAACACGATCTGGGAAGCGGTCCTCTTCGCGGGCCGTGGCGACACGATTCACGTCAACCCCGGAACGTACAAGGAAAGCGTGGAGGTGGTGATTCCTTTGACCGTCGAGGGGAGCGCGGAGGGGGACAGCATCCTGGAGACCAAACAGGACTATGGGTTCAAGACCACCCCGGCGGCGGCCGGGGCAACCGTTCGGGGCTTTACCGTCCACTGCTCCTCCCCCAGGCATCGCGGCATCCTCTTGGATCAGGCTCGCGAGGTGACGGTCGCCAACAATGCGATCTCAGGCTGCGATGCGGGAGTTCTCTTGGATAGGGCCACGGAGAATCAGATTCTGGAAAACATCCTTTCTGATTCTACTTTTGGCGTCTATCTGGATCGGTCTTCCCAGAACAAACTTCTTCGCAATACCGGCTTCGGTAATCTCAGCGCGATTAACCTTGGGCAGTCGATTCACAACGAGATAGCACAGAACACACTTTCTGAGAATGCTTTCGGCATCCAATTCTGGGACGGATCGGATGAAAACACCGTAGAAGCCAATATTCTTGAGAAGAATGGTATCGGCATTAGCCTTGGGCAGGCGGATAGGAATATCCTCCGCTCAAATGAAGCGCGAAAAAACGGTACAGGGATTAGCCTTGGAAGATCTATGAATAACACTCTTTCATACAACTTAGTTATAGGCAATCATTTCTTAGGAATTAACTTATGGAAATCATCGGACAATGAACTCATTGCCAACACCGTTCAAGGAAACTGGGAAAAAGGGATCTCGCTAGGAAACTCCAGTAGGAACATCATTAAATCCAACGATATCCGACAAAACAGAGGAGGTGGAGTAGCAATCGGTGCAGACACTGACAAATCCAAAGACAATACAATAATTGAGAATAATATATCAGATAACTGGTGGTTCGGATTGGCCAACTGGACCGATTCTGAGACGACGATTGACGCCCGGGAGAATTGGTGGGGAGACCCCAGCGGGCCTTACCAAGAGGAACACAATCGTTCGGGGAAAGGGAACAAAATCATGGGCTGGAAAGTGCTCTTTGAGCCCTGGTTGGGGGAGCCGGTTGAGATTCCCCAGCCGGAAGGGAGCTAAAGGGGGTTAGACCAATGCAAGGCAGAAGTTGGCTTCGGGTCATCCTGTTGGGAGCGATCATTCTATTCCTGGGGAGTAGCTATTCGGCCCTTCCGCAAGAGACGGTGCATGAGGGAGATCTGGTCATCGAGGGTGATCAGGTCTTCACCATTGAGAACGTCACTTACCACCAGCGGGGGAACATCATCGTTCGGGACAATGCTCAGCTCATCATTCGCAATGCCACGCTGGTCATGGAGATGGATTTCGCGAACCAATATCAGATTAGAGTGTACGGGAACGCCCACGCTGTAATCACAGATACTAGTATTGAATCCACTTCAACTGGTTACTTCGCCATGATCGCGGGGAACTCTGCCAATGTCAGCTTAACCCGTGTTCGAGCGGTCTCCTTTTCGGTCCATTGCTGGGGTGATGCCACAGTGAACGTGGAGGATTCCACTCTAAACGAGTTCGGTGTGGACGGCAATGTCACAGTCAGTCTGTTGCGAACGTCCCTCTCGGGGCCCATCAACCTCTTCTTCGGTGGTCAGGATCGCGTCATACTCAACTCGCTAGCCCCTGGCCACTACGACAACTGGAGCTTGAAAAGCGATGAGACAAACCAGATCGGCTTCGATCTCACGCTAGAGGATGTCCAAGTGAGCCTGTGGTCCGTCAACGTGCGAGAGCAAGCCGATGTGACCATCGAGAACTCCAAACTGTCGAGATTGGATTTGCAATTCCAGGGTGCCGGTGGGCAACTCAGCGCACGCCCCGGCTACTACAAACAGTGGAGCTCCTCGGATATGAACGTTCAAGGTGTCATGTATAACGTGACACTGGTCAACACCACGATCAGTGACCTGTGGGGTCTCATCGTGAGCGGCGGTTCGAACCTTACCGTGAGCGATTCGGTTGTCTACTTCTATCTGCCTCAGGGGTCATCCAACATTACCGTTGAGAACTCGACGATCACTTGGCTGGGAGCGGATGACTATGTGGGAGATTTCATCTTTGACCAAGCCGAGATGCGCGGGGGGATGTGCCTTAACAGCTCGATCTTCACCTTCAGAGGCACCGTCATATTCCCGGATGTCCGGGTGGAATGTTGGTCACAAACCACGGTCGTCCGCGATTACGGCGTGCTGGTCACCGATGGAAATGACCAACCATTAGCCGGAGCTAGCGTTGAGCTTTCGGCTCCCAACGGACAAAGGGTATTCGGCAGCGGCGTTGACGCTCAGGGACGAACGAGATTCCGCCTCACCTTCAACGATCACAACTACCAAGACGAGTGGACCCTCAAGGCCACGCTGCCTGACGGTGAGGTGATCACCCGCTCGGTCGGCTTTCTCACCGATAGCCCCATCGAGATCTGGCCCGTCCGCCGTGCCTCCGAGCTGCCGGATACGCTGGTGGTGGGGACGCTGAAGAACCCAACCAGCCTTGATCCTCACGCAAAGGGCACGCCTCCTCTGAAGTCCTCGGTTGAGATCGTTCCCAACATTTATGAAGCCTTAATCGCCTTTAAGGACAATAACACCTACCGCTTTGTGCCCGCTCTATCCACAGAGGTCCCCAGCATCGAGAACAAGTTGATCACAATCGAAGATGATGGGGGCATGACGGTCACTTTCCCCATCCGTCAAGGGGTTCGTTTTCACAACGGAGATCTATTGACTCCAGATGATGTGGCCTACAGCGTGCTGCGAAGAATACTACATGGACCTGGCTTCATGTTTATCTTGGCGACAACTGGGGCCATTTCTCTTGATCAACTCATTGAGGAGAATGGAGATGTTGGCGCATGCCAGATGTTGCAAGAGGCGATCAAGGCGCAAGGCGATCGGATAAGCATCCATACGCCACAGCCCTTCTCCACCTTACTGAATGAGCTGACCCAAGCCTGGATTGTGGACAAGTCTTGGGTTGTCAAACATGGGGGTTGGGATGGTGATTGCCAGACATGGATGCATTATCGTTACTCCTCTCCTGATGCTTCTCCCCTCAGCGAGATTGCCAATGGCACTGGACCTTTTGTGCTGCAACGCTGGCGACCAGGACGAGAGCTCGTGCTGGTGAGGAATGACAACTATTGGTGTGAGCCTGCACATCTCTCTAGGGTGATCCTCCGCCAAACCGGTGATTGGGATGAGCTAATGCGGATGGTGATCGATGACCAGATCGACCTTATCGGACATTACCGCCCTTGGATCTACAGTAACTTTGCTCCAGCAGTCCCGAATGTGGGAAATGCCAAGGTAGAAGCTTCGTTGCCTGTTCTCAGCCTAGTAGGCATGTTCTTTACCCAATCCATCAACATGGAAAAGGGAAATCCCAACATCGGAAGCGGACATCTCGGGGAAGAGGGCATCCCGCCCGATTTCTTTTCTGACCTGGACGTGCGCGAGGGCTTTCTCTACACCTTCGATTACGATCGCTACATACGTGAAACTTGGCAAGGGTTAGCTGAGCAGCTCCGTGGCCCGATCCCCCGTGGGCTCTTTGGGTACAACCCCGAATGGCCCACATATTCATACGATCCTGAGAAGGCGATAGAACACTTCAAGAAGGCCTGGGGCGGTCAAGTCTGGGAGAAGGGCTTCAGGACGACGGTGAGCTACAACCAAGGGAATGAGCACCGAAGGCAAGCTGCTGAGTTGCTCAAGGAGGGCATCGAATCCCTCAACCCACGCTTTCACATCGAGCTCAAGGGAATGCCCTGAAGTTCTTACGTTGAAAGCCTGCTGGCGGGAAGAGAGCCAATCTTCCTCGTTGGCTTGGTAATGTTAGAAGCCAACGAAGGCGTATACGAGCTTATGCAAAGCCAGTGGCTTCTTGCCCAAGCACAGGGCTTCAGCAATCCAGAGTATGACCATCTGATTGAGGAAGCGATGCAGACCTTTGATGAAGATCGACTGCAAGAAATCTACGATGAACTGCAACGCTTGGCCTACGAAGACGCGATCCACGGGCTCTACGTGCAACCCCACGCCGTTCATATCGAGCAGCCCTGGGTGAAAGGTTGGTATTACAACCCGGCACTGCCCACCCTGAACTTCTACGCGATCAGCAAGGAGGTCCCAGCTCGGTAGTCTCGCAGGCGTTGTGCTTATAAGCCAAACACGGCATAGCTATGAGCCGGCCTCATGCTAAGACGGCCAGCGCCTGCGAGTGGACTAACTCTTCCAAGACGCCACGGATGGCTTCCTCACTGAGGTTGGGATACTCCGCTACGATCTCTTGCAGAGTCATCCCACAGGCCAAAAGCTCCAGCAACAGGGCCACGGAGATGCGGGTATCCCGTACTCTAGGTTCCCCGCCAAGGTGTTCTGAGTCAGAGATAATCCACTTGCCCATAGTTGCCATGTTACGCTGAGATTTCGTCCTTTGCCAGCCTTAGTTTTCCACTGCCCAGCCTTTCTCAGCTAACTGCCTCGCTTTCCTATGTTTGATCAGCGCGCCGACTGGCCCTATTCTGCTGTTCGCAAAACTTGCTCCAGCGCATAGAGCGTGGGCAGGATCTGCTCCGGCGAGGCGGTCGGCCCCATGTGGCCGATGCGGACTATCTTCCCGGCCAGCTCGCCCAACCCCCCGCCGATCAGCAAATTGTGCTCCCGCTTCAGCCGGCTTAGTAGCTCAGAGGCCGAGATGCGCCGGTCCACACGCACCGCCGTCACCGTGGGTAGGGCACACTCGTCCGCCGCCAAGAGCTCAAAGCCCAGATCGCGCAAACCCCGGCGTATCAGTGCCGACATCCGGCGATGTCGCTCCCAACAGGACTCCAGACCTTCTGCGAATATGCCGGTCAGGCTGAGCTGCAACGCGCGCATCAGGCCGGTAGGCATGGTCACCGGATGGGGATGCGAGTCGCCCCACTCGGTGGCAAAGCGCTTCCAGGTGCGCAAATTGAGGTACCAACCGGGACTCTGGCCGGACTCGATGCGCTGCCAGGCCTCCGGGCTGACCGCCAGCGGAGCCAGCCCCGGAGCCAGCCCCAGACATTTCTGCGTCGAGCTGACACACAGACCGATCCCCCAGGCATCGAACTCCAGCGGCACGCCTCCCAGCGAGGCCACCGTGTCCACCAGGAGCAACGCCTGATGATCTCGACAGATTTTGCCGATCTCCTCCAGCGGATTGAGCACGCCGGTGGAGGTTTCCCCTTGAACCACGGCGACCGTCTTCAACTCCGGCCGGTGGGCCAGCTCTTCCTCGAGCCGCTCTGGCTCGAGCGGCCGCCCCGGCTCCGCGGTGATCAGGGAGACTTCTCTGGTATAAGATGCGGCTATCTGGCGCAGGCGCTCACCGAAAAAACCGTTGGAGAGCACCAGAATGGGCGAGCCATCACCAGAGACGCTGCCGATGGCCGCGTCCAGCGCCGCGCTGCCCGGTCCCACGATGGGATAGATTTCCGCCCGCTCGCTGCGAAACAGCGCTTTGAGCAGCTTTAACACCTCACGGTATTCGCTCACCCATTCTGGCCCATAGTGGGCCCGCAGCGGTTGGCTCAAGGGGGCCAACAGCTCCGGCTCGGCCTCCAGCGGCCCAGGGATCATCAGCCGATAATGTCTCAATGTTTTAGGCTCCTTTCTCTAGCGCTCAGTGCGATCGTCGCTTCCAATGATGCCCCTCGAAGAGTTGGGGCGCACAGGAGACGATGGCCCGAGCCAGCTTTTGGGGGCTGTGCTTGACTGTTAGCTTGCTCCTGCCGCTCTCCTCGGTCTGCCGCACCGGCTCGATCAGATCGGCGGCGATCACCCGCAAACCGAAGGGATTCTTGCTCGACAGGTCGCGGAGCACCGGCTCAGAGCCCTCCTGGCGATAGCGTCGCAGGATCGGCTCCGGAATCGGACCGGAGTTAACCAGCACCAGGTCGAGCCCTCTGAGGTCAAAATAGGGCTCCAGCGCCTTCAGATGGTCCATGAGGCTCAAGCCATCTGTCTCGCCTGGCTGGGTCATCAGGTTGGCAATGTAAAGCTTGAGTGCGGGGGCGGCAGCTATCTCACGGCTGATGCCCTCAACCAGCAGGTTGGGAATCAAGCTGGTATAAAGACTACCCGGCCCCAAGATGATCAGCTCGGCCTGCCGGATCTCCTCCAGCACCCGAGGCGAGGGTGCCACGTGGGGCTGAGAGAGCCAGAGGCGCTTGATCCGCTTGCTCATGGTGGGAATCTGCGCCTCACCGCAGACCTGGGAACCATCGTCCATCTCGGCGCAGAGCTCCACGTTCTCCAGGGTGGCCGGCAGCACCTGGCCGCGGATGTTGAGTATCTGGCTCATCTCGACCACCGCCTGCTCAAAGCTGCCGCGCAGCTCCTGCATCCCGGCCAAGACAAGATTGCCCAGCGAATGGCCCGAAAGCTGGCCGCGACCGTCGCCGAAGCGATAGTCGAAGAGCTCGGCTATCTTTGACTCATCCGCCGCCAGGGCGATCAGGTTGTTGCGGATGTCGCCGGGGGGCAACATGCCCAGCTCCCGCCGCAGCCGCCCGGAGCTGCCACCTGAGTCCATCACGGTGACGATGGCCGAGATATTCGAGGTATACTCCTTGAGGCCGCGCAGCAGCGTCGAAAGGCCGGTGCCGCCGCCCAGGGCGCAGAGCTGCGGTCCCCGGCGCAGCAGCCGCCGATCATAGATCAACTCCGAGGCGCGTCCCTCGGCCTCCGGCCGGATCTCACGGATGATCGAGCGCACCAGTTGGTTGACCCCCAGGCCGATAGCTATCAGACCGACGAGAGTCAAAACTACGATCGTCAGATAAGTATAAAAGTCGGAAGCCGCAAAGAAATCATAGAGCGTCTTCAGGCGCGCGCGCCCGATCAGGCCGATCAGGCCGATCACCAGCAGCAGCGCGCCGGCGCCGATCAGCAGCGCCCAGCGCTTGACCCCCATGCCGGGATAGAGCCACTTAAGCACCCGCTGCCAACGCATGGTGCCTCCTACCCCGCTGCCACTTGACCTCCAGGATGCCGGGCAGGTGGGAGAGCTGATCTAACAGCGGACGTGAGAGCTCCACGCTGAGCTCGCTGCCCAGCCGGACGGTCTGCTGGCTCTGCCTGGCGTGCAGGTGCAGATAGACCGCTGTCTTGCCCCGATGCTTGCCCAGCAGCACCCGCAGCCGGCCTAGCCACTGGGCCTCCACCTGGTCTGCATCGAGGAGCAAATGCAGTTGAGTGCCTCGGTCCAGCTCGGAGAGCGGCCGGATCTGCTCGGCGATGAGCTGCACGCCTCCGTTGCGCTCTTCCAGATGGCCGGTGAGACAGATCAGCCGGTCAGGTTGCAGCAACTGGCCGGACTGCGCGAAGCAATCGGGAAAGACGGTCATCTCGATCTGGCCGGTCAGATCCTCCAATTGGACGAAGGCCATCGGTTGACCCTTGGAGGTGCGGATCACCCGCAGCCCCTCGATCCGCCCTCCCAGCTCCAGGCTCTCGCCCGGCCGCTCGCGCTTGGCGCTGGCCAGATCGCAGGAGCGGAAGAGCGCCAGCCTGCCTTCGACCTCTTCGAGGGGGTGGCCGGAGAGATAGAGCCCCAGCAGCTCTTTTTCCGCCTGCAATAACTCATCGCGCGCGAACTCCTCCCGGCCGATGCTCAGCTCTATCAAGGGTGAGTCGGCCGCCTCGGCGAACAGACCCTTCTGACCGCTGCGCCGCTCGTGGCGCGCCCGGCCGGCCAGCTCCAGCCCCTGGGCGATCGCGGCCAGCAGCCCCTTGCGGCTGCCCAGTGAGCCGAAGGCTCCGGCCTTGATCAGGCTTTCCAGCCCATCTCGATTGAGCCTGCCCATCTCCACCCGCTGGCAGAAGTCGGCGAAGGAGCGGAATCTTCCCCCGGCCTGCCTGGCGGCCAGGATCGCCTGAGCCGCTCCCAGCCCCACGTTCTTGATCGCCCCCAGGCCGAAGCGAATTCGCCCCTGAGGCAGGGGAGCAAACTGAACCTCGCTCTCGTTGACATCCGGCGGCAGGACTTGCAGTCCTAACTCACGGCTCTCTTTGACATATTCGGCGACCTTGTCCCCATTGCCGGCCACGCTGGTGAGCAAGGCGGCCAGATAGTGGTTGGGATAATTTGCCTTGAGATAAGCCGTCCAATAAGAAATAAGTGCATAAGCGGTCGAGTGGGCCTTGACAAAACCATAACGAGCGAATTTCTCGATGTCGGCAAAGAGCTTGGCCGCCTGCTCCGGCGGCTGGCCGGCCAGGCCGTGCGCCAGGCAGCCGGCGATAAAGCGCTCCTTCATCTGGGCCATCAGTTGCTTGTTCTTCTTGCCGATGGCCCGGCGGAGCGTGTCGGCCTCGGCCAGGGTGAAGCCGGCCATCACCCGGGCCATCTGCAATAGCTGGTCCTGATAGATGGGCAGCCCGTAGCTGTCACCCAGCACCTCGGCCAGCTTGGGGTGGGGATAACGGACTTTCTGGCGCCCGTGCTTGCGCTCGATGTAGTCCTGGGCCATGCCAGACTCCAAGGGGCCGGGCCGATAGAGGGCCAAGATGGCGATGATGTCCTTGAACTCCGTCGGTTCTAGCCGCCTGAGCAGCTCACGAATTCCGGAGCCTTCCAGTTGGAATACCCCGGAGGTGCGCCCGGCCCGCAGCATCTGATAGGTTGGCCCATCGTCGAGGGGCAGCTTATCCAGCTCCAGACGCTCTCCGCTCTCCCGCTCCAGCGAGCCGAGCGCGTCATCGAGCACGCTCAGGTTGCGCAGCCCCAAGAAATCCATCTTCAGCAGACCGGTCTTTTCCAAGCTGAGCATGTCATACTGGGTGAGCACCGAGCCGTCGGAGAGCTTCATCAGCGGGGCCCAGTCGCTGACCTCGCCGGGGGCGATCACCACCCCGGCGGCGTGGGTGGCCGGATTGCGCGAGAGCCCCTCCAGCTTGCGCCCGACGTCCAGCAGACGCTTGATCTGCGGGTCGCGCTGATAGAGCTGGCGCAGCTCGCTCACCCCCTGGAGCGCCGCATCGAGTGAGGCCCCGAAGGGGATCAGTTTGGCCACCCGGTCGGCTTCGGCGTAGGGCAGGTCCAGCACCCGCGCCACGTCGCGGATCACCGAGCGCGCGGCCATGGTGTCGAAAGTGACGATCTGCGAGACATGATCGGCGCCGTACTTCTCACGCACATACTGGATGACCTCGTCGCGGCGGCGCACCTCGAAGTCAATGTCTATGTCGGGCATGCTCACCCGATCGGGATTGAGAAAGCGCTCGAAGATCAAATCATACTTGAGCGGATCGACGCTGGTGATCCCCAGGCAGTAGGAGACGACCGAGCCGGCGGCGGAGCCGCGCCCCGGTCCCACGCTAATGCCCTGCTGCTTGGCAAATTGCACGAAGTCCTGGACGATCAAAAAATAGGTGTCATAGCCCATCTGCTTGATCACCGAGAGCTCATAGCGAATGCGTTCCCGGCAGGCCTCGCTGAGCTCGCCGTAGCGCCGCCGGGCGCCGGCGCTCACCAGCCTCTCCAGATATTCGCTGGCGGAATTCTCGCCGGCCGGCAAGGGAAAGTGCGGCAGATGAAATTGCTTTTCTTCCAGCTTCAGCTCGCAGCGCTCGGCGATCTTGAGGGTGTTTTCCAGGGCTTGCGGCTGATCGGGAAAGTGGGCGGCCATCTCCTCGGCGGAGCGAAAAGTGTACTGATCGCCTTGATAAGTGCGCCGGTTAGGGTCGGTGATGTGCTTGCGCCCCTGGATATTGAGCAGTACCTCGTGGGCCTCGCACTCCTCCTGATCGAGATAGTGCACGTCGTTGGTGGCCACCAGCGGGATGTCCATCTGTTGGGCTAGCTCGATCAGCTTAGGGTTCAAGGCGGCATCTTCCGGTAGATCGTGATTCTGCAGCTCGATATAAAAGTTCTCCGGGCCGAAGAGCTCGCGGAAGCGGGTTGCGGCCGCCTGAGCTCCCTCAGGTTGACCGGCGGCCAGCTTGCGGGGAATCTCGGAGCTGCGACAGCCGGAGAGGGCCAAGAGCCCCTGATGATAGCGCTCCAATAGTTCCAGATCTACGCGCGGCTTATAATAAAATCCCTCCAGATAGGCTAGGCTACTGAGCTTCATCAGGTTGTGATAGCCCTCCCCGTCGCGGGCCAGCACCAGCAGATGATAGTACTTCAGCCCCTTCGGGCCGACCGAGCGATCGAGGCGGCTGTGGGGGGCGACGTAGAGCTCGCAGCCGATGATGGGCTTGACGCCGTAGTGGGCCGCCCGATGGTAGAACTCGACCGCCCCGCTCATCGTGCCGTGATCGGTGAGGGCCAGCGCCGGCATGCCGTAGTCGGCCGCCCGCTTCAGCAAGCCGTCAATGCGGCACATGGCGTCCAGCAGGCTGTACTCCGAGTGAACGTGCAGGTGGACGAAATTCATAGATATTTCACAGTTATTTCAATGAGTCGGTTCGCTGAGAATATATTTGGTCTCGCCGGGCTTGATCATGCCCAGCTTCAGCCTAGCTAAGTATTCCATCGTCGCCGGGTCGTCCTGTTTGGCCAGTTGGGCTTTTAGCGCGGTGATCTGCTCTGAGACCTGCACTGCCTGGGCTTGGATGTCGCTCGTCTGGGCCTGCATCCTGGCGATGGCTAGCGCGCGCCAGGTGAAGAGGGCGATCAGCAAGCCAACCAGCACCAGCAGGGCGATTATGATTGGTAGGCGCAGTTTCTCGGCCGAGTTTGCAAGCCAGGGCCTGCCTGGCCGGTTCAGCGGGCTGCTCCCCACGAGAGCTCCCCCAGTTTTAATCCATAGCGATCTTCCAACCTGATCAGCCGGTTATACTTGGCGATGCGCTCGCCGCGGCTGACCGAGCCACTCTTGAGCTGGCGGGCATCCGTTCCCACGGCCAGATCAGCGATGGTGGTGTCCTCGGTCTCCCCGGAGCGATGGGAGATGACGGTGCGATAGCCGGCCTCCCGGGCCAGACGCATCGTGGCCAGGGTCTCGCTCAGCGTGCCGATCTGGTTGAGCTTGATTAAGATAGCGTTGGCCGAGTGCTCGGCGATGCCGCGCCGCAGTCGCTTGGGGTTGGTGACAAAGATGTCGTCGCCCACCAGTTGCAGACGCCGGCCCAAGCGTTCAGTTAGCACCTGCCAGCCGGGCCAATCGTCCTCGGCCAGGCCGTCTTCGATGCAGATGATCGGCCAGCGCTCGGTCCAGTCGGCGTAGCACTCGATCAGCTCTTCGCTGCTTAACTGGCCACCCTCCAAACGATAGCGCTGCTGCTTGTCATCGAAGAACTCGGAGGCGGCCGGGTCAATGGCCAGGGCGACCCCTGCCGGACCGACCGGGTAGCCGCTGGACTCTATCGCCTGGACGAGCAGCTCGAGCGCCTGCTGGTGTGACTCTAAGTGAGGTGCGAAGCCGCCTTCGTCGCCCACCGACGTGCTCAGGCCGCGCTCGCTGAGCAGTTTTTTCAGGGTATGAAATACCTCGGAGGCCATGCGCATCGCCTGGGCGAAGCTGGTGGCGCCCAGAGGGACCAACATGAACTCCTGCACGTCTAAGCCGCTATCTGAGTGTATGCCGCCGTTGAGCACGTTGAGCATGGGCAGGGGCAGGCTGGGCTCTTGGCCGGAGAGCTCGGCGATATATTGGTAAAGGGGGATCTGGCGCGCCTGGGCCACGGCGTGGGCGGCGGCCAGGGAGACGCCCAGGATGGCGTTGGCTCCCAGTACGCTCTTGTTCTCGGTGCCATCGAGGGCGATCAGCTTATCATCGAGGGCTTGCTGATCCGAAGCGTCCAGCCCCCGTATGGCTGGTGTTATCTGGCTATTGACGTTGGCGACGGCCTTCTGGACGCCTTTACCAGCGAAGCGCTCTGGATCGCCGTCGCGCAGCTCCAGCGCTTCGAAGCGACCGGTGGAGGCGCCGGAGGGCACGGCGGCCAGCCCACAGGTGCCATCGTTCAGTGTGAGTTCAACCTCGATAGTGGGATTGCCGCGCGAGTCCAAGATCTCTCGGGCGTGAATTGTCTTGATTTGCATGATGAATCCCCTTCTTCCCTGGGTGATAAGCTGCCCATGAGCACTTTGTGAGTATAGCGCTCTGCTCAGGCATGGGGCAAGTGCGGGGATCACCACCGGGGGTGATCCGGTCGCTACGCCTCAGGCATATTTGCTTTCAGCTACCCCCAACGCTAGACTCGCTTCCGGTGAGGTGTACCGCAATAAGGGGGTGGCCTGCCGTGCTAGAGATCCATCTCTTCGGCCCTTTCGAGCTGGCGCGCCGGCAGGCGATAGACAACCTGCACGCCCGGATGAGCGAGCTGCGCCGCGTTTTGCAGCCTGCGCTGAGCCAAGGCGGGATATTTCACTATATCGTGCGACAAGGTCGCCCGGCCGCCTATGCTTTCAGTGTCAAGCAGGCCTGTTGGCTCGACACGCTTGAGTTTGCCGAACGCATTCGCGAGGCCGAAGCGCTCAAGCAGCAAGCGCACCTGCGACAGGCGGCCCGTTAAAAGTAGTCGGTCGAACCTGTATTATAGTCTGCCAGCGCCGCGCGGAAGGATCATTGAATGGCGAGACTGACTGAGCAGGAACAGCAAGAGATCATCCGCTACATCGAGGCGGGTAAGCCCCTTCCCGATAAGTACCGTTTTCTGCTCTTCGAGGACAAGCGCGAGGTGGAGTTGGTCTGGAATGGCAAGACCAGCGAAGTTTGCAACATCGTTCTTCCGTTTCAGGTGATCGAGCAGGTGGACGAGCCGCGCGCCGAAAAACCGGAGGATACCCAAGCCCAGTTCTCTCTTTTTGACGAGCGCGGCCGCCAACTCAAGGGCTGGACGAATAAGCTCATTTGGGGCGACAACAAGATCATCCTGTCATCGCTGAAGAACGGGCCGCTGCGAGAGGAGATCGAGGCCGAGGGCGGCCTCAAGCTGATCTACATCGATCCCCCCTTCGACGTGGGCGCGGATTTCTCGATGGACATCGAGATCGGCGGCGACACCTTCACCAAGAAACCCAACATCCTCGAAGAGATCGCCTACCGTGATACCTGGGGCAAGGGCGCGGATTCATTTATCGCTATGATCTACGAACGGTTGGTGCTCATGCGGGATTTGCTGGCGGAGGATGGGAGTATTTACGTTCATTGCGATTGGAGGGTGAATAGCTACATCCGAATGGTGCTGGATGAGATTTTCGGTAGCGAGAACTTGCGGAACGAGATCATTTGGGCATTCACGGGCAGACTTATGTTCACTCAGAACAGATACAACATTAAGCATAATACCATTTTCTTCTATTCACGAAGTGAGAAACACCGATTGAATGAAGTGACTGAACCCATTGATAAAGATGAATACATAAAAATGAAAAAACAAGAGCTTCATGTTGATCCAGATGGCCGAGAGTGGATATGGGGGCATGCTGGGAAAGGAAAAAGCCATGAATACAGAATTTATCTGGATGACGTGGTAAATAAAGGCAGGAATCTCAATGCAGTGTGGAATATACCAATTGTAAATACTTCTTCATCCGAAAGATTAGGCTATCCTACCCAAAAACCCGAAGCCCTGCTCGAACGCATCATCAAGGCATCAAGCAACGAAGGCGACCTAATCGCCGACTTCTTCGCCGGCTCCGGCACTACGGCTGCGGTCGCCGAGAAACTGGGCCGCAAGTGGATCGTCTCTGATCTGGGCAAGTTCGCCATCCACACCACGCGCAAGCGCATGATCGGCGTCCAGCGTGGGCTCAAGGCTGAAGGT
>ENA-ORDP01000723-ORDP01000723.1-marine-sediment-metagenome-genome-assembly--contig:-NODE-723-length-20296-cov-8.530507_pt1 | contig 20296 bp, 18 predicted proteins | sample MGYA00248627_ERZ508539 | MGnify/ENA primary metagenome ERZ508539 (study PRJEB26208, sample SAMN05571518) | marine sediment metagenome | biome: deep sea; feature: Hydrothermal vent; material... | reverse complement strand
CGCAGGGCACCAACTGGAAATTGACAATGTGCTGAACTTCGATCAGGTGCGCAAGGTGCTGGAGAGCAAAGAGCCATTGGCGGCTTTTCCGGGAATAGCTGTGACTCATGTCAATATAGGTCAGGACTCACTTGGGGAAGAACGATGGTCACTATCTCCTTATAGCACTATTTTCGTCATTATAGATAGTAGTGGTAAAAAGCTGAAGCGAGGAGAGTTTGGTAGATTCTTGAAGGGCATTGATACTGGACTTGATGAGGTGTTTGAGGGGAAATTTAGAGGCAAATTCCCTGACGAATGGTTGAGAGTACGTGTTCCAAACTCGCATATTCATAAGTTTGGTTGGCAGCCAAGTGAGACGCAAATCCTATATATTAGACATAGCGATAATTGGGATAGTCTTACATTGAGTGTTCAACAGTATTTGAATCATCATAAGGCTCAACTTGAAGGTAGATTAGTCTATCAACATCCCTCAAGTCACTATGAATGGTGGCAGCTCCATAGACCGCGTTTGAGTCTCTTCTCTCCGAAGATATTCTTTCCACGTCGATCATCGAGTAATCGTTTCGCCGTTGATGAAGCCGGGGATATAGGTTTTAAGAGTGATGTTGCAGCCCTGCTAAAGGACCCGCATGATGCCCATGATATTTATTATCTCTGTGCCTTACTCAACTCCAAAGTGCTTGAGTTTCGCTACCGCGCCATGGGCGGCTTGGGCAAGCTGACCGGCCAAGGCATGTTTGAGTACTTCGAGAACCAAGTGGGAGACCTCCCCATCCCCATGTTCGATGATCCCGAGCATAACCCTGACCATCGGCGATTGAGTGAGCTAGGCAAGGAGGCTCATCAACTCTTCAAGGAACGCTATCAAGTAGTTGAGGCTTATCAACTGAAAAGCCAAACGGTGAATTATCAGATGGTCCCATTCTGGCTCTATCACGATCCCGCAGGCGAGTATCGCGAACTTATCCAATGGGCTAGCCCTGCTCCCAATCGAGAGGGACATCTGCTGGACTTGCGGATCGAGCCCACCAAAATAGGGTATGTGCTGTGGGGCGAAATCACCGAAGATGAGAACTGGCGTGAAGGTGAGCGCGAATGGGTTAGCTTGGCCAAGGTCTCGATAGATTATGCACCGCTCAGGCGATTCTTGCTCGCCCGCGCGGTGTATCTCACCGACTTCGATGAGACATTTCGTAGGAGGCAGAAATATACCGGTGAGACTGGCAATTCAGTTCGGGCAGGTTTTCTGGCCTTGACGACACCTTGCTACGATGACGATAGGATGAGGAACCTTAAGATCATCGAAAACGTCGAGAGCCGAGTGATCTCTGAAGCTGGACGGGCCGATCTGGACCGGATTCTCCTGCGACAGAAGGCAGTTGAGCAGGAAATTGACGATATCGCCTACCGTCTCTATGGCGTTGAGCCCTATCGCGATCTGATCACAGCCGCTCTGCAGCTCAGCCTATGAAACGTCGGTCAGGACCATGGAGGTCGGCCGATCTATACTGGCGGCTGGCCAGCCACAGCCCGATCAGAATCGCCACAGCGCCCACGCCGGTATGCCAGTCCAACTGCTCGCCCAAGACTATCCCGCCCAGCAGCACGGCCAGCAAGGTGCTCATAATCGGTATGAGCTGGGTGCGGGTCACCGGCATGTGCTTGATCAGCCAGTAGAGCAGCACGAAGGCCAGCGAAGAACCGACCAGCGCCAAGTAAAGGAGCGATACCCAGGCCAGCGGCGTCCAATGGAAGCGCAGCGGGTTGCCCTCGGTGATTCCCCCCAGAATCAACAGCGGGATCAAACCTGAGACCATCTGCACCGTCGTTAGGATGACGGAGCTGATATGCTTGGCATGGAGCTTGATGATGATGTTGGCATAGGAGGTGCCCAGCGCGGCCAGCACCACCGCCGCTCCGCCCCAGAAGGCCAAAGGACCTGCCGACCTTAGCTGATTGGCAAAGATGAGCGCCACGCCCGCGATGCCCAGCAGTACCCCGATCAACTTGGGCAGCGTCAGCGGCTCCTCCGGGAGACGCCAATGAGCCAACAACAGGCCAAATAGCGGCATAGTAGTATAGAGAATCGCCGTCAAACCGGAAGAAATCTGCCCCTCACCCCAGAAGACCAGCGCGTAATTGACGGAGAAGGTCAACAGACCGGTGCCCAGCATCATGGTCCAGTCGCGCGGCTCGCGCGGCAGCGGGGGGCGCCGAACTGCCAGATAGAGCAAAAGGGGCAAGCTGGCAATGGCGAACCGCAGTCCGGCAAAGGTGAAGGGTGGCAGATCGGCCAGGCCAATCTTGATGAAGAGCCAAGTCGAACCCCAAATCATGCTCAATAGTAGCCAGACCAAGAGTGGCGCACGGCGATTCATGCCGCGTGACTCTACCTCATGAGGAGTTTAATTGCGAGATGAGGCCCCGTTGCCTCACATGGAAAAGTACTCGAAAGGGGATTCGTTGTCTCATTGTCCATGTCACCGCAGCGACCGGGCGGTCACTTGACATTCATAACTTCTTCACGATAGGCTGCTAAGCTTACTCTTTGCTGATGGAGCAAGGGAGGAAGAGATATGCGCACGGTCATATTGGTGCTGATCGCCGTAGCCGCTCTGGCTGTCGGACTGCTATTCTGGCATGTGCAAACCCTCGGTCCGCCGCCTGCGCCCGCTAGCGGCCCGCAAGTTCTCTCCATCGAGTTTCCCAAGCAGATTACTGCCGACGGCAATGAGGTCAGCGGCAAAGTTCACTTCAGGGCACCCAGCGGCACGCTGGTGCGGGCCGATTTCCAGGTCGTCAAGGCCATGCTCTTTACTTCTTTCAGCTTTGACCCTCAGGTGCATAACGAAAAGCAGGGCTCTTTCGTGTTCAGCATCTCGACCGTTATCCCCCAGCAGATCACCTTGCGGGTGACGCTCACCGACGAGCAGGGCCAGACTAGCCCGGTAAAAGAGTTCTCATTTACCGTCAATCCGGCGCCCTTTAACCCGGGGAATCCCTAGCGACCAGACGGTCACCCGGCATTCATAACTTCTTCACGGTCGCTCACTAAGCTAAGCTTACTTCCTGCTGACGGAGCAGGGAAGAACTCGAAAGCTCATATTCCGAGGAGGGTTTTAATGCAGATCAAGATTCGTATTCTCGCGGTTGGCCTGCTCCTGGGAGCACTGCTCCTGGCCGGAGTGACCAACCTAACGGCCCAAGCCCAGCAGAACCCGCCGCCTAGCTCCGGCGCTCCCGGTGCGCGTCAGTTGATCCGCTCGTTCTTCTTCGCCATGGGGGCCGGTGACCTGGTCCTGCTCAAGGACGGTGGCGCGATCAGCGGCACCATTCAGAATGATCAACTACAAATAACGCTCAGCTCAGGAGGATCGAAGCTACTTAAACGCAGTGACATCGCCCTGATCAGCTTCGGAGAGAAGACAGACCAACTGGTGCTGACCAGCGGCGATCTGCTCTCTGGTAAAGTGCAAGCGGCGAGCTTGCAACTGACCACGCCCAACGGCGTATCACTCGACCTACCCAGCTCAACTATCAGTATGGCAGTCTTCAAGCTGGATCTGCCCACACGGGGCCATCGCCCGGCGAACCCGCGAGCGCTCTTTCGCCTCTTCCGCAGCTTGCAGGCGCAGAACATCTTCGGCCTCTTCGCCAAGAGCTTGACCAGCTTCGATCTGGCCGTCTTCCCCAATCGAGAGCTCTGGAGCGGCAAGGTCACCAACCAGCAGTTCGTCTTCGATTCCGCGCTCTTCGGCACGCTGACCTTCAAGGCCGCCGATGTGGCCGCTATCGAGCTGGCCTCCGACCCTAAGTCCGGCTCTGACTTCATTACCCTGAAGAGCGGCGATCGGCTCTCCGGAGCGCTCGACGCCAAGAGCGCTATCGAGTTCCAGCCGGTGGGCCTGAGCGCTCAGGCCCAGTCGGCCAGCCTCACTCTCAAGCGCGGCGAGGTCACCCAGGTCGTCTTCCGCCTGCCGGCCAGCGCCTTTGGCGGCGGCCACGGCCCCGGTTTCCAAGGTGGCCCGGGTAAATAGCGAAATAAAAGGAGCAATATGATGAAACGGCAACTTTATACAATCGCGGCCCTCGTGGGCCTGATCCTTGGCTTGATCGGCGCCAGCGGATCGGTCAGCTTTGCCCAGCAGGCCGGCCTACCTGCCAGCCCGCTCGTGGTGCCGGCAACTCAGATGCCCGACGGACCGGGCCGATCGGGCGGGACGTTGACCATTGACGATACCGATAATCCCAAGACCTTCAATCCGATTACCGAGCAGGAGTCCAGCTCCAGCGCGGTGACCAGTCTGCTGAACGCACCCTTGATCAATACAAGCGGTCAGGGGGCCGTCGCTCAAGCCTTTGAGGTCTCAGCCGATCAGCGCAGCGTCACGCTCACTTTGCGCAAGGGCATCCGGTTCTCCGACGGGACGCCGGTCACGGCCGCCGACGTCGTCTTCACGCTGGTCAACGTGGTCTTCAATCCCAGTGTCAACAGCGACAAGGCAGCCTGGCAGGTCGCCGGGCAGTTTCCCAAAGTAGCAGCGCTCGACGCTCAAACGATCAAGATCACGGCCCCGGTGGCCTTCTCCGGCCTGCTGAGCGCCATCGCCTCCACACCTGTACTGCCCAAGCATCTGCTGGCCGCTGCCGTCCAGGCCGGAGCATTCAACGCGGCCTGGGGAGTAGATACCGATCCAACCCAGATCGCCGGCCTGGGACCGTTTCGCCTCAAGAGCTTTACGCCCGGCCAGCAGGTCATCCTGGAGCGCAACCCCTTCTACTGGAAGGTCGATGAGAACGGAACCCAGCTACCCTATCTGAATGAGATCCGCATGCCCATCGTCAGCGACGACAACGTGCGCCTGCTGCGCTTCAGCAACGGCCAAACCGACATCTACCCCCCGCGACCCGAAGACATCCCCGTGCTGCGTCAGCAGGCCAACCAGGGGGTCTCGGTGCTCGTCCAGCAGGCCGGCACGGTGGATCTCAATGTGATCGCCTTCAATCAGGACGCGGCTGACCCTGATCTACGAGCGCTCTTCCGCGACCTGCGCTTCCGCCAGGCGATGGCCTACGCGGCCAACCGTCAGGGGATGATCTCCGCCAACTTGAACGGCCTGGGCGAAGCGCGCTTCGGACCGGGGATCGCTTCCACCTTCTGGATCGGCGATCAGGCCGGCTTCCCCTCTTTCAGCTTCAATTTGCAGAAGGCCGCGGCGCTGCTAGATCAGATCGGCCTCGTGCCGGATAAGAATGGGTTGCGCCACTTCGCCGACGGCAAGCCGGTCGAGTTCACCCTGCTTACTGTGCAAGGCTCGACGGTGCTCACCAACGACGCGGTGCTCTTCTCCAACGACCTGGCTAAGATCGGCGTCAAGGCCGACGTGCGGCCGCTCGACCTCAACGCGGTGATTGACCAGTTGATCGGCAGCCGACCGCCACAATATCAGGCGGCCCGCATCTCGCTCGGCGGCGGGGATGGCGATCCCAACCTGCTGCGCTCCATCTATCAGTCGTCCGGCAATCTGCACTTCTGGAAGTTCTCCGATGGATCAGGCCAGGAGGTCCCGGCCTGGCAGAAGCAGGTGGACCAACTGCTGGAGCAGCAAGCTCAGACGCTCGATCTGGCCACGCGGGCCGACCTGCTCGACCAGTTCCAGACGATCGTGGCCCAAAACCAGCCACTGATCTTCCTCTACAATGCCCAGGGGCTGGAGGCCTTCCGTTCGGATCGGGTGGGCAACTTCACCGGCACCACCGGGAGCGCTACACTACTGAACCCGGAGATCTTGTTCCGGAAATAACCAGGCCTTACTGTAGGGGCGACCGGCCGGTCGCCCCTACATGATAAAATCATGTTAGGCTATATTCTAAGGCGCTTGCTCTATATCGTTCCTTTGCTGCTGCTCATCTCGGTGATCGCCTTTCTGGTGGTCAAGATCGAGCCGGGCAATTTCTGCACCCCACTGCGCATTCAGAGTCAGGCGCTCTACCAGCGCTGTGTGGCGAGCACCGGCATGGACCGGCCGCTGGTTGTGCAATACGGCAAATGGCTTTGGGGCATCGTGACCCAGTTCAACTTCGGCTATTCGTTTCAAAACCAGCAGCCGGTCCTGCGACAACTCTTCACCGCCGGCAGCTGGCAGAGCGGCACACCGCTCTTCTGGACGCTGGTGCTGAGCCTGGGCACCATGCTGCTCAGCTGGCTGCTGGCGGTGCCCTTGGGCATCTATGCCGCGACCCATCGGGGCTCTTGGCGCGACTGGGGAGTCAACTTGTTCAGCTATGTGGGGCTCTCGATCCCCAACTTCACCCTGGCGATCGCCCTGCTCTGGCTGCTGGTGGTCGTCTTTCAGGTGGGCCATAATTGCTGGAACTCGGCTCAGTTGGGCCAGACGGTCTGCCTGGGCGTCTCGGGGCTCTTCGACGGCGACTTCGTCTCCGCCCCCTGGAGCCTGGAAAAATTCTTAGATCTGCTCTGGCACCTCTGGCCGGCCGTGCTGGTCATCGGGGCAGCCAACTTGGCGACGATCGTGCGCTACGTGCGCAGTGAGATGCTGGACGTGCTCGGTCAGCCCTACATCCAGACGGCGCGGGCCAAGGGCCTGGGCGAGCGGTTGGTTACCTACAAACATGCCTTCAAGAACGCGCTCAACCCCCTGATCAGCATGCTTGGCTACTGGCTGCCGGCGATGTTCGAGGGGACCTTGGTGGCGGCGATGATCCTGCAGTTGCCGCTGGTTGAGAAGGTTTATTGGACGGCCCTGCGCCAGGGCGATCAATATGTGGTCATGACCGGCCTGCTCTTCTTCAGCGCCATCCTGATCGGGGGCAACCTGCTCTCCGATCTGCTGCTGGCCTGGGTCAACCCCAAGATCCGCTATCAATGAAAACCGAACCTACGGAGGAGACCTGTAGGGGCGAATGGCCATTCGCCCCTACTAATAATAAACCCCTCTCACAGAGCCGACTGATCTGGCGGCGCTTCCGGCAGCACCGAGCCGGCTACCTCGCCGGCTGGGTGTTAGCTATCATGGCTCTATCTGTCTTCTTTGCGGGTTTTCTCGCACCCTACCCGGCGACCTCCCCGCATTCCGACGCGCAGAACCTGCCCTATGCCTACGTCCCACCGATGCTGGGCCGGATTCACTTCCAGGGGCTGCGCCCCTTCGTCTACGGGCTGAAGCGCACCTACGACCCGCTAACTTCGGTCAGGGGTTATGGTGAAGATACCAGTCAGGTCTACTATTTGAAGCTCTTCGTGCATGGCGAGCCCTATAGATTCCTGGGGCTCCTTCCCACCGACCTGCATCTCTTTGGCACCGGCCAGCCGCCCGACTCGCCGGGCCAGTTTTTCCCCTTGGGAACCGACCGTTTTGGGCGCGATCTCTTCTCGCGCATCCTGATCGGAGGGCGGATCTCGCTGGGCATCGGGCCGCTGGTCGTCCTGCTCAGTTTTGCCGTGGGCATCCTGCTGGGTGGCCTCTCCGGCTACTACGGAGGCGGGACGGACACGGTCATTCAGCGCACGGTGGAGGTGGCCATGTCGCTGCCACGCTTGGCTTTGCTCTTGGCCCTCTCGGCCGCGCTGCCGCCGCAGTTGCCGGCGATCAGTCGCTTCTGGGGGATCGTGGCCATCTTGACCCTCGTCGGCTGGGCGCCCTTGGCCCGGGTGGTGCGAGGCCAGTTTTTGGCCCTGCGCGAGGAGTCGTTCGTGCTGGCCGCCCGCGCCCTCGGGCTGGGCGACCTGCGGATTATCTTCAAGCACATTCTGCCCAACACGGCCAGCTACCTGATCGTGGCCGCCACACTGGCCGCGCCGAGCGTCATCCTGCTGGAGAGCGTTCTCAGCTTCTTTCGCTTTGGGGTGCAGGAACCCTTGGTCAGTTGGGGGCTGCTGATGGCCGACCTGCAGGATAACTTTCAATATCAGATCCAGTTCCACCCCTGGCTCTTGATTCCAGGTCTGTTCATCTTCATTACTGTACTGGCTTTCAACTATCTGGGCGATGCGCTGCGCGACGCGGTGGATCCGTTCAACATCGCCGAGGGCCCAGGGATTTAAGCAGGAGCGCCGCCGGCACCGTCTGCTACGCTCCTGCTTAAATAGCTAGTGCTTGCCTATCCTCCCAAGAGGCCGCTGAAGCCGCGAATGAGTGCCTCTTGGCTGTGGATCAGCGCTTCGAAGCTGCTGAGTAACTCGTTCCAACTCTCGGCCGGCACCCCCTGAGGCAGGGCGCTGAGACAGTGCAAGATGTCCTCAAAGCGGTTGACCAGCCCTCCCTGACCGTGGATCAGCCCTTCCAAGCTCTCCAGCAGGGCGGCCGGAGGCTGCTCAAAATTCTTGATTATCTGCTCGAAGCGCAGCAGTAGCTCGGCCTGGCCGTGCAACAGCGCCTCAAAGCTGTTCACAAAGGCCAATTGAGGCTTGGCGCCCTGCTCGGGACAGACCGAGGTGTTGATCAGCCCGGCGAAGCGCTCCAGCAGGTCCTGCTGGCTGCGCAGCAAGCGCTCCAAGCTCTCGCTGCGGTCCTGGCGTTGTGGAGCGGAGAGCGATCCCCACTGCGATTGCAGCAGGTCGGCAAAGCTGGTGATCAGTCCCGCCTGGCCGTGGAGCAGCCCTTCCAGGCTGCTGAGGGTATTTTCGCTGGGCTGCTCGCCGCGACGGGCCGGAGGCGTGACCAGTTGCTTCGTCTTGGCCGCGATCGCCTGAGCCAGCTCTTCGTAGCTGCCCACGACGGCGAAGCTGGCCGGTGGCTTAGGTGAGCTGAGTGCGGCCAGGAAGTTGACGTCCACCGCGCGCCCCACTCCGAGGGCATCAATCTCGCTGACCCCGACCGAGAGGGCCTGGGCGGCTGCGCTTAGGGCTTCCACCGGATCGTCCGGAATGCCGTCGGTGATCACGCAGATGATCTTGCGGACTCCCGCCCTGCCGCCCTGCAGGGCCGCAGCGGCGGCGCGCAGGCCGGCCGTCAGGTCGGTGCTCTGTCCCTCTTGCAGGGCCATCAGTACCAGTGAGCTGATCCCACCCGCGTTGAGTGCAGTAATCGTCTGTAAGGGCGCAACGGTGCGCACCGTGGTGGAGAACTGCAATACGGCCACCGCGACCGTGCCGTCCTGGGGCATGATCGCCGGATTGCCCAAAGCCGAGGCCAATCCCTGCTGCTCGATGATATAGTTGGCTGAGGTGATGCTGGCCGAATCATCTACCAAAAAGACTATCTCTACCGCCGGTTGTTGGGCAGCCGCGGCAAGCGGAGCTGCCACCAATAGTAGCAGTAACGTGGCCAGCACTGTCGTCGCCCAGCGCCACCGCCCCCCGATCCTTCTAGCGTGGACTCTACACATAATGCCTCCTTTTACCCGTACTCGCTCTGAGGGGCCGCCCTGCTAGGCGGCCTCTGTGGCTGTGCTTGTCGGTCCATCCTAGGCTATCGCACGCATCGGGGTCAAATCTGCTAGTGTTGATGCACCGAGCCGCGATAGAAGGGCAATTTGACCAGCTCGGCCTGCTTGTGCTGGCCTCGGACCTCGATCTGCACCCGCTCGCCAACTTGGCGGGACGCCTCCCAGGGCAGATAGCCCAGGCCAAGATAGGCGTCCAGTTTGGGTGACTTCATCCCGCTGGTCACCTGTCCCACCTCCCGGCCGGCCACGAAGATGGGATAGCCGTAACGCGGCACGCCGGCTTGGATCATGCGGAAGCCGATCAGGGCCTTGCGGCCACCCTCGCGCTTTTGGCGCAGCAGAACTTCTTTGCCGTTGTAATCGCCTTTTTTGTCTTTGACCGTCCAGCCCAGGCCGGCCTCGATGGGAGTTGTCTGCTCGTCCAGCTCGTTGCCGTAGAGGGCGTAGGCCGCCTCCAGACGCAGCGCGTCGCGCGCGCCCAGTGCCACCGGCGCCACGCCGGCGGCGAGCAGATCTTGCCAGAGCCGGACGGTCGCCCGCGGTGAGGCATAGACCTCAAAGCCATCCTCCCCGGTGTAGCCGGTGCGCGAGACCAGCGCCGCTTGCCCCTGCAGCTCGATCTCCACCGCCCAGTAGTAGCTGATCCGGGCTAGGTCATACTCGATGAAGGGCTGGAGCGCTTGCGCTGCCTCTGGCCCCTGGATGGCCAACTGGCCGTAGTCCAGACTGGCGTCGCGCACCTGAGCCTGAGGGAACCGCTCCGCCTGTCCCTTGATCCAGGCCAGGTCTTTGGGGGTGTTATCGGCGTTGACCACCAGTAGATACTGCTCGGGCCGGCGATAGACCAGCAGATCATCCACGGTCATGCCGTTGGGATAGCAGAGCGGGCTGTAGAGCACCTGATTGACCTTGAGCGCAGCGACATCGTTGCTGACCAAGTGCTGCACCAGCTCCAGTGCACCTTCACCGGAGATCTCCACCTCGCCCATGTGGCTGACGTCGAATACGCCTACGCCGGAGCGCACCGCCTGATATTCGGCGATGATGCTCTTGTACTGGATGGGCATCTCCCAGCCCCCGAAGTCAACCAGCTTGGCCCCCAGCTTGCGATGCTCTTCATAGAGAGGCGTTCGTTTTAGCATTTGGGCTATCTCCTTTTAGCAGTGTTCCATACGGGTTATTGTGAATATTCAGGCGCGGCTTAGAGCTCTTCTCGCTTGGGCTCGCGGTTCATCAGCTCGGTCAATTTTTCCAGGGGGCTGGCGCGCTGGTAGAGCACCTGATAGACGGCGTGGCCGATCGGCAAATCCAGCCTCTCAGCTTGGGCCAAACGCTCCAACGCCCGCACCGTGTAAACCCCTTCGGCGACCATGGTCATGCCGGAGATGACCTCCTCCAAAGTGTGTCCTCGGCCAATCTGCTCTCCCACCTGACGGTTGCGGCTGCGCCGGCTGGTGCAAGTTGCCACCAGATCGCCCAGACCGGCCAGTCCGAAAAAAGTCTCCTTGTGCGCTCCCCGGCGCCGGCCCAGCCGGACCAGCTCGGCCAGCCCCCGCGAGATGAGCGCCCCCCTGGCGTTGTCCCCGAAGCCCAGCCCATCGGAGATGCCGGTGGCGATGGCGATGACGTTCTTGAGCGCCCCGCCCAGCTCTGCTCCCAGTAAGTCATCGCTGGTGTAGACCCGGAAGCGCTCGGTCATCAGCGCTTTTTGGCTCTCGGTGGCCTGCTTCAGCTCCCGGCCCGCCAGGACAACCGTGGTGGGGAAGTCGCGGGCCACCTCTGCCGCAAAGCTGGGCCCCGAGAGCGCCAGCACCTTATCACTACCTAGCTCAGCTTGCAATATCTCAGACATAGTAGTGAAGCTCTCATATTCGAGCCCCTTGGTCAGGCTGATGAAGCTGGGCGGGGCGGCCTCCGCTGAGCGTTCCTTATCCAGAGCACGCTTGAGGCGCCGGGCCAGTTCGCGCAGGGCGAAGGAGGGCACGGCGATGAGATAGAGCTGCGCGCCGCAGAGCTCGGCCAGGGAGGTCGTGACGCTCAGCGAGTCCAGCCGCAGCGAGACGCCGGGCAGATATTTCCCATTCTGGCCTTGAGCGACAATGGCCTGAACCAGCTCGGCATCCCGGGCCCAGAGCCTCACCCGGTGTCCTCGGGTGGCCAGCAGACGCGCCATCGCCGTCCCCCAACTGCCCGCTCCCAGCACTGCGATCTCCATGCCTTCACTCCCCGGTCCTCCGGCTCATTTGCCTGCGGAGGGCCAAATCATTATAGTGAGCCTCACGGGAAAAGGTCAATAGGGGGTGAAGGTGCGTCTGGTCATCAACGTGGGCACTCTATATATCTAAAGAGGGAGGTCTATACTATGACTGCCAAACGGTTTTTGCTCTCAATGCTGGTGCTGTTGCTGCTGGTCGCACTGGGCTCAGGGGTGGCGCTCACCCAGCAGAGCCAAAGCGGTCAGGCGACCGTTAAGATCAGCAACATCTGTCAGGAGTCCACCCTGAGTATCTCTCAACTGCTGCTCTCCGGACCGAGCTTCAAGAGCCTCAAGATCATCTCCGGCGTGGCCCTCAAGCCGGGAGGGTCGGCCAGCTTCAACTTCAACGTCAGCGGCACGCCTACTGCTCTGACGGTGGTTGGCGCGGTGGATCAGCGTTCCTTCACCAGCACCTTCTCGCCGCTAGCGCTGGGCAGCTCCCAGCAAGACCAATCTCACTGTTTGCAGATCTTCGTCACGGCCAGCGGCACCGGCGGCCAGCAGCCCCCGCCTAGCCAAGGCAAGAACGGCATCGTGCCTGGGGAGAGCCTGGCTCAGGTACAACAACTGCTGCAACTGCGCGGCATCGCCATTCGCACCGAGGGCAGCCAGAACAAGCCCAAACTGAGCGATGTGAACGACCCGATGCTGCTGCGGGCACTGCCGCCGCTGAACGCCCAACTAATCTTCGTCTCTTCGGGCACTTTAACGCTGCGCAGCCTGATCGCCTGGGACCGACCTTCCACCGATCTAGATCTACTGGTCTTCGGCATCGGCGGGTCCTTCTGCTTCCAGTTGAACCCGGCCGGCATCCTGGGTGAGTTCTGCGATCGCGTCCCCTTCGGGCCGGTCGTCTCGCCCATCGGGGTATTCGCGGTGCTGGTGATCAACTGGTCGCCTGTCACCCAGGCCTTCGTTCTCTCATTGGCTGGGTAATTGGACCGTGTAGGGGCGCACGGCCGTGCGCCCCTACGTCTTTATCATGAACGATCAGGAGCGCCTACTAGAGGTCGCCCGGCGTCTGGAAGCCCATTACGGGCCGCTGCCCTGGCGTAAGCAGGGCGAGCCGTTAGATATCCTGATCCTGACCATTCTCTCCCAGAACACCAACGACGGCAACCGCGACCGGGCCTACGGGGCGCTCCGCCGGCGTTATCCCAGTTATCAGGCCATCGCTGAGGCTGATCCGGACGAGTTGGCCCAGACTATCCAGGTTGGCGGTCTACACCGGCAGAAGTCCCGGCGCATTCAGGAGATCTTACGCACCATCTATCGCGAGCAGGGCGCCTTCGATCTGAGTTATCTGGCCGAGCTGAGCCGCGAGGAGGCCCTCAAAGAGCTGCTGCGCTTCAAGGGCGTGGGCAAGAAAACGGCCGGCATCGTGCTGACCTTTAGCTTGAACAAGCCTTATTTCCCGGTGGATACACATATTAAGCGCATCACCCGTCGGTTGGAGCTGGTCCGACCGGGAGAGGATCCCCACGAAGCCATGAACCGCTTGGTCCCCGATAAGCTCAAGTATCAATTGCATTTGCACCTGATTCGTCACGGGCGCGATACCTGCCGGGCGCGCAAGCCCGCCTGCGCTCGCTGCGTGATCGCCCAGCTCTGCCCCTGGCCTGGCCAGGCCGGTACCGCTTGACCGGAGCGGCGAACTCTGCTAGACTCCGAGCTGGGTGAGAGTTGGTAGGGGCAGGAGTTGCGAAAATGAAGCCAATGGCACTCGTGCTAACAGCCGTGCTGCTGATCTGGGGCCTGACCGGTTGCGGCGGCTCCGGCAATCCTGCAGTTGAGAAACCCGCCAGCGGTCCATCTCCCAATGACTATCCCAAACTGGCCGGCCGGCTCTTTCAGTTGACCCAGGCTGCCGACCCGGCGGCCTTCGCCAATCAGCATGACTTGGACTACTCGGAAGGGCGGGTGCAGGTGATGATCGAGCTGCCAATCGGCCAGAGCGCGCTGCCCGGTGGCTACAACATTGAAGTTATCTCGCAGTACCAAAATCGCATTGAGGCTCTCGTTTCCATCAAAGAGCTGCTGCGGCTGGCCAAGGAGCCTAAGATCAAGGCGATCCGCCCCCCACTCAAACCCTACCCTCATAGCTAGAAAGGAGAGCTGTATGCGGTTTTTGCCCGGCAGATTTCGGAGGAGCCTGAAGGTGGCCACACTGGCGCTCAGCGTCATTTTGTTCAGTGTTATCTGGGCTTCGGCCGGTCTGCCCGTGGGCCGCCAGGCGCTGACCAAACTCGACCCGCGCCTGGTGCAGCTTAGCGCCGTGGCTCAAGGACTAAGCCGGGATGCGCTTGCCGCTTCTTCTCTCGGAACCGACCTCCCCGGCACTCAACCGAGCGAGTTGGCCCGTGGTCAGGTGCGGATCACTTTGATCGCCAAGGATATGGCGGTAGTCCCCGCTCTCCGGCAGCAGATTCGCGCCTTGGGTGGCAAGGTGGAGACCGGCTATCGCACCTGGGTGCAGGCGCTGGTGCCCATCGCTTCGTTGGATCGGCTGGCTCAAGTACCCCAGGTGCGACAGGTGCGACTGCCGCTGCTGGCCCATCCGACCGCGATCACCGGTCAGGAGGTGCGCCTCAGCGGAGCTCCCGCCTGGCAGAAGGCCGGCTTCACCGGCAAGGGGGTCAAGGTCGGCATACTGGACTTCGGCTTCCGAGGCTACAAGAAGCTCTTGGGCAAGGAGCTACCGGCCACAGTGGTGCTGCGCTCCTTCCGCCGCGACGGCAAGATCGAGCCCGACGACGGCGGCGATGCTGACGTTCACGGCCTGGCCGTGGCGGAGATCGTCCACGAGATGGCCCCGGATGCCCAGCTCTTCTTCACCAACTTCGATACGGCCGTCTCATTTTTCAATGCCTTAAACTGGCTGCTCTCCCAAAAGGTGGACATCATCAATTTTTCGGGCGGCTTCTTCAGCGGTTGCTACACCGGCAACGGCCTCTTCGATGATCCTCGTGCCTTCTCCGACAATCAGGGTCAGGTGGCCCGCGTCCGCAAGGCCGGCGTTCTCTGGGTCGTCTCAGCCGGCAACGAGGCCCAAGAGCACTGGGGAGGACGTTGGCAGGATCAAGATAATAACGGGGAGCTCAACTTCACCGCCAACGACAATCAGGATAGCTTTCAGGCCCGCAAGGGTGATCCCATCTATTTGCAGCTTAGCTGGGATGACTCTTGCATCACCGGCTCCAATAATGACTATGATCTTTTTTTGGAAGACAATAGTGGCAAAGTAATAGCCAGCAGCACCGAGCGACAGCAAGGCAGGGCCAACGACTCTCCCATCGAAGAGATCGCGCTGCGCTCGGCACCGTTCTCCGGGACATACCACATCGTGGTCAAGCGGATCAAGGCCAGTCGGGCGGTGCACTTTAATCTTTTTACCCTGGGCTTTCGCCTCTCGCACTCGGTGGCCGCCGGCAGCATGGTCGAACCGGCCATCTCCTCCAATGCCATGACCGCTGGAGCCATCTTCTGGCGCAACCTGAAACTGGAGCCGTTCAGCTCTCAGGGTCCGACGCTTGACGGGCGGATCAAGCCGGATATCGCCGGGGTGGATGGGGTGAGCAACATCACCTTCGGGCAGTTCTTCGGCACCTCGGCCTCTTCGCCTGAGGTGGCCGGAGCTGCCGCCTTGGTCAAGCAGGCTTTCCCCGCTTTCGGTCCTGACGAGATTCAAAATTATCTGGAGAAGAACGCCGAGGACTTCGGCCCGCCCGGCAAGGACAATCAGTATGGCTCAGGGATGTTGACCTTGGGTGCCCTGCCCACCGGCAACAAGCAGGCCCCGGCCGCGCCCTCCGACCTGAGCGCCAAGGCCATCTCCAGCTCGGCCATCGAGCTCAAGTGGAAAGATAACTCCGACGACGAAAGCGGCTTCCAGCTCGAGCGGCGCCTGCCGCCTGGCGACTTCAGCCTGATCGAGAGCACCGCGGCCAACGTGACCGGTTTTACCGACAAGGGCCTGAAGCCGGCTACTACCTATTGCTACCGGGTGCGGGCGGTCAACGACGGTGGCCAATCGGAGTTTTCCAACATCGTCTGCACTGCCACCCAGGCGGTGCTGCCGCTGATCAGCAGCATCGAGCCGACGCAGGGAGTACAAAGCAGTAGCCTGCGGGCGGTCATCAGGGGGCAACGGCTGGGAGGTGCGCGTGCGGTCAGTTTCAGCGACCTGGGGGTGAGCGCGCAGATTCAGGCCGGAGGCAGTCAGAGCGAGCTGCCCATCTTGATTACTATCTCCCCCGACGCGGCGCCAGGTCCGCGCACCCTCAGCGTCACCACCGAGGCTGGCACCTCCCAGAGCGACACGGTAATTTTCACCGTGCTCCCGCACCCCGGCCAGGGAGTGCTCATCGCCTTGCGCTTCGATGAGCTAGAGTTCCTCGTCCCCGCTGACTGGTCGCTCAAGCTGCAAGAGGGCTGCGTGATCTACACCAATATCGGCCAGGACCCCAGCACCATCCGTCTGACACTGCCGACCGGGAAGGTCCAGGAGTTCGAGATACCCGTCGGCCAGCAGGTGCTTGTCTGCGGCGACGTGGTCCATATAGACACCCGCTCGCCGCCTCAATAGCCACTCGGTTGCGCTCAGCCGGCTTGCCCCCTATAATTACGGCCAATTACGGCATTTCTGGAGGGATGAGATGCAACTGGGCCTGACTTTCGATGATGTGTTATTGCTCCCCCAACGCTCGCGGGTGCTGCCGCATGAGACCGACGTTCACACCCAACTGAGCCGCCATATTCGCCTCAGCATCCCCATCGTCAGCGCGGCGATGGACACGGTCACCGAGGCGGAGCTGGCCATCGCCCTGGCCAAAGAGGGCGGAGTGGGAGTGATCCACCGCAATCTCAGCCCGGAAGCCCAGGCCGAAGAGGTCCGCAAGGTCAAGCGCTATGAGAGCGGGGTGATCAAGGACCCCTTCACCCTGACCGCCGAGGCGCCGGTCGGCCGGGCCATCGCCCTGATGGAGGAGCATCAGATCTCCGGCGTGCCCATCGTGAGCCAGGAGACCGGCCGGTTGGAAGGGCTGATCACCAAGCGCGACCTGCAGTTCCAAGCCGATTTAGAGGGGCCGATCGCCCAACTGATGACCCCGCGCGAGCGGCTGGTGACCGCCCCGCCGGGCACCAGCTTTGAGGAGGCCAAGCGCATCTTGCACCGGCATCGCATCGAGAAGCTGCCGCTGGTAGATGAGCAAGGGCGCTTGCAGGGCCTGATCACCACCAAAGACATCAATAAGACCAGCAGGCATCCCGATGCCTCGGTGGATGCCCATGCGCGCCTGATCGTGGGCGCGGCCGTGGCCACCAGGATGGATATGGGGCGCGAAGAGCGGCTGCTCGAGGCCGAAGTTGATTTTCTGATAGTAGATACAGCTCATGGTCACTCCGAGCGGGTGCTGGAGAAGGTCAAAGCCCTCAAGCGGGCTTTCCCTCAGTTGGAAGTCATCGCCGGCAACGTGGCCACCACCGAGGCGACGCAGGACCTGATCGAGGCCGGAGCCGATGCGGTGAAGGTGGGCATCGGTCCCAGCGCCATCTGCACCACGCGGGTGATCGCCGGGATAGGCGTGCCCCAACTGACGGCCATCCTGGCCTGCGCCGAGGTCGCCGGCCCTCAGGGGGTCCCAATCATCGCCGACGGGGGGATTCGCTTCTCCGGAGACATCGTCAAGGCCTTGGCCGCGGGGGCCAGCTCGGTGATGATCGGCAGCCTGCTGGCCGGAACTCAGGAAGCGCCGGGCGAGCTGTTCAATCTCAAGGGCGAGACCTATAAGATCTATCGCGGGATGGGCTCGCTACCGGCGATGCTGGCCGGCAGTCGCGAGCGCTACTTCTGGGAGGGCTCCGGGGAGCCGATCGCCGAGGGCATCGAAGGACGGGTGCGCTATCGGGGCCCCCTGGCCAAGGTGGTCCGGCAACTGGTCGGTGGCCTGCACGCCGGCATGGGCTACTCCGGCGCCGCGGACATTCCCACCTTGCAGCGCGAGCACCAGTTCATCCGCATCAGCGGAGCCTCGCTGCGCGAATCGCATCCCCACGACGTGCAGATCACCCGCGAGGCGCCCAACTATCGCTTCAGCGATCGCGAGCGTGTTTAGGCGGCAGCCCGGCAGCCTAGCGATTTGAAGGGATTTCGAGCTTGAGCCCTCGGCGCAATCGCACCTTCTGGGAGAGCTTGAGCAAGGCCTGGGCAGGTCTGCTCTGGGCCGTCCGTGCCGAGCGCAATGTGCCGCTGCTGCTGGTGGGAGCGATCCTGGCCCTGGCGCTGGCTCTGGTGCTGGGGCTGAGCGGGCCGGAGCTGGCGCTGCTCATACTGGTGATCGCGGTGGTGTTGGCCGCCGAACTGTTCAACACTGCGCTGGAGCGCCTGCTCGATCTGCTCCACAGCGAATACCACCCCCAGGTGCGACAGATCAAAGACCTGGCCGCCGGAGCGGTGCTGCTCACGGCGTTGGGCTCCTTGGCCGTGGGCCTGCTGCTCTTCGCTTCCCGGCTGATCGGCAAAAGTGGCGAGATTTGGCTGGGCCGACTGCTGGCCACGGTATTGCTGCTGCTCTTGGCGGCGTTGCTGGGGCTGGGCCGGCGCCGGAAAGGCTAGGGGAGGTGCTCCACATTTTAGCAGCGTGTGCTGTGCAAGCCGGGCATGGTTGACAAAATGAACCGGGGACATATGTAGTGGACCCCTAAAGTTGGACAGTTTTTCGGCCGGTTTTAGAGAAAAAGCCTCTTCCGCTTGGGACTGCCACCAGCTAGTGATCCGCCAAACATATCTTGTTAATAGTGATAGGTTGTGGTATTCTGGCTGAGTACTAATCAGCTAAAGGAGGATACCATGCCTGGCAGAAAGACATACAGAGTCAAATTGACACAAGAAGAACGAAACGAGCTCAAAGAGCTGGTGAGCAAAGGGAAAACAGCGGCACGCAAACTCAGGCGTGCGCACATTCTGTTGTTGAGTGATGAGGGGGAGGATGGCCCAGCGTGGACGGATGAGCAGATTGCCCAAGCGCAGGGAACCACTTCCATCACCGTAGGACGAACGCGACGAACCTGTGTGGAAGAAGGAATCCAAGCAGCCCTGAACCACAAACGCCCCTACCGCACCCGCTCCAAAGTGTTGGATGGGAAAGCTGAAGCTCAACTGATTCAATTGGCCTGTAGCCAAGCACCCGCCGGACGGAAACACTGGACGATGCAGCTGCTGGCCGACAAACTGATTGAATTGGAGATCGTGGAAACCGTTTCCGATGAGACCGTGCGGACCACATTAAAAAAAACGAGCTTAAGCCTTGGTTGAAGGAGCAGTGGTGCATTCCGCCCAAAGAGAACGCAGCGTTTGTCTGCAACATGGAAGATGTGCTGGAAGTCTATCATCAGGAGCACGACCCCAAACGACCGTTGGTTTGTTTTGACGAAAGCAGCAAACAGCAGGTCAAGGAGACACGCACTCCGTTGCCTGCTCGACCGGGGCAAGTGGAGAAGTACGATTATGAGTACGAGCGCAATGGCAGCAGCAACGTGTTCATGATGTTTGCGCCGCTGGAGTCGTGGCGCAAGGTCAAAGTGACTGAGCAACGGACTATGGTAGATTGGGCGGGCTGTATGCGTGAGTTAGTGGATATTTACTTTCCGGAGGCAGAGAAGATTATCCTGGTCATGGACAACCTCAACACCCATAAGCCTGCTTCTTTGTATGAAGCCTTTGCGCCAGAAGAGGCGCGGCGGATCATGGAGAAGCTGGAGATCCATTACACCCCCAAGCATGGGAGTTGGCTGAACATGGCAGAAATTGAACTGAGTGTGTTGGGCAAGCAATGTCTCCATCGTCGCATGCCTGATCAGCTCTATTTGAAACGCGAAGTGAGCGCCTGGCAAGACCAGCGTAATTCGGCGGCTTTCACCGTGAATTGGCGTTTCACCACCGCCGATGCTCGCATCAAATTGAAACGTCTTTACCCGTCAATCTAAGTTTGGAGGTGTACTAGTTGCAAAATCGCAAGCGGATCGGCAATGAAGTGGATTATGCTTGACAACCTTTGTAAACCATCAACCACCTCCCACGTCCCATCTTTGTTCGTTGCGACATAGACACTAGGAACGGGCAACCCCAGCAGTAGCGATTCAATAAGTCGTGATTCATTCTTTTCAGACCATCGGAATTTGCGCTGATAGACAGGAGCAATGTATAGCTCTTCTCGGTCTGCCATCCCGATGATTTCGCGGACGCTAATGTCATAATGATCGACATCAACCCTTTGTCTATGCTGTGATAGCTGCTCTTGAAGTTCCATTTGCGTTCTGATTATATTTGTCGAGGTTATCCAGATATTAAGATATGCCTCGGAAAAACGCTGTATGAGAATTCTAGCATAGCGACCTAGCTATACCCAGGCGGGTATCCTTCTGTCTAATCCCGCTCTGCGTGTTAGGCGGATAATTCTCCCACCTATTATGCTTACCCCCACCCAGTACAGCTTTTTAGAATACATCAAAGAGGCCTGAAAGTCAATACCTAGGCCGGCAAGCTCGCAACGCGCTACTTACTACTCTCCGGCCCTTGCTGCCTCCTGAGGCAGGCCCGGCAGAGCCCATAGACGGTCAGCTCAT
>ENA-ORDP01000722-ORDP01000722.1-marine-sediment-metagenome-genome-assembly--contig:-NODE-722-length-20303-cov-4.279633_pt1 | contig 20303 bp, 16 predicted proteins | sample MGYA00248627_ERZ508539 | MGnify/ENA primary metagenome ERZ508539 (study PRJEB26208, sample SAMN05571518) | marine sediment metagenome | biome: deep sea; feature: Hydrothermal vent; material... | reverse complement strand
ACAAGTATACAAATGACAAAATATTTACCTACATTCTGTAAATCAGTTTTCTTTTTCATTTTGACCGGAATACTTTTCCCAATGTTTTTGCATGCCCAGAACACACTGGAGGCAGGGCTTTCCGGAGGATACTCCTACTACAACGGCGATATTGTTCCGAGCGCTCCGTTTGTGATGCCCAAGCCGGCTTATGGCGCTGTGGTCAGGTACAATTTCGGTGACCGATGGACAGCTAAAATCACTTACACCCATGCAAAAGTGGCTGGCGATGATATCAAAACAGAAGCGGTTAAAAACAGAAATCTGAATTTTATCACTACAATTGATGACATCTCGGTAACTGGTGAATTTAACTTTATGGAATATTCTACCGGTAGTGAAAGGCACAAATTCACGCCCTATATTACAGCCGGAGCAGGATTTTTCTTTTTCAAACCGACAACAAAATATGATGGCCGGGTATATGATTTAAGAAGTTTGGGAACGGAAGGTCAAAATGTTGGCTATGATGGTCGAAAACCGTATAAAAAATATAACTTTGCCGCAATTTTTGGAATTGGGTTTAAATATAGCTTAAGCAAGAGATTCGGCCTTTCGGCAGAGTGGAATATGCATAAGACTTTTACCGATTATCTGGACGATGTGAGCAAAACCTATTATCTGGATGGCTCCTTGATGAATCCGGCCAAGTTGACGCCGGAGGAATATTTCTCCGATCCCACACTGAGCCATAAGCCGGGGGAACAACGTGGAAACAGTGGCACAAAAGACTGGTTTAGTGTGGCCAACATCAGTATAACGTATAAAATTGAGTTTAACAACAGAAAGGGGTGTAAAAACCTGCGGTGGTAAGGCAAATGGATATTTTAAAACATATAGACCTTAAAAAACTTCCTACACACGTGGCCATCATAATGGATGGAAACGGCAGGTGGGCAAGAAAGCAGGGACACGACCGTGCTTTTGGCCATCATAAAGGAGTTGACGCTGTGCGTACGGTTGCGAAAGCTGCCGCCGAAATGGGTATTCAATACCTGACGCTCTACACTTTCTCTACCGAAAACTGGAACAGACCACAAGAAGAAGTAGAAGCATTAATGCATCTGTTTGTGGAAACCATTGAGAAAGAAATTCCCACACTGAATAAAAATGACATCCGGCTCAATGCCATTGGAAACATTGACGGACTTCCGGAGCTGAACAGGGCAAAGCTGATGAGCACCATGGAGAAAACCAAAAATAATCGGAAAATGGTGTTGACACTGGCCTTAAATTATAGCGGGCGCTGGGAAATTATCGAAGCGATAAAGCAAATGATTAGTGACAGACAGTCTGGAAAACTAAATCCGGAGAATTTGGATTGTGATACTGTTTCAAAGTATATGAATACGGCACAAATGCCTGATCCGGAATTACTTATTCGCACTAGTGGTGAGCAGCGTATCAGTAATTTTCTTTTGTGGCAAATAGCCTATTCCGAATTATACTTTTCACCGAAATTATGGCCTGACTTTGACAAACAAGATTTTTATGAAGCCATCCTTGAATATCAAAAGAGAGAAAGAAGATTTGGCTTAACAAGAGAGCAATTAAAATTTGGAGAACAGAATGAAGATGTTTAAGTACGGATGGTATTGGCTTTTATTGATTTTTGTTGGCTTAACTTTTGTCCCACTATTGGCAAATGCTCAATCTAAGCAGAGTTTACTATCTAAAATCAGTTATGATCACCCTCAGAAATTTGTTATCGGCGGCATCGACGTTTCCGGAATAAACTATCTCGACAAATCGGTGGTTATCATGCTATCGAACCTGGAAGAAGGGAATAAAATAAAAGTACCCGGAGATGCAATTACTACTGCTATCCGCAATCTTTGGCATCAGGGTCTTTTTGATGATGTCAGTATTCTTGCTACTAAAATAAAAGGCGATACCATCTACCTCAATATTTACTTGCAGGAAAAACCTAAGCTTGATAAATTTAGTTTCACCGGCATAAAAAAGAGTGAACAGGATGACCTTAAAGATAAGATAAACCTCACCCGTGGAGATGTCGTAAGTAGTCATTTAATCATTCGCACAGAAAAAATTATTAAAAATTACTATCGTGGCAAAGGTTACTTAAATACTGAGGTAAGCATTTCCAGTAAAAAATCCGGTCCACGAAAAAACCGTATGGAATTTGTTGACCTCACCATCAACATTAAGAAAAACAGGAAGGTGAAAATTGGTGTCATCAACATATATGGAAACCACGCTTTCTCAAAAGATAAGGTGAGGAAAGCCATGAAAGACACTCGCGAGAAAGGTTATTTCAACCCGTTAAATCCGTTGGGACTTATGGTTGTTCACGCCGTGGCTGATGCAGCTACTTTCAGATTTAAGAAACTCAGGGATGACCTTGTCAGCTACGGGATAAAAAATTATCGCCTGCATATCTTCAAAAGTTCCAAATTCATCCAATCGAAATTTAAGGATGATCTGAATAAGATCATTGCCGAGTACAATTCTGCCGGATACCGGGATGCACAAATACTGAAAGACTCCATTTATAGAATTGACAAAACGGATATTGGGATAAACATATACCTGAAGGAAGGGGATAAATATTATTATAGGAAAATCACGTGGGTTGGAAACACCATTTATAGCTCCAAATTTCTAAGTGCCGTTTTGGGTATAAGGCCCGGAGATGTTTACAACAAGAAATTGCTGGAAACCAACCTGAACTATAATGACAAAGGCTTCGATGTAAGCAGCTTGTATATGAACAACGGCTACCTGTTTTTCTCGGCTAATCCGGTAGAAACATACGTCAGTAATGACTCTATCAATTTACAAATCCGGATACATGAGGGGAAACAGGCTCGTATTAACAAGGTAACGGTAAGCGGAAACACCAAAACCAACGACCATGTTGTTATTCGTGAACTCCGCACGAAACCGGGACAGCTTTTCAGTCGCGCAGATGTTATCAGAAGTGTGCGCGAACTGGCAAACCTGAAATATTTCAACGCGCAAAATCTCAAACCGGATATCAAACCGAATCCGGCAAACGGCACCGTGGATATTAATTATAACGTTGAAGAAACCTCCGCTGACCAGATAGAGCTTTCAGGCGGTTGGGGTTATGGAAGAATTATCGGAACCATCGGGTTGAGTTTCAACAACTTCTCATTGCGTAATTTCTTTAACGCTAAAGCCTGGAGACCTGTTCCTTCGGGCGATGGACAGAAACTTTCCATACGCTTCCAGACCTATGGATCCGGCTATATGAGTGCCGGAATTACCTTTACCGAACCCTGGCTGGGTGGCAAAAAGCCTAACGCACTGACTGTTTCATACTACTATTCCATCTATTCTTTAAATTCGCGTACCACTAGAACACCTTACCTGGGTAACCCGGCATTTGGCTCTGGAAACCGGAAATTTGTTAGCCATGCCATCACCGTTGGTCTGGGAAAACGTTTGAAATGGCCGGATGACTATTTTACCCTTTACCAGGCTGTTAATATACAGCTTTATAATCTGGAAAATTATGCTTCCATTTTTTATGTTGGAAATGGAAATGGTAGATACAACAACCTGAATTATACAATTGTCTTGGGAAGAAATTCGGTTGATGCACCCATTTATCCCCGAACCGGTTCCAACATTTCGCTCTCGCTGGCTTTAACACCACCTTATTCGCTTTTTTCCAATAAAGATTACAGAAATCTTCCCGACATGGAAAAATATAAATGGATTGAATACTATAAATGGAAATTCAAAGCATACCTCTATTTTGAGCTGATGAATAAGCTGGTGCTGGTGACCAAAGCCAGGTTTGGATACCTTGGCGCCTACAATTCACAATTGGGGGTAACACCGTTTGAACGTTTTTATCTCGGCGGTGACGGCCTGTCTGGTTACAACAACTACGATGGACGGGAAGTTATTGGTATGCGTGGTTATGGTAACGAAGTCATTACTCCTGATTATTATAAAAACCGGAATATCGGTGGTACCATTTATTCACGTTATACGTTGGAACTGCGATATCCTATTTCATTGGCAGCAAGTTCTACTATTTATATTGAAGCTTTTTTTGAAGCGGGAAATGCCTGGGCAGGCACACACGATTTTGATCCGTTTAATCTGAAGCGTGCTGCCGGTATTGGCGCCAGAATTTATCTGCCGATGTTTGGATTACTTGGTCTTGACTGGGGCTATGGTTTTGATCCTATTCCCGGTATTCCCAGTGGAAACGGTAGCCATTTTGCCTTTTCCATGAATGGTTCGCTGGACTAATTTTGGCAGACTTTTTGAAGTTTTATCGGAAATAAAATCATTGTACTATGAAAAAGACAACAATCCAATTCATTTCAGCAGCCATCGTGGGACTGCTGTTACTGGCTTTTATGCCACAGGCTCATGCACAAAAAAGTGCCTTTGTGAATACGCGGTATATTCTGAAAAATATTCCCGAATACACTGATGCCCAAGATGTTCTAAATAGCCTATCAAAGAAATGGGAGGCAGAAATTACTGAAAAGCACAAAGAGGTCAGTGAAATGTATAAAAAATATCAGGCGGAAGCCGTCTTGCTGCCTGCCGACGTGAAAAAGAAACGGGAAGATGAAATTGTAACAAAGGACAATGAGGTAAAAGCTTTACAAAAAGAATATTTTGGCCCAGGTGGCGATTTGTTCAAAAAACGGGAAGAATTGATAAAGCCTATTCAGGAAAAAGTTTACAATGCCATAGAAACAATCGCAACGACCGAAAATATTGCTTTTGTCTTTGATAAAGCGGGTAGCCCGACACTCTTATACGGAAACCCGAAATATGACATTAGCGACGCTGTACTTGATGAGCTGGGAAAAGTTATGCAAACAAACAGCTCCGGCTCACGATAGATGTAATGTTTTATAGCGACAAAAATGAAGTTATTTCTTCATTTAACGAATTTTATAACAATCATTGATGAAAATTTTTTAAATTTGCCGCTCACTTTTGAAGTTTAATTATTATTCATAACAATATTTATGCAATGAAAACATTTAAAAAAGGCTTTTTACTTTTGGCCGTTGCCCTCTTTATCTCCGGGTTTGGTTTTGCTCAGGGCTCATTAAAAATCGGTTACATCAATTCCAACAAGCTAATGGGTATAATGCCGGAAGCCGACTCTGCTCAGGCTCAGGTTAAAGTTTATGCCGCCGGATTACAAAAACAGATGCGATCCATGGCACAGGAGTACCAAAGCAAAGTGCGTGATTACCAAAGTAATGTAGGTACCATGTCCGATTTAATCAGACAAACTAAAGAAAAAGAAATTTCTGATCTGCAACAGCGTATCCAAGCCTTCCAGGCTTCCGCTGATAAGGATGTTCAGAAAAAACAACAAGAACTGTTTCAGCCGATCATCACCAAAGTGAAAAACGCTATTGATGCGGTAGGTAAAGAAAATGGTTACAACTACATTCTCGATGTTTCTCAGGGCGTTGTTCTTTATTATGGAAATGGTGATAATATTACGCCACTGGTGAAAAAGAAATTACACTTGAAATAAGAGAATCTTTCTTTTTAAAAAAACCTGTTGAAATTCAGCAGGTTTTTTTATGTCCGTAAGTTATTCTTATCTTTTCGCGGTTGTACCGATACCCTGTATTCGCTCAGAATCCTGATAACCGTTTATCCAAATAACTTCATAAATTTGCCATCCCAAAAATTAAAGGCTATGAAAGATATATTCGAAAAAATTAAAGAACTTTCTGAAAAATACCGGGACGATACCGCCCGCAACCTGTCAAAGCTGGTGAAGATTAAATCACTCAGCACGCAGGAAAAAGAAGTTCAACAGGAGTTAAAACGCCAGATGGAAGAGGCCGGTTTCGATGAGGTAAAAATCGATGGTCTTGGAAACGTCATTGGTCGTATCGGAAACGGAAAACGTATTCTTGCCTTCGACGGGCACATGGATACGGTGGATTTCGGCAATTTGGATGCCTGGGATTTTGACCCGCTGAGCGGAGAAATTAAAGATGGTTATGTGCTGGGGCTCGGTTCGGCAGACCAGGAAGGCGGGCCTGCTGCTTTTGTTACTTCAGGCCGTATTCTGAAAGAGCTTGGTTTTGATAAAGATGTTACCCTTTATTTTGTAGGCAGCGCCATGGAAGAAGATTCCGATGGTTTGCCATGGAAATATATAGTGGAAGAAGATGGTATTCGTCCCGACTTTGCCATCAGCACCGAACCTACTAACTTGAACATATATCGCGGTCATCGCGGACGTATGGAAATAGAAGTAAGCTTTTATGGCTTGTCAGCCCATGGTGCAGCTCCCGAAAGGGGCAAAAATGCCATTTATATGGCTTCGCGTGCCGCTCTGGAAATTGAAAAGCTGAACGAGCATCTCGCTTATGATGAATTTCTCGGTAAAGGCAGTGTTACCATTTCGGAAATGGTTACCGGCAGCCCTTCGCAGTGTGCTGTGGCCGACTTTGCCAAAATTCATCTCGACCGCCGTTTGACCTGGGGCGAAACCAAAGAATCGGCAGTAAAAGAAATTGAAGATATCGTCAAAGGCATGAACGCCAAAGTGGAAGTGCTTCAGTACCGCGAAAAAGCTTACACCGGACTGGAATATGGTATGGAGAAATATTATCCCACCTGGAAAATGCCCGAAGACCATCCCATAGTGCAAACCGGCGTCAGCGCTTACAAAGATTTGTATGGAGAAGCCCCCAAAGTAGATAAATGGACATTCTCGACCAACGGTGTGGTCATCAATGGAATATATGGAATTCCCACCATCGGCTTCGGTCCCGGTAATGAAGCTATGGCTCATGCTCCCAACGAAAAAACACCTGTGGAACATTTGGTGGTAGCGAGCGCTTTTTATGCTGCTTATGCTTACAAATTTGCTGAAAACAAATAGTGTTTGTTTATCATGTCCGGGTTCTTCGTTACGCTCGTATTTATAGCCGGTTATTTACAAAAGTAAACGCCCGACTTAAATACTTCGCAAGCCTCGAACCCGAACATGATAAACTAAACACCTGACTTTACAGACGAACTCATTAAATACGGAAAAAAGAAAAACAGATGAATTTGGAACAACAGATTGAACGATTAAAAGAACTTAAGACCCGCTTATACCAAAAAGATTTCCTGCTCACATGGGAAAAGAGTGCAGATGATCTAAAAATGGTGTTGGAAGTAGCTGCCATCCTTAAAAATATGCGGGAGCAAAATATCTCTTCTAAAGTATTTGATTCGGGACTGGCTATTTCCCAATTCAGGGATAATTCTACCCGAACAAGATTCTCTTTTGCATCTGCCGCTAATTTGCTGGGGTTGGAAATTCAGGATCTGGACGAGAAAAAATCCCAGATTGCTCACGGCGAAACAGTTCGTGAAACGGCTAACATGATCTCCTTTTTAAGCGACTTTATCGGTATCCGCGATGACATGTTTATCGGCGAAGGCCACAAATATATGGTGGAAATGGGTGAGGCATTGGATGATGGATACAAGCAGGGTGTTTTACCGGTACGTCCGGGCATCGTCAACCTGCAATGCGACCAGGATCATCCTACACAGTCGATGGCCGATTTGCTGCATCTGAAACAACATTTCGGGTCGCTCGAAGCTTTGCGCGGAAAGAAAATTGTTATGAGCTGGGCATATTCGCCAAGCTACGGCAAACCGTTGTCTGTCCCGCAGGGCATTATCACGCTTATGTCGCGTTTTGGTATGAATGTGGAGCTGGCTTATCCCGAAGGGTATGAACTCATTCCCGAAATAGTGGACGTTGCCCGGCAGAATACAAAAGAAAACGGTGGAAGTTTCCACATCAGCCATTCCATGGAGGAAGCCGTGAAGGGTGCAGACATCGTTTATCCCAAAAGCTGGGCGCCGTTTCGTGTGATGCAACAACGCACCAAACTGTTGCAAAAGGGGGATGCTGAAGGATTGGAAAACCTGGAGAAATCCTGTCTTGCCGAAAATGCCAAATTTAAAGACTGGGAATATAACAAGGATAAGATGCAGATGACAAAAAATCAGGATGCGCTATACATGCATTGTCTGCCGGCTGACATTACAGATGTATCGTGCAATACCGGCGAGGTAAGTGAAGAAGTGTTTGAGAAATACCGTATCCCCACCTATGTGCAAGCTGGTTTCAAACCTTACATTATTGCTGCCATGATGTTTACGCAAAGATTTGAACAACCTGCAATTGTTCTGAAAAGGATTTTGGGAAACGAACATAAAAGGGTGCTTTAAGCTACATTATTCATGCGAAAAAGATGTCAGCAGGATGAATATAGCCTCGTGAAATTTTGCGAGGCTTTTTTAATGGTGAATGTAAAAGTGGATTATTTCTCAGAAATATCTCACAATTATTTCATGAAGTCGTTTTATCCTATCGCCAGCCCGCCAAGCGAAGTTTCTCTGTAAAGACTGGACATGTCCTTTCCCGTTTGCTTCATCACCTTGGTAACCCTGTCAAAACTAATAAAGTGGTGACCATCTGATAACAGAGAATACTGTGCAGCATCAAAGGCTCTGACAGCAGCATGAACATTGCGTTCGATACAGGGAATCTGAACCAGGCCATTGACCGGATCGCATGTCAAACCCAAATGATGTTCAAGACCCATTTCAGCTGCATATTCTATCTGTGCCGGAGTACCTCCTCCTAACTGTGTTACTGCCGCCGCTGCCATGGCACAGGCAGTTCCAACCTCCCCCTGACATCCTACCTCAGCGCCAGAGATTGAAGCATTGTGTTTTACAATATTTCCCACCAGGCCGGCTGTCGCCAAGGCTCGTAATATTTTATCGTCATCAATTTTGAAATGTTCCTGACTCATTTTCAAAACTGCCGGCAGGATACCGGCAGAACCGCAGGTTGGGGCAGTAACTACCTCTCCTCCGGAGGCATTCTCCTCTGCTACTGCAAGGGCATAAGCAAAAATTCTACCGGTAATTAGTGCATAATCTTTTAATCCTTTAGATTTAGCATAATAGGAAACTGCTTTGCGTTGCAATTTTAAACCTCCCAACAAAAGTCCTTCGTGATGAAGCCCATTTTCAATAGCCTTTTTCATTACTACCCAGACATTCGATAGATGTTCTTTTATCGCTTCACCTTCCGTTTCATAAACTATTTCCCAGAAAGTTTTATCTGTTTTTTTACAATAGGCCAAGACATCCAGCATGTTTTTTTGCGGATAAATGCAGATATCCTTTTTGTTTTTATTTTTATCATCCACAATCTTGCCTCCTCCAACACTATAAACCAGCCATTTATCGGCAGATTCACTTTGGTCGGCTACTTCAAACGTCAAGGCATTGGGGTGAAAAGGTTTAAAATCATCTTTTTCCCATACAAGACCCACTTTAGCAGGTATGAGTTCATTTATGATGGAAACGTCTGTTAAATGTGCTTTCCCGGTAAGAGCAAGACTTCCAAACAATGTAACTTTAAACGATTTTGCCAGCGGATGCCGGGCTTTATAAATTTTTGCCGCACGGACAGGTCCCATCGTATGGCTGCTCGACGGCCCTCTTCCGATTCTGTATACTTCTTTTATTGTTTCCATAATATTTTTATTTTTTAATGCTTCTCCTCATTGGGATTTTATCAATACGGAACAGAATTGCAGACCTGTTAAGAATCAGTATAAAGGATATCGAAAAACCACACAAACCACTTAGAGGTGTTAATATTGAAAGATGCTTCAAAAAAATACAACGGATAATTGCGACAAAAGGAATTCAGTTTTATACTGTAAAACCCCTTACACCATTGTTATTCTTGTTCCGCCGTTATCAACTCCTAATTTTCCTGTTTCGGTTATGATAGCATCTTTCCCTGTATTTTCAACAAAATTAATAGCTGCTCTTACTTTAGGTAACATACTACCTTCGCCAAACTGGTCTTCTTTGAGGTATTGTTTTGCCTGTAAAATCGTCATTTTGTCGATAGCCATTTCCTGAGGGGTATTGAAATTGACAAAAACCTTTGGAATATCAGTGAGAATGAAGAATTTATCTGAACGAATGCCTATCGCCAGGCGGGAAGAAGCAAGGTCTTTATCAATAACGGCTTCAATACCCTGTAATTTGTTTTCTTTCACATAAAAACACGGAATTCCACCACCGCCTACGGCGATAACAATGTGTCCTTCCCTGGCAATTTTTTCAATGGATTTTTGATTAAAAATTACAAGCGGTTCCGGTGAAGCGACAACTTTCCGCCAGCCCCTTCCTCTTGCATCTTCTTTAAAAACGGCTTCCTTTTTCTTCATCAGTTCTTCTACTTCTTCTTTTGTATAATAGGGGCCGATAGGTTTTGTGGGATTTTTAAAGGCTGGATCATTTTTATCTACCAATACTTGTGTAATCAGGGTGATGATGTCGCGTTCTTTGTCTTCTTTCCTCAAAACATTTCGCAATTGCTGTTCCAAAACGTATCCAATAAAGCCTTGTGAATAAGCTCCACAAACATCCAGTGGCATTTCCGGAATGCCATATACCTTATAACCTGCGGCATTCGCAAGTAAGATGTTACCTACCTGCGGGCCATTTCCATGGGTTAAAACCAAGTTGTATTTTTTATTGATAAGTTCTAACAACTTTTCACTTGCTTCAAATACATTGGCTTCCTGTTCGTCGATTGTACCTTTCTGTCCTGCCCTTAACAAAGCATTTCCGCCAAAGGCTACTACGGCTAATTTTTTCATCTGTTTAAAATTTTGTAAAATACTGAATATCCTTATTTTTACTCTGTCCGCCCCGGATTAAAATCCGAGGCTACATTTGAGTCGTCCGCTATGCGGACTTTAATCATCCCCTTTATAGGTTAATTCCTTTCCGTTAAGTTTAAAAGTTATCATGACACTAATTTTTTGAGTTGAGATAGTGAAGGTTCAATAGCCTCGGGGATGGAAATAATGTTCTGAACAGCTTTCAGATCCTTTAAGCCGCTTCCTGTTAACAAAACTATATTAACACTTTGTGGTATAAGCCGATCGTTGTTTAGATAATTTAAGAACCCTGCAAAAGCAGAAACCATAGCCGAGGCTCTGTCTTTGAAAGAATAAGTGGGATTTTGTGAATCATCCTTAATCAACAAATTCGTCTTAATAGATTGATCATCTATTTGTTTTACTCTATATAATGGAGTTTGCCCACAATTTACACATTGATAATAAAATTTTCCTGTTATCTGTGTCATAATTCTTTTTATACCCTAAAAAATCAGACAAATATTATAGGTGAATTAAGATTCTTATTGTTTATGCTAATTCTTAATAGTTGTTCACAATGCTTTTAAAAGGCCTGTCCGTTCATTAAATTCATTTATCAATAGATCCCAGACCTTAACTTGATTGAAAAGTTTAGGCCAGATATCGCGGTCGTACCATAAAGTATTTAGATCACTCACTTCTTTGGCCTGCTGCTCAACCCATGTAAAATATTTTAAATTATGGATAGCTTTTTGATCCTGATAATTCAATTCTCTCATATTGTCTGTCCCCTGTCCCTGCATGCACCTTTCATAATCGATTGCAGCCCTCAAGGATGTATATTTACCTCGTTCTTCTTCAAGTTCTTTAAGACGAGATTGGTACATATCCACGGAATCTGTAGCAATTGTAACTATCACATCCTCTTCGGTCAGTTCGTAATATTTGGCAGTTTTAATGGCCGTCAGTAAATTAGCAATTGAAGATATGCCCATCAACGGCAAAACATTTAACAAGTCTTGATCAAAGCCCAAGGAGTGTAAATACCGATGGCCTTCAGTATCGTTAAATAATCGCAACAATCGCATGGGGTCTTCATCATCAATGGCAGAAACCATATTTGTATTTTTCACGTTGTGAATCCAGGGAACATGTTTATCACCAATTCCCTCAATTCTGTGTGCACCAAATCCGTTCCTAAGCAGAGTGGGGCATTGCAGAGCTTCAGAGGCAACTACTTTAATTTGCGGGAATAGCGTCCGCAGATAATCTCCTGCAGCAATTGTTCCTGCTGAACCCGTTGCGGAAATGTAGGCTGCCAATTGGCTGTTTTTGCTTTTAAGCAAATCATAAACATCTTCAATGGCTTGTCCGGTAACATTATAATGCCAAGCAGCATTTCCAAATTCATCAAATTGATTAAAGATAACAACATTATCTTTTGTGCGTTTTAACTCCCAGCACTTGTCATAAATCTCTTTAACGTTTGATTCACTTCCGGGGGTGGCAATAACCGTTGATTTTACAACGTTTCTTAACCAGTCAAAACGTTCCTGACTCATTTCTTGTGGTAAAATCGCAATGGGTTCGGTTCCCATTAGCCGGCTATCGAAGGCCCCACCGCGGCAATAATTTCCTGTGGAAGGCCAGACCGCTTTATGAAAAGAGGGGTCAAACTCACCCGTTATAATCCGCGGGGCAAGACATCCATAAGCTGCTCCTACTTTGTGAGCTCCGGTGGGAAAATATTTCCCTATCAACAGTACAATCCTTGCTTTTACTCCTGTAAATTCGGAAGGGAGTTCAATATAGTTTGGCTTACCAAATAATCCTCCTTTTTCTTTTGGCTCATTTTTCCAGGTAATTCGGAAAAGATTTAATGGATTTATTTCCCATAAACCTACATTTTTTAACTTTTGTTTTATTTTCTCCGGGATAAGCTCAGGGTGGCATTGTTGTTCAAAAGTAGGCAAAATTATTTTTTGTTCTCTAAAACGATTTACTGCGTGTTCCAGGGCTTTTTCATTTACTACCCTATCAGAAAAGTGTATCATAAGATTAAATTATATTATGTTTCTACAAAAATAATATTTTTTTACCTAGAAAAATATTATTGATTTATTTTTCTCCTTTTGATATAAATAAAGAAAAAATTCACTATTTTTGTTGAATTATTTAGCATTTTATTACTTTTGACTAAATTTTCTTTATTCTCATTGGGAAAAATAGCTGGTAATTTATTTTATTTAAAATAATATACATAAAAAAATGGATAAAAAAATAAAAGCCATCGACGAAATTGACATAAAAATACTTAATTTATTACAACGAAACAGCAAAATAACTATCCGTGAATTGTCGGAAAAACTTTTTCTATCGTCAACACCCATTCATGAACGAATAAAGAAACTGGAAAAAGACGGACTCATCAAACAATATATCACAATACTTGACCCAAAAAAAATTGATAAGGGGATGACTGTTTATATCTCGGTGAGCCTGATGAAACACACCAAAGAAGTGGTAGATAAATTTGAAAGAGCTATCAACCAACTGGATGAAGTGAGCGAATGTTATTATATCTCAGGGAATTCCGATTTTTTGCTAAAGGTGTATTGTAAAGGTATGGAAGACTTTCATACTTTTTTGACAGAAAAATTCTCTGTCATTGATAACATATCTCAGTTTTACAGTTCATTTGTTCTGACAGAAACCAAAGTTTCCTATCAATTTAAATTGTAAACCATTAAAAACTGCGTAACTATAATAACAAGCCAAAAAAGCTATTCAAACTAAGGGGTTCTAAGCATCAGTGCCAGTAGCCTTTGTAAGTTCTTCTTTAATTTCATTTGAACCACCACCATTAAAGAAAGCATTGAGGGTTACTGCCGTGACAGCACCAAGAGTAATGCCACTACGCAATACTGTCTGGCTCCAGTCAGGGAAGATTCTAAAGAAGTCGGGAGATACCAAAGGTATAAGACCGATTCCGATACTAACAGCAACAATAAAGAGATTGTGCGGATTTTTGTCAAAGTCAACCTTAGAAAGTGTCTTAATCCCAGTGGCAGCCACAATCCCAAACATGGCAATCCCGGCTCCCCCTAAAACAGGAACAGGTAATGAAGCGATGATGATTGCTAATTTAGGGATCAGGCCCAAAACTATCAGAATTACACCGGAAGTTGCAACCACGAAACGACTTTTTACTCCGGTTAGCGCAACTAAACCTACATTTTGAGCGAATGCAGTATAGGGAAACGCATTCAAAATACCACCAAGAAATGTTGAGAAACCATCGGCTCTCAAACCACGGGTCAAGTCATCTTCTTTAATCGGTTTATCAATAATTTCGCCGATAGCAAGGAAATCACCTGTGGACTCAACCATGGTAACCAACATTACCAGAATCATGGCAATGATTGCTCCGACATCAAACTTCGGTAAACCATAAAAGAACGGTGTATCAAATCTCAACCAAGAAGCAGCCGAAAGGCCTGATAAGTTTACTAGTCCCAAGGGAAACGCAATGATCATCCCAATTAATAATCCAATCAAAATGGAAATATTAGCAATAAAGCCTTTGAAATATTTATTCACCAAAAGAATAACTAAAAGCACAATTCCGGCAAGTGCCAAAAATTCCAGCGAGCCATAATTTTTATTACCAAAACCCCCTGCTGCCCAGCTTACGCCAACAGGAAGAAGCGATATTCCAATAATAGCAATAACACTTCCTGTAACCACAGGCGGGAAAAAGCGTAACAACTTACTAAAATAAGGGGCAAGAAAAAAGGCAAAAAGTCCTGCAACAATAACTGCACCGTAAATCGTCTCCATTCCCTGGCTTTTGGCAATCATAATCATAGGGGTTACCGCAGCAAAAGTTACCCCTTGAATAACCGGAATACGAATGCCGAGTTTCCAGAACCCAACTGTTTGGATTAATGTAGCAATGCCACAGGTAAACAAGTCAGCATTGATCAGAAAAGCAGTTTCAGCCTTTGTCATACCTGCAGCCGCTGAAATAATAAGTGGTACGGCAACTGCACCCGCATACATTGCCAGAACATGTTGCAAACCATATATAAAAAGTTTACCTCCCGGAAGCATTTCGTCCACCGGATGTTTACTCATTTTAGTGTGGACTTTTCGTTGAGAAATTTTTTTAATCATGATTTTATATTTTTAAATTAAAAAGTCCATTTTGCGGCTATAGTTGGGTCTATTCTGAACTCTTTTACCACCAGATGGTCTTCAATTTCAATTTCTGTTCCTAGTGAAAGATGTTTTCCTACGTTGTACCAGAATTGAGGCTGAGTATTAAAGACATATCCCGTGTTGCCACCTGCGAAAACTTTTTTCTCTTTCCAGAAGTCGAAAAACCCGGAAAGAGTTAATTTTTTATTGAAGAACAATAAATTCCATACACCCGTAATTTGAAATGAGGGATAATTAGCAAACCGGATAAATTTATACATAATTTGAAGTGTGAACATTTTGGAGAAATTGGAGTTAGCCCAAGTATATTGTCCCCCGAATAACCAGGCATTATTGATCTGAAAGGCACCTATATAAGGTGTTGCTTCATACTCGCCAAAACCGCCATCATATTCCAAATGGATTTCAAAAGGGCTTTTCCAGAATTTTAAATTCCTCGTAATTTCCCAATAGGCGAGATTAACCCCATGCAGGTTTTTAGCAACACCATACTGCATATCTATAAAAAAGTAAGTACTACCCCAAGTATCTGCATTGAAGTATTCAACTGTAGACAGGAGACGAGCCTTTTCGTTCTTCACAAAAAGATAGTGAAGCTGGACATCGAGTTGTGCATAAACGGCGGTACTAAAAATACCGCATAAAAGAACCAATAAAAATTTTTTCATAATAATATTTTTTGAGGTTAAAAAATTAATTACAACAAGATGGATAGTGTGCGACAAATGTAATATTATAATTATTTTACCGGTTTTTAGGGTTTAAATTTGGAAAAAGAGTTGTGTTTGAAAAGAAAAATAATATGATTTCAGAAATTTTGTCTTTAAACATTGTAATTAGAATTCAAATATCCTATCTAAAAAACAGGCTCTTATAGATAAATCAGGAAGATATAAGTCAAAATAATGCATTTTAAACAATTTAAATAAAAACTTATTATTATACTACTACGACTTATTACACTATCAGCCATAGCACCTGGATTTTTATTATCTTAATTAGAGCCTGCTGATTTTCTTTCAGGCCATCGGTAGCAAAAGTCTCTGCCAAAAGAAAAAATATCCGATTTTCAATAGAAATTCAACTTTTTCTACCCACTTTGAAAACGGCACAAAAATTTTCGGATACCTCGCCGCTACCTCCATGAGTTTCGTCAGGTTCATTACAAAAAATTATAGCATTTGCCCATGATTCAGACGCGTCTTTCAGATTGGCTTTCAGGTTGTTAAGCCTATATCCTATTTTTGCTGCTTTTTAATGCGTGCCTGATGCGGCTTTAGTTCTTCTGCCTTTTCGATGACCAGTTGGTTGAATTTGTCAAATTCTTCTCCTCCGAGACGTTTTCTGATATCTACAAACAGACTCGGATCAAAGGCTCTTTTTGTGGTAAAACTTTTGAAACCGCAAAAATATTGAATGTAGATATTTTCCTGAATCATCTCTACTGTTCCTCTGTCATCTAATCTTAACTTGTGTTTTACAATCAAAGCTGCAAGGACTGTTCTGATATTTACCGACATGCGGCCTGTATTCGTTTGTAGCTTTTTGCTGTAAACCCCTGCAAGTTCATCCCAGGGAACAACTTTTAACATAAAAATAACGAAAATCGTGCATTTAGCAAGGCTTAAAACAACTAAAGTTATCAACATATAGTGTTGAATAACAGTTAATAAAATAACGCTTTTAAAGAAAATCAGCAAACCCTACTCACGGATTATACATCCTTATTTTCCGAAAACACTACATCCTTAATTGCCGATTTCACTACATTGTTATTTTCCGATTACACTTCTGATACTTCGGGGCTCTGCCCCGGGGTAGTTCATTTAAATTATTTGATGGTTTTAATAGTCACATTCCCAGCAACAATATTATTATTAATATCAACCCCATTAAAACTTCCTTGAACGTCATGGTCCTTTTGTATTAAATGATACAATTTTACATATATTGACACTTTCTGTATATAAAATAATCCATTAATTGAAAAATCTAAATCCAAGATTTGTCCTTTGTTAATAACATTTATTTGATCATCTTCAATGATGATTGAATCAATTAAACTAATGATATTATAATGATACTTTTGGATCATTATTCTTAAGTTATATGCAGATTTATCTATAAAAAATTTCAATAAGTATTCACCTGATGTATTACACAACGCCTGTGCATATGGACTTTTTTTAGAAAATAGTAAGGGATTTTTTCTTATATTACTTTCAACTATAATTCTTTTTTTATTTAACTCTTGACAAATAATAGGGTCGAAAACTTTTGTTGATACTTCATGTTCCATGTCTGATTTTAGGCCAATTTTTTTTAAAATCATTTTTCCTGCAATAGCACGATCGTATTTATCTAACCCAGAATAGGTACCCATTAAATAACTCCGTTCACTTGGAGAGGAATTCCCTATAAAAAAAATAAGTTTAGCTCCTTCATTTTTTTTATTCCCAATAAAAGATTTAGTGTCAAAACGTACAAAACCACCATTCTGTGTTATGTTTCCAAAGAATAGATATATTCCTTTTTCACCGGTTTCCTCCTCATAAATATATTTCATTTCTATGTTTTTCCATTGATTGTATATTATGACCTGTCCTTTATGTATTTGTTTATCTTCCCCAAAATAGTATGATACATAATAGTAATCTTCGCTATTATTTTTCTGATTCAATAATTCAATTTGTCTTTTTTTTTGGTTCAATAAAAAAAAATCTTCATTTAAGAATTCAAATATATTTTTGTAACCTAAATAATTAAAAAAAACATATTTATATTCCCTACTTAACTTAATAAGTGGTGTGCCCGATGAAGCCTCTCGAAATTTATTATATAAATATTTTCCATTAACATATCCTTTCATAATCAATTCAAGATCATTTTTCAGATTGGGCTTTTTATCATCATAATTTCCAAATCCATATAATTGAGAATCTTTATAAATATTGCCTATCTTATTCTTTTTTTTAAAATGTTGTATAACCTTATCTAATAAGATATTAAAAGTATCTTTAGTAAGCAATAAAGTCTCTTTGATTTCGGTATTTATTTTATTTTCCATTATTTTCCATTGTTAATATGTGGAATTACAAAGATAAATTAAAATTTGAGGAAAACAAAATTAGGAAAATATTTAAAATAGTTTTGTAACATATTAATCAATAAATACAATATGATGCGAAATTTATTCTTATTTTTAATCGTTTTTTATCCTTTCATTTGCTTTTCTCAAGAGATAAATGTAAGCGGAAGCGTCAAATCTCTTCACCAAGGTTTTTTGCCTGGAGTTGATGTAATTGAAAAAGGTACCACAAATGGCACTACTACTGGCCCTGAAGGAATTTATTCGATAAAGGTTAAAAGTGATGCCATTTTAATATTCTCCAGCATTGGTTTTAAAGCTCAAGAAATAGCTGTTAATGGAAAGGCTGTTATTAATGTGGTTTTGCAAGAGAATCATTCTCAATTGAATGAAGTTGTTGTAAAAGGTTTTACCACTATGATAGGGAGGGCTCGTAAGCGCCTAGAATCTATTCAAAGTATACCGGAAAGTGTTACGGGTGTCACTGCTAAACAAGTTGATGTTACGGGAATACATAATATTGGGAATCTATTAAATCAAATACCCGGAATAGTATATGGGCAATCTCAAGATCCAGGAACTGTAATGATAAGTGTGCGTGGTATTCCACAGATTAGGTATGGTGCTTCGCCAATTGCAATAATAGTTGATGGAGTATATTTGCCGTCTCCAGATTTGACCACCGAACCTTTATATAATATAGATCAGATTGAAGTTATTAAAGGTTCCCAAGGTTTATTTTATGGTAAGAATGCTATCGGAGGTGCAATACTCATAACAACGAAACAGCCAACTAACGGTATAAATGGTCATGTGAAAGTTGGGTATGGGAATGGCAATTCAAAGTTGGTGCAAGGAGCTATAAGCGGTTCAATAGTTAATAACAAAGCGTATTATCTTATAGGAGTGACTTACCATAAGTTTGGCGGCCTTATTGAAAATACATTTTTGCACAAAAAGGTTGATTTTAAAAATGATCTCGACACTAGAGGTGAGTTGAAGTTTAGATTAGGAAGTAAAAGTACGCTTTCATTCGCTGAACAATATGAAAATAAAAGAGATGGGGCAATGGATTATATAAGTAGTGCATTAAATGCTGACTTCCCAGGAATGTCTCCAAATGTATTTAAAGGCACTCCACAAGAAGATGATTTAGGAAAAGGAAGTATAAAATCTTCAATTAGTAGTGCTTCTTTTGAAACTAACTTTAGTGGTTCAAGATTGACATCTAACACTTCGTATACAAATATTAAATTGAATTATACAGGAGATTATCTTTCACTTAAGCCGGTAGATAATTATGGCCCACGCCCCATTGAGACTCAAGCAATGTTAAGAGCTTCTAAAACTTTTGATGAAGCGTTGCGACTTGTTTCTACAAAACATAGTAAGTTTGAATGGACTCTAGGACTATTTTATCAACATATTAATTCGGTTTGGAACACAGAGGCATATCTTAATAAGGACACTACTGACTATACTTACGCACATACTATTTTAAACAGAATAACTGAGGCTAATAATTCTTTAAATTCTCTTGGTCTTTTTGGCTTTTTTGTGTATCACGTCACTCATAAATTTAATATTTCTGCAGGATTAAGAAACGAGTGGGAAGCACTAAGAAACCACGATTTAATAAGTCGTTCACATAATAAATACTCTTATAGTGCATTTCAACCGAAAATTTCAATGTCTTATAGTTTTGTTAAGGGCAAAATGCTGTATGTCAGTTTTGGTAGGGGGTTTAGAAGTGGAGGATTTAACCCTGTTAATGTTCCATCTCTTGGAATAAACAAAATAGTTAAGCCGGAATTTGCTAATAGTTTTGCAGTTGGAGCAAAAACAAGTTTTTGGAAGAGGAGATTTATCCTTAATCTAGACTATTTTTATACTATATATGTAAATCAACAGATATATAGATGGACATATGCTTCTAATAGAACCGTATTAGGTACAGTCAATTATGCACAAAGTAAAATTAGAGGCTTTGAAGCAAATGTTAAATTAAGGCTTTCAAAATACTTAGACTTAACAGGTGGAGTATCTTTTATCCATTCAAGAATTACCAAGGCATTTGACGTAACTTCAATCGGAAACAAGATTCCTTTTGCCCCTCAAAGTAGTTTTAATATTGGTATTTTTCCTCACTTTGATTTAGGTAAAAAATCTAAATTTTTAGCTAGTATAGACATAGAGAATAAAGGGAAAAAATATTGGTTTGCAGACAATTTATATGGTGTAAAACAATCGAA
>ENA-ORDP01000721-ORDP01000721.1-marine-sediment-metagenome-genome-assembly--contig:-NODE-721-length-20309-cov-3.718426_pt1 | contig 20309 bp, 19 predicted proteins | sample MGYA00248627_ERZ508539 | MGnify/ENA primary metagenome ERZ508539 (study PRJEB26208, sample SAMN05571518) | marine sediment metagenome | biome: deep sea; feature: Hydrothermal vent; material... | reverse complement strand
CCATAAAATTCATGCCATATATCAATCTTGTTGGGGGCAGGGCATGAAAAAACTAATTGTTCTGGTTGGATTTGTATTTCTTATATCGTGCGGCTCCGGTGGGGGAGGCGGTGGAGGTAGTTCGTCTAATATCCCAGTCAATGAAAGCGGATTTCCCGATGTGGCTGGAAGGTATACTTACATAAGAGAATCTACGACTTTCACCTGCACTGCGGGCGGAGAAAGCGCTTCAGAGACTGTGCCAGCGTCCAGTGCAAACATCTATATCACGCAAACAGGGAATAAGCTTCAATTTGATTCGGACGATGTTGCTTTTGCCGGGGCGTCAATTGTTGAAAAGGGGGATTCAGTTGGGTATGTTCAAAAGGATGGCTCATTCACCGGGTCTAGTAGCTCTGTCATATCATACGAATCATTCGGATACGTTGATTCATTAGAAATGCTTACTGGGCGATTTACCGCAACCGGATGGAGTGGGACAAATTCCATGACTTTTTTTTATAGATCATACAATATGAGTTGTAAAGCATCTGCCTCTGTTTCTGGAGACAAGTTTTAAGATCGACCTCTCCATATAAGGTGATGGTTTGACAGACTGCGCGCATTGCCTTAGATAGCGAATGCTTGAATTCCGGGGACACAATACTTAAAAGGATTTTGAAGAAAAAATAGAGTGACTTCCCGCTAATCAGCAAGCCTCGCCTCAGGTCTAGCGTTGCCCTTCGACAGGCTCAGGGTGACAAAAACGTGTCATGGTGAGTCCTTCGTCCGGCTCAGGACAGGCCCGTCGAACCATAAGCTCGAAGGAATTCCGGGTACACCATACTTAATTGTGGAATTGTACAATGAATGCTTGTGGGTAATAATCATATAAATGAGATAGAATAGGCATAACCGCAAAAGAAAAGGCATTCAGGGCAATGGCGAAAAAATACACAGTTATTATCGAAAAAGATAAGGAAGGCTGGCTGGTTTCAGATGTTGTCGGGCTTCCCGGATGCCATACACAGGCAAAGAATATGGATGATCTTCTCGAAAGAACGAAAGAAGCTATTCAGGCTTATCTTGAAACAGAGGAGCCGCTGGAAATCAAAGAGGAGTTTGTAGGAATCCAGCGGATTGAGGTGTGATATTGGCGAAATTGCCAAGATTGAGCGGAAAAGAGCTGGCAAAAGCTGTAAAGAAATTTGGATTTGTTTACAGCCATACGACAGGGAGTCATATGGTTTACAAGCATTCTGACGGCAGGATAACCGTGATACCTTATCATTCAGGGGAGGAAATCGGCCCAGGGCTTCTGAATAAAATCATAAAGAAAGATTTGGGGATCACCAGAGAGGAATTTTTAAGAAAAATATAGTCACTTACCTCTAATCGCAAATTTCGTCTCACTCGTCGTTTTTGGTAAGTTCCAGGAATATCGACTCCAGGTCATCGCCTTCCGATCCTGCGTTTGCTCTCAGCTCGTCCATTGTGCCGGTGGCTATGACTTTGCCTTTGCTCAAGATGGCTATCCGGTCGCAAATTTCCTCGGCCACCGCCATCGTATGCGTCGAAAGAAGAACCGTGTTTCCCGAATCGGCCACTTCCCGGAACAGCCCTTTTACCTGCCGCATTCCTTTGGCGTCCAGGCCCACCATCGGCTCGTCGATGATAATCACTTTCGGGTTGTGGATAAGCGCTGAAGTGATTATCAGCTTTTGGCGCATTCCGTGGGAATAGGTCTCTACAAGCTCGTCGAGCCAGCCGGAGAGCGAAAACATATCTAGCAAGGCGGCCTGTTTTTCAAAGACTTTCGAGTCGCCGTTTACGCGGTAGATGTCCCGGATAAACTCCAAAAACTCGCGCCCTGTAAGTTTCTCATAGATAAAAGGCTTGTCCGGCACGAAGCCTATAATTTTTTTGGCCTCGACAGGATTTTTCTGAATATCATGTCCGAAGATCGTAAGGGCGCCTTTTGTGGGAGTCAGCAGTCCTGCGAGCATTTTAAGAGTGGTGGTCTTGCCCGCCCCGTTGGGCCCCAAAAACCCGAAACACTCGCCCGGTTGTACATGCAGGTTCAGATTGTCCACAGCTACGGTGGAGCCGTAAACTTTTGTTACGCCATCAATATGGATCATCCGGCCATCTTAACTTAATCTATCATCACTGTAAAAGCGGCTGTGGGAAAGGCAAGGGTATAAAGGGGGTATAAAACTGTTAACAGGAGCCAAAAACCCGACCCGGCTTTTAAGGGGGAAGGTAGGAGCCGGATCGGGCAGGCGCCTGTTAACAGCCGAAAAGAATCGGCTTTTTAATTCTGCTCGATATCAATCAGCTTTGGTTTAGCGGCTTCGATCTTCGAGAGGGTCACCTCCAGCACTCCGTTTTTGAAAGTGGCGGAGATCTTCTCGCTGTCGATATCGTTAAAACGCAATTTGCGGGCGAACCTTCCGTAAGAGCGCTCGACTATATGATGATTTTTGCTTTCATCTTTTGTCTCGCTTTTTTTCTCTCCGGTTATTGTAAGGACGCCTTCATTCAGCTCCGCTTTAATATCATCTTTTTCCACTCCCGGAGCTTCAAGATGAACCTTATACTCGGTCTCCGTTTCGCTCACATCCATCGCCGGGAGCCATCTATCCTCTCCAGCGATATTTCCGGTCGGCAAGAAATCCTCAAAAAACGCCGGATTATGAAAAAGGTCAAAGTGTGGGAATTGATCTTTGCTATGGTCGCGCTTTGCTAACAACATTTTTATTCTCCTCCTTATAGTGCAAGCTTCGTTTTGATCGCCGCAGTCATTTTGTTTTTCTCTTTGGCAGATATATAAAACCGGGAGAGAGGGAGGTCAAGCAATGGCCAAAAATTTACACGCGCCACCGCCGGTAATCGTCGAACATCCTGAAAACCGGAAGAATATAATCGCAGGTAAATTTGACAGGCCCTTTTAATACCGGTATGTTATGTGTAATTAGTGTTAATTTAGGTGTAATTAATGGCAGAGCTCGCATCTGATAACTGGAAAGGAAGCGCAAAATACTGGGAAAAGCTGACAGCGATATATTCGGCGAAGTACGACTCGAACCCATATTCATACATATACCTTCCTCTGGCCAACGCCTTGGCCAACCTCGGAAAGGTCGATAAAGCGATAGACACGCTTGAATACGGGCTGGCGCTAGCGCCGGGGAGCCGCGCCGCCAAAGTGTTTCTCGCCCAGCTTTATTACGACACCGGGAAAGAAGGAAAAGCCAAAAAACTGCTGATAGAAGTTGTGGATCGCTGGCCAGACGTTTTGGCGGGGGTGTCGTTATTGTGCAAGATCTATAAAAAGCAAGGCGATATTAAATCCGCCCAGGCGATTTCCAGGAAAGTGTCGTATTATTATCCCGATTCGCCTTTTGTCCAAAAGATGGCGGATAGTTATATAAGCGCGCCAGAAAAAGAGGCGGAGGTTTTTGAGATTCCGGCTGAAACGGAAAAATATGAGGGGATGGAAGATGGTTTTACCGATATCGCGGCGCAAGAGGCGGCTATGCCTCTGGTATCTTCTCAATCCGGCTCACCAAACGGCGGAGCGATGACCGGGAAAAAACGAGAGACGCTTCTTGTTCTGGAGTCGATGCTGGATCGGATAACCAGAATAAGAAATGAAGGGATGACATGGTAAAGGCGCTGGTGATCCACGGTCCGAACCTGAACATGCTGGGCAAACGGGAAAAATCGATTTACGGCGCCATGGATTACGATACGTTAAATAGACTGTTAGCCGAAAAGGGGAAAGATATCGGTTTATCGGTTTTAATCCGCCAGAGCAATCATGAAGGAGAGCTTGTCGATATTATTCAAAAGGCTCCCGATGAGGCTGATGTAATAGTGATAAATCCCGGCGCCTACACGCATACTTCCGTGGCCATTCGCGACGCGCTGTTGAGCGTGGGCCTGCCTGTAATAGAAGTTCATATGTCCAATATTCACAAACGCGAGCCGTTCCGCCATCATTCGTATGTCTCAGACATCGCTGTAGGATCGATTATCGGTTTCGGGCCGGACAGCTACCTTATGGCTCTGGAGGCGGCGGTAAAAATATCATCCACGCCGGGCGATGATACTTGAATCGAAAGAGCGATCCGCTCCTTTTTACACAGCCCGCCGCAAGCTTCTTGCGGAGCGTCTTTCCGGCGAGCCGTTCGACGCCTTTTTAATCACCGAGATGGTCAACATCCGGTACCTCACCGGATTTTCTGGAACCTCTGCGACTCTGCTGGCCGCTGGGGATGATGTATGGTTTCTTACAGACAGCAGGTACATCACGCAGGCCCACGACCAGGTGATGGGCGTTAACGTCCGCGAGTACAAAGAGCGCCTCGAAGCGGTAGCCGGCCTTCTAAAAGAGAGGGGAGTTAAAAGCCTGGGGTTCGAGTCGCGACAGACATCATTTTCCACAGTGGAAGATATGAGAGAGAAATTCAAGGGAGTGAGCCTTGCGCCGACAAAAAAAATAGTGGAGTCGCAACGCCTTATCAAAGATGAGCCGGAGATAGAGGCTATGCGGTCGCTGATCGGCATGCTTGTGAAAGTTTATCCCGAAGCTATAAACCTGATCCGGCCAGGGGCGGTGGAGCGGGACGTGGCGGTGGAGCTTGAATACCGGCTCAAAAAACTGGGGGCGGACGGCGCCGCGTTCGATTTTATCGTCGCCTCCGGAGAGCGTTCGGCTTTGCCCCACGGCGTGGCTTCTGGCAAGGTAATAGATGATGGTGATATGGTAATCCTCGATTGGGGCGCCAAAGGGTGGGGCTATCATTCCGACAACACTCGTGTTTTCGGAGTTGGCAAAGTAAGCGCGCAACTTAAAGATATATATAAAGTTGTGCTTGAGGCCAACCAGGCCGCGATAGATTCTGTCAAACCGGGCGTTGCCTTGAAAGATGTGGATGGCGCCGCGCGCAAAGTAATAAAAGACGCAGGCTACGGCGACTATTTCGGTCATGGAACGGGGCATGGAGTGGGACTTTTCATACATGAAGACCCGAAGGTTTCATGGACAAGCGAGTCGGTGGCAAAGGCGGGCATGGTTTTTACTGTTGAGCCGGGTGTCTACCTCCCCGGCGAAGGTGGCGCCAGAGTGGAGGATATGGTTCATGTAACGGACGAATCCTGCGAAGTTTTAAGCCAGAGCCTGCCTAAAGACGACCTTTAGAAAAAATCATCTCCTCATTCAATGCCCCCTGTCGCGGCATGCCTGGCAGGTTGAGCGAAATTTGTTATTAGCCAGGTTTTAAAAAAAACCGCGCCTGAAAAGATTTCCCTGCTTTTTCTTACTTGAGGGAACCTCTAATAATCCATTTTGCTTGATCTTGCCACGAAGACAATTGTTACAGGCGCGCGGCGCTGAATATTTCGTCTGTTCACTTTTAGAAAAAGATACTATATAATATTACAATAACTTATATAACCCTGGTTTTAATTTAATGGCGTTGAATATAGAATAAACCATTAGTTGCGTAGCTTGGCGAGCGCTTATGCTAAAATAGCTCTTGGTCATAATATTAATATTAACGATATAGCAGAGGATTTGATTTGTCCTTCAACAATCGTCCAGAAGTTCTGGAGACCATTGACGAAATAAATTCTTTTGTCTTAAACCTCAGTCCTGAGCTCACCGACAAAAAAGCGATTTCAGATGTGATGCTGGCGATAGAGAAAATTCTTCCTGATATTCGCCAAAACCTTCCGGCCAGCCTGGCCGTCATGTGTGAAACGATAGGGTTACTGTATGAGAAATTTCTTATGGAGATGGTCGATGACGGCTCTGGAGGGATCGATTTTACGAAAGAGGGCCTGGCGGTTTTAAAAGGATTTATCGACGGGACGGTCGATCTCGATCAAGCGCAAAGCGGCGCGGTCAGGATTTGTCTTGGGATTAAAAATGATTTCGATGTTGTGTCGCAAGACTTCGACCCGGAGGCCTCGCCCGCATCGGAGCCCCCAGAGAAAGACGCTCAGACCGGGGGCGGGAAAGACGATGAGGAGCCTGCGCAAGAAACCCAAAGCGGCGATGACACTTTTTTCGCTGAAATGGCCAAACAAACCCCTCCCGAACCGCTTGGCAATGATGATGAGAGCGAAATTGAAGCCGATCCAGCAGTCGGAAAGCTTAGCAAGCTGGCTAACGATGTGACCATGCTCGACGCTGACATGACAGACAAGAAAATTGTATCCGATGTCATGATGGAGTTTGAACAGATTCAGTCCGGCCTGATCGCCAGGGGAAGCGGCCCCCAGGTTGCGTCTCTTGCTGGCGCGTTAGGCCTCTTATACGAAAAAATCTTGATGGAAGGTATCAGCGACGGGCAGAAAGCTATCGACCAGACCACCGACGGGATCATGTTATTGTCTTCATTTTTTGAAGGCGCCCCGCCTGAAGATCTTCAGGAGCGGTCTTTAGAGCTGACAAAACTTTTAACTGAAAGCTTCGGAGTGGATCCGCCGCCGATTTCGAGTGAGGACGCAGAGTCCCCGGCCCCGGCGTCCCCGGTGGCTCCGGCGTCCCCGGCGCCAGACGAGACAGCCACAACACAGGCCGGGCCGTCATCCACTTCTCCAGGTATGGATAATGTCAATGTCGCCACCGAGGATGACCTCTTGATCTACACTGAATTCGTGATCGAAGTAGGCGATTCTGTTTCCAATATCGAATCAGATCTTTTGGAGCTCGAAGAAAATCCAACTGACGAAGAGCTTATAAACAACCTGTTTCGCGCATATCACAGCATGAAGGGGGCGGCGGGATTTTTGGGCGTTAGCACAGTGAATATCCTTTGCCACGAAGCGGAGACTCTTTTGGACAGGTTCCGCAAAAAAATCATGGTTTGCAACCAGGATATGATGGACGCCCTGTTAAAAGCAGTTGATGTCATCAAACTTGTAAACGAAGGGCTCGATGAAGCGTGCCGTAAAATACAATCTTCCCTTCCAGACGCCAAACTGGAAATTCCCAGATACGATATCGACAGTCTTGTAAGGCTTCTCGCGGCGCTAAGCGAGCCAGAGAAATTGGCGGATGGCCAACAGCCTGGAGATCAAAAAGGGCCGCCAGGCGTCGCGCCTTTGGGTGAAATACTTTTAAATGAAGGGAAGGTCTCCGAACAAGAGCTCGCAAAAGCCCTTGAAGCCCAGGAAAAGCATAAACATCTGGGCGAAATCCTGGTGGATATGGGCGCGATAGACAAAACAACTGTCGATGACGCGCTCAAGGCCCAATCGGACAAGAAAAGAAAAGTCCAGGCGTCTTCTTTGAAAATAGACACAGAAAAACTCGACAGCCTTCTTGAACTGGTCGGAGAGCTTGTAATAAGCCAGTCCATAGTCAGCCAGGACCGCGCCCTGAACGGTGAGGGCAATCGCGCTTTGTTCAAGAACATAACCAACCTGGGCAAGATCACAAAAAACATACAAGACCAGGTTATGACGTTACGCATGGTTCAGTTGAAACAGACCTTCCAGAAAATGAGCCGTCTGGTTCGTGACCTGTCGAAAAAGATGAATAAAAAAGTTAATTTCCGCTTGTCAGGCGAGGAGACTGAAATAGACAAATCCCTCATAGAGCAACTCAACGATCCGCTGGTTCATTTACTGCGCAACTCCATGGATCATGGTATAGAGTCTTCCGAACAGCGCCTGGCCGCCGGCAAAAGTAAAACGGGCGAAGTCCATCTGTCAGCGTTCCACCGGGGCGGTAACGTCCACATCGAAATCATAGACGACGGACAAGGCCTCGACACCGCAAGGGTGCTGGAAAAAGCCATAGAAAAGGGCCTGGTCGATTCTGACAAGGAGCTTACCGAGCAAGAGGTCATTAACTTAATCATGATGCCCGGTTTTTCCACCAATGATGTAGCCACGGACGTTTCCGGCAGGGGCGTGGGCATGGACGTTGTGCGCTCTAACGTGGATGCGTTAGGAGGCCGTCTGGAGATAACAAGCAAGGAGGGAGAAGGAACGAGTATCACCGTTAAACTGCCCCTTACCATGGCCATAGTCGATGGCATGATCGTAAAAATAGGTGAAGAGCGGTTTGTGATCCCGACCATATCCATACGAGAGTCTATAAGGCCGAATCGGGAGGATATCTCCACATATAAAAACAAAGGTGAAATGATCGATGTCCGGGGACACCTTTTGCCGCTTGTCAGGCTTCACAGGTTTTTGGGATTTTCCGAAAACGGCTCTGTTCACTTGAATCCCTGGGAAGGGATCGTGATAGTGGTTGAAAACGAAGATAACGAATTCGGGTTTATGGTTGACGATCTGCTCGGCCAGCAACAGGTTGTTATAAAGAGCCTGGGCAAACGGTTTAAAGGCCTTCCGGGGATATCGGGCGGCACCATCCTGGGCGATGGGCATGTAGGCCTTATCCTGGACGTAAGCGGCGTGGTTACGGTCAACTGAACGGGAGATTATGGCTCAGTTTGATTATATGCGGATGTTAGCGTTAACAGATAACAAGGAGCGTTTTTATGTCGGTCAACATCCTTATAGTGGATGATGAGGAAGGTATCAGAAAGTCGCTGGGCGCGTATCTGAAACTGGAGGGATACCACGTAGACACGGCTGGAGGCGGAGCCGAAGCGATAGAAAAATTGCGAGAGCTTAAACGCAATATAATTCTTCTGGATATAAATATGCCGGGAATGGACGGATTGGAGACATTAAGGGCCATAAAATCGCACGATTTCTCCATTCAGGTTATTATGATGACAGCGTTTTCCACTTTCGAGAAAACTATGAAATCACTGGAATTCGGAGCCTCCGATTATATTTTGAAACCTTTCGATGACTTGACCGAAATACTCCGCCTTATCCAGTTGTCAGAAGAGAGACTTGGCCGGTGGAAGCGTAACATGAGCGAAACTATAATAAAGCAGAGGGATCAAGACCAGTAATATGCGAAATTTGAAAGGAATTTTGAGATGACGAACGGACTGGACGAAAAAACAGCCACAAAATCGCCCGCTGGAAGCCATGAAGGGAAATATTTAACTTTCGTGCTGGGCGAAGAGGAGTACGGCCTTGAAATTCTCAAGGTTCGTGAAATTATCGGTCTTATGGAAATAACCACTGTTCCTCAGACACCAGAGTTTATCAAAGGAGTGATAAATCTGCGCGGGAAAGTGATACCAGTGATCGATCTTCGCCTGAAATTCGGGATGCAAGAAGCGGAGCCTACCGAGGAGACATGCATTATCGTTGTCGATATCAACGATACGTTGATGGGGATTTTGGTGGACACGGTCTCTGAAGTGCTGGATATCGCGGCGGGCGAAATCGAGCCGCCGCCAGCTTTTAGTAACGACATCGCCACAGAGTTTATACTCGGTATGGGGAAGATAAAAGGAAACGTCAAAATCCTCCTTGATATCAACATGGTGCTTTCTCCAGAGGAGCTGGTTCATGTGACCAGCGCAGGCGGGGCTTCTTGACTCCGGCAAAGCGTCGTTACAACTGCTTAACCGCTTTTTTTGAAAACCTTGTGTGAGCGGAGAGTCACTGTGTTGATTTTGAAACGCAGGCCCGGAGGCCTTCTGGTTCAATGAGCCGGCTTTGCCCTGGCTCCAGGATAGAAAATGAATAGCGCCGTTGCTGGCCGTATGGCTCATGGCGCGATAACGCTTGGCGACCACGAGTTTAAGATGTTTCGCGCGCTTATATTTGAAAAAAGCGGTATCAGCCTGCATGAAGGCAAAAAAGAACTGTTGCGCACCAGGCTTAGTAGCCGCTTAAGGGCCAGGGATCTGTCATCGTTTAAAGATTATTATGATTTTATAAAAAATGACAAAACTGACGTTGAGCTTATGGGGCTCCTGGACGCGATCTCGACAAACCTGACAAGTTTTTTCAGGGAGATCAATCATTTTCATTTCCTGGAGAAAAAGATAATACCGCAGATATTAGCCAGGGGTAGCAGAACGAATGACAAGGCTCTGCGGTGCTGGAGCGCGGGATGCTCTTCGGGCGAAGAGCCATATACAATAATTTTTTCTTTGCTTGAGAATGCGGAGATAAAAAACTCCTGGGACATCAAGGCGCTCGCCACCGACATTTCGGCTGAGATGCTGGAAAAAGCCACCAGCGCCGTTTACACCGAGGAAAAAATTAAAACGGTGCCGAAAGGCATAATTCGGAAATATTTCGTTAAAGGGACGAAAGATAAAGAAGGCCTGTATCGCGTAAGACAGGAGATAAGCAGGCTTGTCCAGTTTAAAAGGTTTAACCTTATGACGGAGAATTTTCCCTTCAAGCGCAAGTTTGATTTTATCTTCTGCAGGAACGTGATGATATACTTCGACAAGCCCACACAGGAGACATTAACCTCAAAATACTATAATGCCCTGGCAAAGGGGGGGTATCTGATGATAGGCCATTCCGAAAGCCTGACAGGCCTTGAGCATCAGTTTAAATATGTGCTTCCAACTATTTACCAGAAATCCGCGTGAAAGATAAAGAGGGTTTGAGGCAATGGATGTAAAACTGCTTATCGTTGACGATGAAAAAGGAATCACCGACTCCCTGGGCCGTTATTTCAAGCTGATGGACTATGATGTGGCCATCTCCAACAATCCGGTGAAAGCGTTGGAGATGATATGCCAGGACAACTATATGGTTGTCCTATCGGACATTATGATGCCGGGGATGTCAGGTATAGAGCTTTTAAAAGAGATCAAGAAATACAACGGCATGATCCAGGTTATTATGATGACCGGCGTTATTACTATCGATAACGTGCTCGCCTGTCTTAGCAACGGCGCCAATGAATGTTTCCTTAAACCGCTTGACGATCTAGGCGTAATCAAGCAGGCGGTTGATGACTCTGTCTCAAAACTAAACAAATGGGAGCGCCTGATTAAAAGTATGGTTTCCCGGAAGGATTAAATGGTTGAAGAATTCGAAGTCGATCAGGAAATTCTGGTCGAGTTTATCAATGAGACTTTAGAAGAGCTCGACGGGCTCGACTCGAAGTACATCGCGCTTGAGAAAAACCCTGGCGACTCCGAGGTGCTCAATTCGATTTTCAGAACAATGCATTCCATCAAGGGCGCCTCCGCCTTTTTCAACCTGACCCATATCAGAAATTTCGCCCACAAGCTCGAGTTCCTCCTTGACGACCTCAGAAAAGGCGTCCGAAACGTTGACGAGGAGATCATCAATATTCTGCTTAAAGGCAAAGACGTTATCGAGGCGATGCTAAACCGGCTTGTGTCTGGAGACATGAGCGTCGATTTCAGCGCCGAAGAGGAGAGCCTGTATAAAAAAGTTGAAATAATCCTGGACACAAAGCCGGAGCAGGGCGTTAAGCCTCATCAGGTATTCACTGAACTGGATAAATTACGAGAGGAGATAAGTCATCAGGGGCTCGCCGATAAACCGGTGATCGTAACATTCCTCCAGTTACTCGATAAACTGCGTGAAGCGGTTCTGGGGCCGGAGGAGGGGCCTGCCGCAGGCTCCGCTCCGCCGCTGGGCAAGGTGCTTGTGGGAAAAGGACTCGTGACGGAAAATGATGTCGTCGAAGCGTTATCCAAGCAGAAAAAGCTTGGTGAGATTCTCATTGAAGATGGGAAAGTGGTTCCAGAGGAAGTAGAGAAGGCCGCAAACGAGCAGGCCCTGGAAGCTAGGGAGATAGCAGAGGCGAAGAAGAAAAAGGCCGCAGAGCCCCCCGCCATCTCCGGGTTAAAAAAATCAATGAGAGTCGAGGAGGAAAAGATCGACAATTTCATGGACTCGGTAGGAGAGCTTATCATCAACGCCGAAGTATTTAATTATCTTCAGAAAAAGCTTGAGAGCGGGCGTGATTTTGACAAACTTGCGATGGAGTTTAAAAACGCGAATGTCGATTTTTCCGAGCTGATATTCAATCTGCAAAAAGGCCTTGCCGAGGTGCGCAAGGTTTCTATAAAAGGTATATTTCAGAAATTACCACGCATGGTGCGTGACCTGGCTTCGGATATCGGCAAGCAAGTGGAGCTTACGGTTACCGGAGACGATCTGCTGATAGACAAAAGCCTTTTCGAGCAGTTGGAGAGCCCTCTTAACCATCTTATCAGGAACGCGGTAGATCATGGCGTCGAGCCCCCTGAAATACGGGAGGCGACCGGCAAGCCTCCAGTCGGTCAAATAGAGGTCAACGCCGAAGAGGTGTCCGGGGAGTTTATTATACATATCACCGACGACGGAAAGGGAATGGACGCCGAAAAATTAAAAGGAAACGCGGTAAACAAGGGTTTGCTATCGCCGGATGAAGCCGAAGCGATGCCGGACAAGGAAGCTTACAAGCTGATTTTCATGCCTGGGTTCTCCATGGCCGAAAAAGTTACCGACGTGTCAGGGCGCGGCGTGGGAATGGATGTGGTAATGACGACGCTCAAAGAGAACAAGGGGAGGATCGACATAACCACCGAGCTGGGCCAAGGCACAGATTTCATTATTTCCGTGCCCATGTCCAATACGCTCATAACCATATCAGGGCTTGTGGTGGCTGTTGGAAAAGAAAATTTCATAGTTCCCATGGAGTGGGTCCGCGAATCGATACATCCGTCCAGGGACCAGGTGTCGTCGGTAAAAAAGCAGGGGGAGATTGTCCGGATACGCGAGCGGATGTATCCTCTTTTAAAACTATACGAGATTTTCGGCATAGAGCCGAATCATGCCGCCCCGTGGGATGGCGTTGCGATGCTGATAGAAAAAGAGGGACAGCAATGCTGTCTTCTGGTAGACGAGATTGTCGAGGAGACGCAGGTTGTCCTCAAAGACCTGGGTGAAATGTTTAACTACATCCCAAGCATACTGGGCGGGGCCATTCTGGGCGACGGTAACGTAGGTCTGGTTTTGAATGTAGAGGGGATAATAAACGCTAACAAAGACAAGTTCAAAAAAAATATGAGTGAGAGCGGCTAGTGGGCGACGATTCTCTTTTAAACGAATTTTTTGTCGATACCCAGAGCCATCTTGATGGAGTCGAGGTGGACGCGCTGGGGCTGGAGAAAGACTCTGCTTCAAAAGAGCTGATAGACGATGTTTTCCGGCGTGTCCACAGCATAAAAGGTAACGCCGGGATGCTCGGATATACTTCGGTGCACGAATGCGGGCAAGAGTTCGAAACTTTTCTGGACGGAGTGCGTGATCGCGGAGTCGCCACGTTCGAGGAAATTGAGAGAATTTTTAACTATCTCGACAACCTCAAGAGCGTTGTCGATGAGTTGAGAGTAGAAAAAGGCTTTGGTAGTGAACTGGCTCCTACGGCTGAAGAGGTGGTCGAGTCCGCCGACGTTGTCGACGTTGCCGGCGAGCCTGAAACAGCCGATCCCGCCCCGGCGCCCGGCGCCCCCGTCGGCGATATTAAGCCTGCCCCGGCTCCTCCTCCCCAGGGCGGGGCGCCGCAAGTCGCTCCTGTGGTAAAAGGCGGAAAAAAAGGGAGCGCGAAAGCCGCGCCCGAGGTTGAGCCGGTAACTTATCTTACTTTCGAGCTGGCCGGAGAGAGTTATGGCATAGACATAGTGAAAATACGGGAAATCATCAGCCTGGAGGCTATCACCAGAGTGCCGAACACAAAATATTATGTTGAAGGCGTGATGAACCTGCGCGATCAGATTATTCCCGTTTTTAATTTGAAGAAGAAGCTCGACATCGCTGTAGACGACGACATCGGCGGTATCGAGAAAAACATTGTGATAGTGGAGATTGGGAAAGTGGCTACAGGTCTTAAGGTTGACGAAGTGACAGGTATCAAGGCGCTTTATCCCTCCATGATAGCGTCGCCCGATTCATTTTACGGCGCCATTCCCACCAACTATCTTTCTGGCGTGGGGCATGCTGAAGAAGGCGCGATCATAATTTTGAACGCTGAAGATTTATGCGACCCATCTGAGACTCTATTTTGAAATCGACGGTATGACCATATGAGAAGGATTAAAGTATTGATCGTGGACGACTCGGCCATAGCGCGCCAGGTTATCGGCAAAGCCCTGGAGTCTGACCCGGAGATAGAGGTTGTGGGCGCGGCTCCTGATCCTTATGTCGCCCGTGACAAGATCATAGAGCTCAAACCCGACGTGATATCGCTGGACGTTGAGATGCCCCGTATGGATGGCGTCACTTTCCTGCAGAAAATAATGAAGCATCACCCCCTGCCCGTTGTCATGGTTTCCTCGCTCACTCAAAAAGGGGCCGAGATCACCATGCAGGCCCTGGAGTCGGGAGCTGTCGATGTGGTGGCCAAGCCGGTCATGGAAAAACATAATCTCAACGAGATAACCATAGAGCTGGTGGACAAGATCAAATCCGCCTCCAGGGCAAGAGTAAGAGCGCCCCTGCACAGCTCCGAGCTGGCCAAAAGGCGAAGACCGCTCACTTCCATGACCGCCACCACCAACAAGGTCGTGGCCATAGGCGCGTCCACCGGCGGCACCGAGGCGCTTAAGGATGTGCTTTCGCGCATGCCGTCCAACTCTCCCGGCATCCTCGTGGTCCAGCATATGCCGGAGACATTTACCACGGCTTTCGCCGCAAGACTGGATGGGGTATCGGTTATTAACGTAAAAGAGGCCGCGCAAGGCGATTCGCTGGTTCCGGGCGTCTGTCTTCTTGCGCCTGGCAACAGGCATATGCTACTGCGCCGCTCTGGATCGCGCTACTATGTAGATGTGAAAGACGGGCCATTGGTCAGCCGGCACAAGCCTTCGGTGGAAGTGCTGTTTAACTCTGTGGCGAAAACAGCAGGCAGGAACGCCGTCGGGGTTATTATGACCGGCATGGGGGCGGATGGAGCGGGCGGGATGCTGAACATGAAGAATGAAGGGGCTGTCACCATAGCTCAGGATGAGAAAACATGCGTTGTGTTCGGCATGCCCAAAGAGGCGATAAAACTGGGAGGTGTGGATAAAACCGTCCCGCTCGGCAGAATTCCTGAAACGATAATTTCTTCGATATAACATTATGAATTCCGACCAGGGCCACAACCAGGGCCACAACCGGGGCCACAACCAGGGGCGCGATCAGGGGCGCGATCAGGGTAAACATCATGGCCACGACCAGGACGACGAAATCAGGCGGCTACGCAAGCGCGTTCCGTTCGAGACGACGATAACCATAGAATATGATGATAAAACAGTCGAATATAAGCATTCTTACGACATCAGCATGAACGGTGTTTTTATAAGGACAGGCCAAACGCTCCCGGTTGGAACTCGCGGCTCTTTTACCATGAAGCTAAGCATGGGTATGCGCGCCGAATGGATCACCGGGCAATGTGAGGTCATTAGATCGGTTTCGCTCGATGACGGGCTTTCCGAAGAGGATCCGGGCCCCGGAATCGGGGTTAAATTCACCGATTTAGAGCCAGAATCGAGCAGAAAACTGTATCATGTGATTCGCTACAATCAGCCTGCCTAGCGGTTTTTGCTATGGACGGCTACAGTTGGAAAAATTTATCACGACTGGAAAAAATCTTTCGTATTGCCTTGCGGCGGATTCAGTTATGAAATAACCTGTCCGTTTTATCATTAACCTCCGTAGCATGGTTGTATAAGCAGAATATGGAAAAACTAAAAGCAGTCTATCCCGGCTCGTTCGACCCAGTGACACTGGGCCATATAGACCTGATAAGCCGTAGTTGTGGCGTTTTCGATGAAGTTATCGTCGCTGTCGCCGATAATCCACGCAAAAAAGCGTTGTTTACAAAAGAAGAAAGAGTTGGATTTATACAAGAAGCCACAAAACAAATGAGCAACGTGTCTATCAAGGTTTTCGAGACATTGCTTGTTAAATTCGCGTCAAGCGTAGGCGCCAAGGTGATTATAAAAGGTTTAAGGGCCGTTTCCGATTTCGATTACGAGCTTCAGATGTCGTTTATCAACAGAAGACTGGCCGGTGACCTGGAGACCATGTTTATGATGCCAAGCGAAGAGTATTCGTTCGTCTCGTCCACGATAATCAAGGAGATAGCGGCGCTGAACGGGGACATAAGCTCTATGGTTCCAAAGCCTGTGGAGGAGGCTCTCTTCACCCGGCTGGCCTCGTTGAATGATGGCGCTTAAGAAGAGGAGACTCAACATGGAAAAGATAGCCCTGGCAGACCGTCTGTCTCAGATTAAACCGTCACCCACAGTAGCGATCACCTCAAAGGCCAAGGCCATGAAAGCCGAGGGGATAGATATAGTCGGCTTCGGGGCGGGAGAGCCTGATTTCGACACGCCCGATTTTGTCAAACAGGCGGCGATTGACGCCCTGAAGGCTGGCGAGACGAAGTACACCGACGCGCCCGGACTGCCTATACTGCGCGACGCCCTTACGGCCTATTATAAAAAAACCGAACATCTCGATTACGAAAGAGCGGAGACGATAATATCCAACGGCGGCAAGCATTCGCTCTACAATATTTTCCAGGCCCTTTTATCGGAGGGGGACGAGGTTATAATACCGACCCCGTACTGGGTCTCATATCCAGACCAGGTTATGCTGGCGGGCGGGAAACCGGTTTACCTGACCACTAAAGAGCAAGACGGTTTTCTGTTCACCGCAGACGCCCTGCAAAAGCTTGTAACCCAAAGGACGCGGGCGATAATCGTAAACACTCCATCGAACCCGTCAGGCGCTGTATATGACAAAAAGACGCTGGAGGGAATCTGCGAAGTGGCCGTTGAAAACAAGATACTGGTGGTATGGGATGAGATTTACAAAGACATCTATTACGGCGAGGGCTGTCTTCGCTCTCTTCCTTTCTATAACCCGGATGTTAAGCCATACACTCTTATATGCGGCGGGCTGTCGAAAAACTTTTCAATGACAGGGTGGCGTATAGGATGGGTGTTGGGCGACGACAGGATCGTAAAAGCCATGAGCATGATACAGGGGCAGTCCACCTCCAATCCTGTCACGTTCGCGCAATTCGGCGCCATCGCCGCTCTTGAAAAGGGGCCGGTTCACATTGGGGAATGGCTAAGGCAGTTCGAAGCCCGGCGTGACAAACTTCTTGAGGCGTTCGATGAAATTGACGGCATGTCTTGCGTCAAGCCGATGGGGTCGTTCTATGTCTTTCCAAACATTTCCGGATGGTACGGGAAAAAATGGAGCGGCGGTGAAATAAAAGACTCATACGACGCGACGAAATTTCTGCTTGAAGAAGCCAGATCCGCCGTGGTTCCCGGCGCGCCGTTCGGAGCGCCCGACAACATACGCATATCCTACGCCCTCGGCATGGACGATATCGTCAAAGGAATCGACAGGATCAAACAAGCGGTGAAAAATCTTGAATAAAAAGGTCTAAGTTGCCCGACATAAAGTCTAATGAAAGAGAATTTCAAGGCCAAGTTGTAGGTTGGCTTAACGAGGCTATTTCAAAGGGCGCCTATTCCTTTGATGAAGCGACACAAGAAACCTCTCTTAAAGTCTCCCCTAAAAAGACGAAATTTCCCGATGTTGCAATATGGCTAAACAGAGCCGCTGGTATGGGGTTTTGCGGCTGGGAGTTAAAAACGCCGAAAACTCCCGCTGACGATAAAGAGCTTCTCGATAACGCCGCCGAAAAAGCCAGGGCCATGGGGGCGGATTATTTTGTCACATGGAACATGAGAGAGGCAATTATCTGGCGCACTCCGCATAAAGAAGAAACAGTCAGCAATGAAAATAGAGCCAAAACATATCCACCCTTGTACCCAATTACAAAAGCAGATGATTTATGGATATCGCCTAAGCAAGAGTTGCTAAAAAGGAGAGCAAGTGACGTTCTTTATGACCTCTCCACTCTTCAAAAAGAAGGACACTTACATCTTGTTGATATCGATTCTACTTTCTTTGTCCATATTCTTTCGGATGCGGCCAAAACACTTGCGCCGTTTATAAATCATTCCCTTATAAAAAAGATCGGGAAAAGTAAAAAGTTCAAGGATGAGCTTTTTGACTGGGCGGTTAAACAGTGCATTGCCAACTATGGCGACCCGTCATTTTATCAAGCGGTTTCAAGGCAGATAGTTTATCGGCTTTTAGGGAAAATTCTTTTTTATCTTACACTGCGCCGTTATCGCTCTGATTTGCCTATCATGAACCTTGAAAATATAAAGCCTTCTAAAATAGGCGCAAAATTAAAAGAATATTTTGAAATCGCAAGGCAAATAGATTATCAGGCGGTTTTCGAGGAAGATGTTACAGACAGCGTTCCCTTTTCTGGTTTAGCCGCTACGCCTTTAAAAAATCTCATAGTAGATCTCAACCGGTACAACTTTTCCTCCATGCCGCAGGACGTGATAGGAAACGTTTTTGAAAAGCTCATACCTCCGGAGGAGCGCCACGACCTGGGCCAGTATTTCACGAAAGAGGAGCTTGTTGACTTTATAAACGCTTTTTGCATCCAGACAGTGGATTCAAAAGTTATAGACCCGACATGCGGCACGGGAACATTTCTTATCAGGGCTTACAATAAACTTAAAACTAATGGGCTTAAGTCTCATACGAAACTTCTCTCTAGATTATGGGGCTTTGATGTGGCTCACTTTCCAGCTGAGCTAGCTACCATAAATCTCTTTCGTCAGAACCTGGAGGATTACAGGAACTTCCCGAAGATAGTTTCAAAGGATTTCTTCAAGGTGAAGCCGGGCGATACTTTTGAATTTCCGCCTCCCAAGGCCACTGGAGATGATAGTTTCAGGATAAAGGAAATTCTTCCAGAGTTTGACGCCGCAGTTGGCAATTTTCCTTATATCAGACAGGAGTTGATTGAAAAAAGGATAAAAGGATATAAAAAAATATTGATAAAAAGTCTGGCTGAAGGATGGTCGAAAGAATACCCTGAACTTTTTACAAATGGTGATATCAAGCTTTCAGGACAGGCGGATATATACGCATATCTCTTTTTTCATACAGCGAGATTATTAAAAGAAGACGGTGGCAGAATGGGAATTGTAACATCCAACTCATGGCTGGACGTTGCGTATGGTTATGAGCTTCAGAAATTCTTTCTGAAGAATTTCACGATTGTGGCGATTCTTGAGTCCCGCTGTGAGCCGTGGTTCGAAGAGGCGGCTGTTAACACAGTTGTTACTATTCTTGAGAGGACACAAAACAAAAAGGAGAAAAGCGATCATCTTGTTAAATTCGTAAAAATCAGAAAACGGCTTAAAGACTTAATCCCCTGGGATATGAAAATGGAAGCCATGAACAGGTGGATGGGGCTTGACAGGCTTGTCCACAAGATAGAGAGAGCCGGTTCTGAGAATTACCAATTAAAAGGGGAAAAGTTTGAAAACGCCCAGAGAGGCCTCGCCACATACGAGGATGAGGATTTTAGAATAAGAACAGTAAAGCAAAGCGAACTTCTTGCAAGCCTTGAAGCCACAGGAAAGACGGATAAATGGGGACGATATTTAAGAGCGCCCGATATCTATTTCGAGATACTGGAAAAATGCAAAGATAAGCTAGTCCCTCTTAAAGAAGTAGCGGAAGTAAGGTTTGGAATAAAAACAGGCATTAACGAATTTTTTTATCTTAATCAAGACAAGATAAAACACTGGAAAGTTGAGAAGGAATTTTTAGCCCCTGTGATCAAGTCACCAAAAGAAGCCAAAGGTTTGATTTTAAGGTCAAAAGAAGTTTCTCATAAAGTATTTCTTTGCCACAAAACAAAAATAGAGTTAAGAAAGCAAAAACAATTTGGAGCTTTAAAATATATTGAATGGGGCGAAAAGCAATCTAATAAGGATGGAATAGCATGGCCTAACATATCAACTGTTTCAGGCAGGCAACTCTGGTACAACATTGGTATAAGAGTACCTGGAAAGCTACTTCTACAAATGATTACAAATGACAGATTCTTCGCACCATACAATTCTGACAATGTTCATGTTGACCACAACTTGTTCGAAGCTTTTCCTAAAAATCATGGCTACTCCTTTGGTCTTGGTATCTTTGTGAATTCTAGCTTGTCTGCCCTTTTTAGAGAATTGATAAGTAGAGTAAATCTTGGTGAAGGCGCAACTAAAACTGAAGGCATTGATTGGAAAGAGCTATCAATCCCAAAGATTGAAATTCTCAAAAAACTTGATAAACAAAAAGAAATATTGAAACCAATTCAAAAAAGGGCGATAAAACCAATCTTTGAAGAAGTAAAGATGAAGGACAGGCAGAAGCTTGACGGCCTTGTCCTTGAAGCAATTGGCCTTGATCCCAAGAAATATTTAAAGCCTTTATATGACGGCATTTGTGAGCTGGTGAGGGAAAGAATTGACCTGGCGGCAATGCGGAAAAAGAATAAAAAAATAAAAAGTTTTTACTTTTAG
>ENA-ORDP01000720-ORDP01000720.1-marine-sediment-metagenome-genome-assembly--contig:-NODE-720-length-20335-cov-4.232939_pt1 | contig 20335 bp, 24 predicted proteins | sample MGYA00248627_ERZ508539 | MGnify/ENA primary metagenome ERZ508539 (study PRJEB26208, sample SAMN05571518) | marine sediment metagenome | biome: deep sea; feature: Hydrothermal vent; material... | reverse complement strand
TGTCTTCTCGCTTCCTTCCTGCTTTGCGCTGGTTTAGTTTTCGGTTGGGAATGGCTGTTTGGCGATGCCTCGTTAACATTATGGGAAAGCGTAGAGACCGTCGCGATAGCGGTTGTCCCCTCCGTGTTCAGGAAAGGGGCCGACTTTTCAAATCTCCTTTTGGTGAGCCAATACATCATCATGTTCGAGACTGTGATAGCTCTTATTCTCGCGGCGTTGTTCGCGATGGCTGTGCGGCGCCGGTTCAGAAGATAAAAAAATAAGGTATGGAACTTTATTCACCCTCACCCCACCCTCTCCCGTCGAGGGAGAGGAAAGAGATTGCCGCAGTCGCTGTCTCGGCATGGCCGCGCCACCTTGCAATGACATTTTATTTGTCATCGCGAGGAAACTATCGGTTTCCGTGGCGATCTCCGTTTTTTTTGAACACCACCCACCCCCTCGCTTGCTTGCGCTTACTCGACCCCTCCTCGCAAAGGAGGGGTGAGGTTATCTCCCACTTCCCATCACGACAAGTGAGCGCCGCTATAGAACTTTTACCCTGGCGCTGGTCAAACCGTCGAATGAAAGATGATATGCCGCCTCCGGGGCTATCGTTACTGGGAGATCGGCGGGATGATCGGTAAATTGTCTTATCGCGGTTTCCATGATTCCGTAGTGCGAGACAACTAACAGTGTCTGCCCCTCATGGCGCTCGAAACAGGAGCCGAAAAATTTGAAAACTCTTTTTTTCAGATCGTCCCCCGATTCGCCTCCGGGATATTTCCGGCTGGTGTCCGCCTTGTGGCGCAGGATCGTCGGCATTATCTCCTCTTTTTTCATGCCCGCGTATTCACCGAAATCGATCTCACGAAGCTCCTTCGAATAGATAGCCTCCGGCAAAGATGGCAGGGCGCCTTGAAGCGCCTTTAATGTATGCCTCGCCCGGCCCAGGTCGGAGCAGTAGACGGCGTTGAACAGAAATTTTTCAAGCTTTAGCGCTTTAGCCAGAGTGTGTTTGATACCATCAGCGGTAAGCGGTGTGTCGTTTTGCCCTTGTATACGACCATCCGCGTTCCCTTCTGTCTGGCCGTGCCGTATCAGGACAATATTGAGCATAAACCAAAAAGGGTAAAATTTAAAAGTCCGGTATCATCTCCTATCTTAAAAAAGTGTAGCATATGTGTTTCATCAAATAATCATGATCGACGCCGGATAAATAGTTATGACAAAAGAGACTGTTTCAACCGTCACGACAACAAGCCCGGATGAAACCCGTGGCGAGGGGGAAAAACTGGGGCGAACGCTAAAACCGGGCGACATCGTCCTCGTCGACGGTGAGCTTGGAAGCGGGAAAACAGTTTTTACGCAGGGCATAGCGAGAGGTTTGGAGGTGGACAAGTCAACGCCGGTGCGATCACCGACATATACTATCATCCATGAATATAAAGGCCCTGTTCCTGTTCGTCATGCCGATCTGTACCGCATCGACTCCGCCGACGATCTTGATACAGTCGGTTTGTTCGACGCCGGTTACGAAGGAGTGACAGTAATCGAGTGGGCGGATAAGCTGGAGATAGGGGCTGGTTGCGTTAAAGTTGAGCTAAAGGAGGTTTCCGATAACAGTAGGGAAATAACCATTACTGACCTTCGAAAACCGCTACACCCGTGACGCTCTTTATCGATATACAAAACAATGGGGTTATGGCACAATACTTGCGTGATGAAGGGTAAGACAAGTACGTTCCGCAAAGTTTTGGCATTTGCCATAGTGGTGTTTCTCGTCTTTATTTCCTGGAATTTTTTCTCTACCGGAACCCGTCAAAACGCCGTGGGAGTGGCCCGATCCCTGTTGACTAAAGACGAAATGGTTATTTACGGGCTTCATCTTATTGAGAAGAAAGATAACAATAAGACATTGGAAATCAAGGCGGAAGAGGCGGTAATATCGTCAAACGACTCGCGTACAGATCTGAAAAGCTTCACCCTTTTGTCGGAAGGCGGAGACTCCGGCTCCCTCACCCTGGTTGCGGGAAACGGTACCTTGTATAATGAGACAAACGATATAACCGCAGGGGGAGGCGTGATTGTGCGCGACGAAAATGGCCAGACACTTATCACCGACACTTTGAGCTGGGTTGGCGATGAGATAAAAACTGGTGATGATGTGCGTTTGTTTGGAGATAAATTCATCATAAAAGGCCGTGGGATGCTTGTGAAAGTGCATGAAGAGCGGTTCACGTTGTTAAAGAACGTTGTCGCCATATTCAATGTAAACTAATGAAATTAAAAGCGTTAATACTTCTTCTTGTTCTGCTTTTGCCGCTCTCCGTTTTTGCGAAGGAAAGAAAGAAATTGCAAGAGGATGAAGCGGATAAAAAGACTCCTTTAAAAGTAACCTCCGACCAGATGGTCTCTGACAATAAAAATAACCTGATGGTTTTTACTGGTACGGTTGTGGCGATAAAAGGGACGCTTACTGTAGAGGCGGATGAAATGACCGTCTGGTCGAACGAGGAGCAAAGCGATATCTCAAAAATTCTGGCTATCGGCTCGGTCGTTATTACAAAAGGAGATAGAATAGCCACCGGGGAAAAGGCGGTTTATTTCGCAGATACGAAAAAAATCATCCTCACAGGCAACCCTGCTTTGCGGGAAGGAAAAAACAGGGCGATTGGAGAAAAAGTAATTTATTTTTTCGACCGCGAAGATATGATAATTGTCGGCGGTGAGAAAAAACGCTCTACGGTAATATTATTTCCGAAAGATAAAAATTCCAAAAAACAAGACGCCAAGCGATGATAAGAACCCTTCGGGCCAGGAATCTGGTTAAAACATATAAAGGCAGACGTGTGGTGGACGAAGTCTCTTTTAGCATGACCAACCGTGATATCGTTGGCCTTCTGGGGCCTAATGGAGCCGGCAAAACAACAACTTTTTACATGACGGTGGGTCTTACACGTAGCGATTCGGGAACTGTGAGTCTGGACGATCAGGATATAACTTTGATGCCGATGTACCAGCGAGCCCGCGTCGGAATCGGTTACCTGCCCCAAGAACCCTCTGTTTTCAGGAAACTTAGCGTATTAGAAAACATAACCGCCATTTTGGAGACGCTTCCTTTTAGCAGATACGAAAGAAACCAGAAGGCGAACGAGCTTTTGGATGAATTGGGAATTTTGCACCTTTCAAAAAATCTGGCCCTTTCGCTTTCCGGTGGTGAGCGGCGCAGGCTTGAAATAGCCAGGGCGCTTTCTACCCGCCCCTCTTTTATCCTCCTGGATGAGCCTTTTGCCGGAATAGACCCGATAGCTGTTAATGACATACAAAAAATTGTTTTGAAGCTGAGCGATAAGGGAATCGGAATACTGATCACCGATCATAATGTGCGCGATACGCTCGGCATCACAAACAGGGCCTATATCCTTAATGAAGGGAAAATCATCGAGGAAGGGACTCCGGAAACCATCGCCGCCAGTGAGCAGGCGAGAAATATATACCTTGGGCACGATTTTTCGCTAAAATAGACGTATGAGAACCAGCATTACAAAGGGGGTTGAATGGGGATTGAATTAAAGCTACAGATGCGTCTGGGGCAACGCCTCGTAATGACGCCCATGCTCCAGCAGGCCATCAAACTGCTCCCCATGACACGTCTTGAGCTGGTACAGGCGATTCAGATAGAAATCGAGCAAAATCCGTTACTTGAAGAGGATACAGAAACCGAGGAGCCTGAAGAGGAAGAAAATAATTCTGGAGACGAAACTAAAGAGACCATATTCGAGGAGCAGACGACCCTTGAAAAACCGGAAAAAGAGAAAGAGAAAGAATCTGAGGAAATCGACTGGGACGCTTACATGCAGTCAGATCTTTATGACGGCAGGACGGGTGAGGGATACGTGGAGTTTCCCAACCTGGAAAACACGTTGAAGCAAAATGAGAGTATAGAAGAGCACCTGATGTGGCAACTTAGCTGTTCCTCGGTTACCGAGGAGGAGTATAAGCTAGGCTCCATCATAGTCGGTAATATTAATAATGAAGGTTACCTCGAAGAGAGCCTTGAGAATCTCGCCGAAGAAGGAAACTTGCCTTTGGATGAGATGGAAGACGCGCTGATCCTGGTTCAAAGCCTGGATCCTCCTGGCGTTGGAGCGAGAAACCTTAAGGAATGCCTCCTGCTCCAGCTCGAAAACAACGGGGCGCAGAGCGCGCTCATGAAGGATTTGATAAATAACCATCTTGAAGAGCTGGATGAGCGCAATTTCAAAAAGCTCGCGAAAATTCTGGATGTGTCGATAGATGATATCCTCGGAGCGATGAAAGCGATGAGAGAGCTGGATCCAAAACCCGCCATTCAATTCAATCCCGACGAAGCGCATTACATTACCCCCGACCTTTACGTTGTCAAGATGGACAACGAATATCAGGTTTATCTTAACGACGACGACACACCCCACCTCCGGATAAACTCCTATTACAAATCTATTTTAAAAAACAAGAGCAAAGAAAAAAATCAGGAGCGTGAGTATCTGGAAAACAAGTTCCGCTCCGCGCTCTGGATGATTAAAAGTATCGAGCAACGCCGCCAGACGATGCTCAAGGTGGGAAGAAGCCTTTGCAAGTTCCAGCGTGAATTTCTGGACAAAGGGCTTAACTATCTAAAACCGCTGATTCTGAAAGATGTGGCGGATGATATCGAAATGCACGAATCGACCATTAGCCGGGTGACGACCAACAAATACATATACACTACGCAAGGTTTGTTCGAGCTGAAATATTTTTTCCATTCGTCCGTTGGCTCATACCTCGGCAGTGACATGTCTTCGGTGCGGGTCAAGGAGATGATAAGAGTAATATGCAAAGAAGAAGACCAATCAAAGCCATATACGGACGACCAGATCGTGAAATTGCTTCAATCGAAAAATGTAAAGATCGCCAGGCGCACGGTTACCAAATACCGCAAAGACCTGAAGATACCAGCTACATCCAAACGCAAACGCTTATTCCTTTAACAAAGAATTATTAAGGAGGCGCCGTCATGCAGATTACAATTACAGGCCACAAGATAGATATTACGCCAGCTCTGAGAAAATATACCGAGGAGAAAGTCGCTAAAGTGAAACGATACCTCAACGCGACCATAAGCGCCCATGTCGTGCTTAAAGTGGAGAAACTTTCTCATATAGCCGAAGTCACCATACACGCCAACAACGTTGACCTTCATGGCGTCGAGAAAACCGGCAATCTTTACGCCGCGATCGACAACGTAATGGATAAAATAGACCGGCAGGCGAAAAAACATAAAGGCAAGATTCAGACGAAAAGAAAGGGCGCGAAATCGGCGTCTGATTCGTGAAGCGTCATAACCAAATTGTAAATTTTATTTTGATGATATTGATGAATTATGAAAATAGTTGATTTTTTAAAAAAAGAAAACTGCACAGCCTCTCTAAGCTCTACCGAAAAAGATGGAGTGTTAAGAGAATTAACGGCTCTTCTTGTCAAAAACAATGCGGTTAGCGACAGCGATGAGATTTTCAACGCTCTTATGGAGCGTGAAAAACTTGGATCGACCGGAATAGGCGATCACATCGCTATTCCTCATGCGAAGATCAAAGGCCTCTCGTCGCTTGTCGCCGCCTTTGGCAGATCAGAAACGGGAATAGACTATCTGGCCGTAGACGACCAGCCTGTACAGTGGATATTCCTGCTCCTGGCCTCGGATAACTCCAAAGGAGTCCACTTAAAGGCCCTGGCAAGGATATCCCGGCTGTTTAAGAGCGAAAGATTTAAAAATCAAATCGAACAGGCCAGGACAGACGAGCAGATATATAAACTTATAGAAGAAGAAGATACCAAGCTGGCCTGACTAAAATTGCAGGGGATAAATTGTGGGAACCGATAAAAAAACAGGCAAACAAGAGTGGGACGGGCAAACCGGAATTCTTTTAATCGCTCATGGCAATCTGGCCGACGGGATGCTCGTCGTCCTGGAATTCATCACCGGGCCTCAGCCGAGATGCAAGGCGCTGGCCCTGGATCACGCTCTTGAAGTGGAGAAAGCGAGAAACATCGTGGCCGTGGCGATAGACGATATGATGAGCGATAAAGGAGTCCTTGTTCTTACCGATCTTTTCGGAGGCGCTCCTTCTAATATCGCGATGTCGATACTGGACGAGAAGTATATTGAAATAGTGGCGGGTGTCAACCTGCCGATATTAATTCACGCCACCGGGCTTGATGAGAGCCTTTCATTAAAAGAAAAAGCTGAAAAACTCAGGGAGTATGGTCAGGACAATATATTTGTGGCTTCAGAAGTTTTATCCGGCGATAAGAAATAAGCTTTTCCATGATAATCTGGCTCAGACCTGTTTCGCAAAATAAATAATTCTGGATTGAGCAACCCTACGGGTGGGACAACCCTACGGGTTGAACCTTACGGGTTGGAAAACCACACGGGTTGGGCGAGCGCTTGGGAAAAACAGATATGGGGGGAGAATATAAAAAATGCGTCACATTAATTAACAAATGGGGCCTTCACGCGAAAACAGCTTTCGCTTTCGCTAAAGAGGCCATGAAATATGAATCGGTCATAACCGTGGAAAAAGATAAAAAAAGAGCTGATGGAAAACGTATGGATGATCTTCTGATGCTGTGCGCAGGATGCGGCGACACTCTTGTGATAACAGCCGTTGGCGAAGATGGGGAAAAAGCGTTGTCTGGCCTGGCGACGGTCGTAAGCTCTGGATTTGGCGAGGAATAATGGATAAAAAGACTGCGGCGCAAGAGTCGAACGTTATAAAAGGAATCCCCGCGTCTTCAGGCATCGTGATAGGGAAAGTATATGTTCTCGACAGACGCCACTTCTGCGTCCTCAAACACCTGATACAGCCCGAAGAGATAGACGCTGAAGTAGAAAAGTTCAAAGAGGCCATCGACGCGTCATTGAGCGAAATGGGATCGTTAAGAGAAGGCGCTCTTGAAGAGTTCGGAGAAGAGCCGCCTTTCATGATATTCGACGCTCACTTGCAAATATTAAACGACCCGTCGATGAAGACAAGAGTAGAGCAGTTAATCCGTGAAAATAAATGTAACGCGGAGTGGGCCTTAAAACTTGTCATTGAGGAGTATCAGGCTCGATTTTCACGTATCAAAGATGAGTATTTCCGCCAAAGGAGCCAGGATGTGGAGCAGGTTATCACAAGGATACAGAGCAACCTTATCCACGGGGACGGGGGTGAGACTTCTTTTTCCGCTCTTGAGGAGCCGGTCATTCTTGTCGCCCATGACATCACTCCAGCCGACACCTTGATGATTGATCCAAAAAAAGTGATAGGTATCGCAACGGACGCCGGAGGAAGGACATCCCACGCCGGAATCATAGCCGCGTCCATGGACATCCCCGCAGTCGTTGGCTTAAAAAACCTTTCGAGCCAGGCGCGAACCGGCGCGCCGATCATTGTAGACGGCAACACCGGTCTCGTCACATACATGCCCACAAAAGATCAGTTCGTAGACTACAACAAAAAACGCCAGCAATACCTCTATTTCGACGAAGCCCTTCACGCCCAAAAAAATCTTGAATCGATAACGCAGGATGGAGCGACCATTAAAATCCTGGCGAACATAGAATCGTCCCATGACCTCGCGCACCTTCCGGATCATGGAGCCCAGGGAGTGGGTTTATACCGAACCGAGTACCTCTATATTAACCGCCGCGCGATGCCAGACGAAAACGAACAATATGAGGATTATAAAATAGTCGCGCAGTCGGTCGCCCCTCACAGCGCTATCATCCGCACATTCGATCTGGGCGGCGATAAACTGCCGGTCTATTCAGATAATTTTGAAGACGAGCCCAACCCCGCTCTCGGCCTCCGGGCCATCAGGTTTTGTCTTGAAAACCGGGATATTTTCCTTACGCAACTTCGGGCCATTCTTCGCGCTTCCGTTCACGGCGACCTTAAAATCATGTACCCGCTCATCACCACCATAGAAGAGTTGATTGAGGCCAATGCGGCGCTCGACCAGGCAAAAGATGAGCTGACAAAAGAAGGTATCGCTTTTAACGAGAAGATACCGGTGGGCATTATGATAGAGACCCCATCTTCCGTCATGATCGCAAGCGAGCTGGCCCGCCACTGCTCTTTTTTCTCTATCGGGACAAACGATCTAATACAGTACACGATGGCCATCGACAGGATAAACGAGAGAGTGGCCTATCTTTACCAGCCGTTGTCGCCTGCCATCCTCAGAATGATCGCGCTTGTAATCAAAGCGGCCGACGACGCCGGCATTTCATCATCGGTCTGCGGCAAAATGGCCGGAGACCCTACATACGCCATGCTACTATTGGGGTTCGGCAAAGTACGTGAGTTGTCGATGGATGTTCATAGCATACCAAGAATAAAAAAGTTTATTCGCTCGATTAAACTTACAGACGCCAAAAAGATCGCTGTCCATGTTCTTGGCCTGGGCTCGGCTCAGGAGGTAAGGCAATACCTGTTCGATCAGGTCGGGTCTTTTCTTGTGGAAGGGGTCAACTCCGACTTGTTAGAGAATGACAGCTGACCCGCCCTCCCCCGGCCCTGAAAGCTCCTCTAAAGAATATTTAACCCGCGCCGCCGGCTCCGTCGCTCTGGCCACACTTATCTCAAGGTTGTTCGGCTATCTCCGCGATATGATAATAGCCGATCTTTTCGGCGCCCGCGCCGCCGCCGACGCTTTTTTCGTAGCCTTCAGAATCCCAAACCTGTTAAGACGGTTTACCGCAGAAGGCGCGTTGACGGCGGCTTTTGTTCCAGTCTACTCCGAAGCTTTAAAGCGAAAGGGCAAGCCTGGCGCTTTTCCGATTATTTGCAACCTTCTTACGATTTTAACCGCTCTGCTTATGATCGTGACCGCAGGCGGTGTCATCTTCGCGCCCTGGATAGTTAAAGTCATAGCCCCCGGCTTCACCAGCGATCCGCATACATACGAGTTAACGACACAGCTTACCCGCATCATGTTTCCTTACCTGCTTGTCATCTCTATCGCGGCGACATTTATGGCGGCGCTAAACTCCATGGGCCGCTTTTTCATTCCCGCCATCGCTCCGGCCCTGTTAAACATATCCATCATAGTTTGCGCCCTTTTGTTTTACGACAAATTCGAGGAGCCGACCACGGCATTGGCCATTGGCGTCCTTATCGGGGGAGTGTTGCAAATGGCCGTCCAGATTCCGCCCCTTTTAAAGCTTGGTTTCAGATATGTCCCATCGTTCGATTTAAAGGATGTGGCGACAAGAAAAATAGGCCTCTTGATGATCCCTGCGGCTTTCGGAATGGCGGTAGCCGAAATCAATGTGTTCGTTGATACGATTCTGGCCTCGCTCCTGCCGGAGGGAAGCGTCTCTTACCTTTTTTACGGCAACAGGCTCGTTCAGTTTCCGCTGGGCGTCTTCGGTGTCGCGGTGGGGATAGCGGCCCTGCCGATCATGTCTAGAGAAGTGGCGGAAGGTAAAACCGAAAAACTTGCAGATCTGTTGTCACACTCACTGCGAATGATCCTTTTTGTCTCGATCCCCTCCACTGTAGGGCTGATAATCCTGGCGAATCCCATGATAAACACACTTTTTGAAAGAGGACAATTCGATGAAGCCGCAAGAGCCGGATCGGCTCTCGCCCTTAGCCTGTACGCTATAGGGCTTGTCGCGTTCGCAGGGGTAAAAGTTACAGTATCGGCGTTTTACTCTTTGCAGGATACGTCCACTCCAACAAAAATCGCGGCCTGGTGCATGGCTTTGAATGTCGCGTTGAATCTTCTTTTGATGGGCCCGCTAAAGCATGGCGGCCTTGCGCTGGCCACGTCGATATCGTCGATGGTAAACATTCTGGCGCTATTGTGGCTGTTGCGAAAACGCCTTGAATCGATAGACGGGTTTAACATCGCCCGGTCAGGATCTATCATGCTGGCCGCATCCGTTATAATGGGTGGCGCGGTGTATGGTTATATCGTACAGTTTTACGCATATAACGATGTTTTAATTGTGAAAGCTTTCCATCTGTTTTCTGCGATCAGTATTGGTATCATTGTTTATGCGGGGTTTATGCTGTTTTTTGGTTCGAGGGAGGCCATAAGTATAAAAAATCGTTTTGCAGGTAAATTAGGACTCGGCTCATGATCGCCGTCATCCAGAGAGTGTCACAGGCCCAGGTGATGGTTGAAGGCGAGGTTGTGGCCATGATCGACAAGGGACTTCTGATTCTGCTCGGCGTAGAAAGAGGAGACGGAGCGAGGGAAATAAAATATCTTGCTGATAAAATAGTCAACCTTCGCATTTTCGATAACGAAGAAGGTAAGTTCGACCTCTCTCTTGCCGACGTGGAAGGCTCCGCGCTTATTGTAAGCCAGTTCACCCTGCTCGGCGCCTGGCAAAAGGGGAGGCGCCCCAGCTACGAGGCCGCCGCTGTACCAGAAATCGCCTCACCACTGGTCGGCCAGTTTGTTGAGGAAATTCAGAAACTAAACATTCCAACGGAAACCGGGATTTTCGGCGCGCATATGGAAGTGTCCCTGATAAACGACGGCCCCGTCACTTTCACACTCGATACCGCCCACCTTAAATGATTTGAGCGCACCTATACACCTATCAACCTATTTGAATATAAAAGGCTTTTATCTTTCACTCCTCAAGCGTGGCAATGAACGGAAGACCTCTGTAACGGTTGTCGGCGTCCAGGCCGTAACCGACCACGAACTGGTCGTCTATGGCAAACCCATAGTAATCCGGCTTTATATCCGCCTTCCTTCGTGACGGTTTGTCGAGAAACGCGCAAATAACGACGCTGGAGGCGCCCTTCTCGTATAGCAGGCGCCGCGCCGCGCTCATGGTGCGTCCGGTATCTATGATGTCGTCCACCAAAAGAACGGTCTTGCCTTTAACGTCTATTCTGACGTTCTGGACAATTTCTATCTCCCCCGGCGAATCTGTCGAGTCCTTGTAGCTGGAGATAATCATGAAATCTATCTGTGGCGACATGCCGTGATGGTTGAGCCTCCGCATGAGATCCGACAAAAAAACGACGCTCCCGGTGAGCAGACCAACCAAAATCGTTGTTGAGCCTCCCATGCCGCTAGCTATCCTTCGGGCAAGGTCATCGACTTTGCTGGCAATTTTCTCTTCAGATATCAATAGCTTATAAGCTCTCAAGAGAACCCCGCCTTTCCGTCAAATATTTGGTATCAAATTTGAAACAGTCTGATGGTACAAGATTTTGGCGTCAATTTCCAGACGGCTGTTATGGCTGTCGGGATGGATGTCAGGTTTGAAAAACAGCTTTTTATTGGAGAAGTATATGGCAATTGATCTCGAAGAGGCTCCCGTAGCAAACACCGCCGTCGAGACCCCTGATTTTTCGAGCTTCATTGGTGAAAGCCGCGCTCTGGCCTCGGTTCTGGAGATGATCGCCAGCCTTTTGGATAACGATTCCACCGTGCTGATTACAGGAGAAAGCGGCTCCGGCAAAGAGCTTATAGCAAAAGCCCTTCATTATAACTCCGACAGGCGCGAGAACACGATGATAACCGTAAATTGCGGCGCCATACCAGAAGAGCTTTTGGAATCAGAGCTTTTCGGCCATGAAAAAGGCTCGTTCACCGGGGCGATAAGAGCGCGTATAGGCAAGTTTGAGCTTGCCGATAAAGGAACAATTTTTCTCGACGAAATAGGCGATATGAGCCCTACCCTGCAGATAAAACTTCTGCGTGTTTTGCAGGAGCAGGAATTCGAGCGGGTTGGCGGCAATAGAACCATCCGTGTAAACGTCCGGGTCGTCGCCGCCACGAACCAGAACCTGGAAAAAGCTATCGCCGAAAAGCGTTTTCGTGAAGACCTGTTTTACAGGTTGAATGTTATCCCTCTGGACGTACCTGCTCTTCGCGAAAGAAAAGAAGATATTTCTCTTTTAATCGGCCATTTCATAAACAAGTTCAACAAGAGCAAGAACCGGGCGATAAGCGGAATCAGCCCGGAGGCTTTAAATCTTTTAAGGGTCTACAACTGGCCAGGAAATATCCGCGAGCTTGAGCATCTTGTTGAGCGCCTTGTTGTTCTCAAAGGAGACGGCGTTATAAAAGAGGCCGATCTGCCGCTAAAAATAAGAAACCTGGAGCTTAAGCCCGACGATCAGCTTTCAAAAGATATGTTACTGGTTGGCGATCCAAAAGAGCTGGACAAATCGAGTTTCGACCAGCCATCCGCTGTGGATACTCCTCCCAGAATCCTGAGCGGTGTTTCTCCCCATTCTTTAACGACAGATAAAGATGTGACCGGGCCGGGGCTTTCAACCTCTACCCCCTCGAATAACCCCTTGAAGGTTGAAAGTCCGGCCAGTCACGAATCGCAGGCTAGCTTCATCACAACCCTGCCTCCTGAAGGGATCAACCTCAAAGCGGTTGTTGATCGTTACGAGACAGCGCTGATTATGTCGGCTCTTGAAAGGTGCGGCTGGGTGAAGAACAAAGCCGCCATTCTTCTGGGGCTAAACCGGACGACTCTGGTGGAGAAACTGAAGAAAAAGAAAATTTACAAAGAAGATACCGCCGCTTAATTAACAGATCAACTCGTGACTTCCCCTGGAGCCGGGGTCGTCGTTTTTTCGTCCTTTGCCTCGCCAGGCTCAAGATTCTCAGGCTCGGACTCAAGCTTAAGCTTTGCCGGGTCAGTATAAACGGCCTCAGTCGGTAGCATGGGCCACAGCCGGATGGCTAGCCCGTAACCGAACACAACAACGCCGATCAACCCCAGCGAAAACATCCATTCTATCGGGGATACGCTGTAATGCCCGTATTGCCCGTCCAGAAACGAGCTTGATACAATCTCTTTATCCGGGAAAAACTCGATAGGCACGATCTGGGCCGGGATAACGATGATATATCTTTCGAAAAGAACACCGATCAATTGCATCCAGGAGGCGGCCAATACCCATTTGACCGACCTGCTGGTTGATTTGTTAAACACAATCAGAGCCGGAACCAAAAGCCCCATAAAGATCAGACCTAACCAGAAATAGGCGGTGTACTTGCCGCCGTGGAGAAGGAGAAATGACGCCGCCTCATAGTTTTTAGGGGCGTATGACCTGGTTGCGTTCTCTATGAAAATAAAATAGGCGACGACCAGTATGAAAACCCCCATCAATTTCGCCAGGCTGTAGATCAACTCATCATCCAGCTTTCTTCCGGTGGCTTTGAATGTGATATGAAGGACAATTATCATCATCGCCGTGCCGGAGGAGAGAGCGGCCGCGATGAAGCTGGGCGCCAATAGCGGAGAGTTATAAAGCTCACGCACGTAAACAAAGCCGAAAATGGCGCCCGTGCCAGAGTGAACGCCGATGGCGATGAAAACCGCCGCCAACCCCAGTATCTTCGTCCATTTTTCATTTTCTTTAAACTGGGCCAGGAGATAGAGAAAACCGATCACCATATAGCTGTTATACAAAATGGCGTTTAACGAAAACATGGAGCGCGGCTGGAAATGAAAGAACGGAACCAGAACCCTGTCTGGCCGCCCCCAGTCCATAATAATGGCCATTAGAGCGGCTACAATCAGAATGATCGCAAGAAGGCTGGCTGATCGTGAAAACGGTTTATACTCGCTTTTTCCAAAAACCGAGGAAAGCGCGGAGAGAACCAGCGATCCTGCGGAGGCGCCGATAAGATAGACCGCCATTACAATAGGCATTCCCCAGGGAACCTGGTTGTTCATCCCGGTGATATTATGCCCTTTTAGAAAAAGAATATACGCCGACAAAGGAGCCATCAGGGCCACAGCCCCGGACACTGCCATAAAAATGTAATACTCCTTTGAGCGCCCTTCTATCCTCCTGTACCTTATTTTCATTTTTCGTCAGACTCCCATGTAAAACACACGGGGATTGCACCCAAGATCGGGGCGTATCTGGCTGGCTTTGCTGGTTCGCGCCTGTTTGGAGATACCGCTTTCAGGATCGGCGAAATCGCCGAACATCATCGCGCCGTTACCCTTTTTTTTGCAGGCCTCCACGCAGGCAGGCTCTAAACCGCCATCTATTCTGTGAACGCATAATGTGCATTTCTCCACAACGCCATGCATCCGCACAGGCACGTCCGGGTTGTCTCCCGGCTTCGGCTCGACATGCTTGGAGACAAACGAGCGCGCTTTGTATGGGCAGGCGATCATGCAGTACCTGCACCCGATACACCTGTGCTTGTCCACCAGGACGATCCCGTCCTTACGCACAAAAGTAGCCGCCACAGGGCATACATGGGCGCAGGGGGGATGCTCGCAATGAAAGCACATGGCAGGCATCGATCGCTCCTCGGCGTTAGGAACTCCTTTTTGTTTGAAGGTAAGCTTTCTTATCCAATGGATATCCAGTAAGGGATCATGAAATTCAGGAATATTGTTCTCTTTTTTACATGCGTCAACGCAGACGGTGCATCCGGTTTCGCATTTATTAATATCTATCACCATCCCCCATGAGTTTTTCGCTGAAGCTCTATGGTCTTTAGCATCGCCCCCGGCCTCTCCTCGCTCATCGCCGCCAGTGTGAGAAAGAGCCGCGCTTATAGGCCCAAAAACAGTTCCGGCGGCCATAGCCGTTCCCAGCGCAAGAAAGTCCCTGCGGTCAAAGCTCATCTGAATTTTTTCCTTTTCTTGGGTAACTGTGGCAATTCCAGCATTCCGGCTGGACCCCCACATAGGAATGACACTTGTCGCAAAACTCGGCGCGATTGGGATGGCACGAAATACACCCGTGAAAACTTTTGTTCACAAGCCTTATCCCTTCCCTTACAGAGCCTTCGCGTGTGTGAAACAGCATTTTCATATGGTTCTGGCGCATCCAGCTTGTCTCCTCGACGCATTTCCCCTGTTTCTCGATTTTTAGCGCCGGTTCGACCGATACGTTGGACAAAATGTCTACGCTGACAACGTTGTACAGGAAGGGAAAGGAGACGATCGCGAAAAACAGAACCGCCGCTATAATGCCAGACCGTGTCAACACTTCAAATCAACTCCTGATGACAGAAAAACATCCCGATATCTGGTAAAACATTATATACCCAACAAAGAGCCTCCGGGAGCCGCCGGAATCTTCCTCTGCTATAAAACCGGTAGTCCTGCTAACTAAGGATGACAGATTATCAGAAAAGATTCATTAAGGAACCTCTAAAAAGCGCTTTCGTAGCGAAATCGAGCGAAAAGCCATCAGGCGAGACTGCGAGACAAAATAGCCGCAAGCGTAGTAGTAACTACTCTGAGGACGATTTTGACTCGTCAACGAAGCATGGCGCCTTTTACAGCCGGTTGTAGCAGAAATGGATTAGTAGAGGTTCCCTTTATATCATAATTTTCCGCAGGTCATTGCCACCGGAGACGCTTAACGCATAGAATACCGGGGTTATGGATATAAAACAAACAGCCAGACAAAATGTCTAGTATTCCCAGAATTGTTATAGCCGCTCCTGGCAGGAGTTCTGGTAAAACGACTCTGGCTATGGGTCTTTGCCGCGCCTTTAAGAAAAAGGGGCTTGCCGTACAGCCGTTTAAGAAAGGCCCAGACTATATCGATCCTATGTGGCTTACCAGCGCGGCCGGCGTGGAATGCAGAAACCTCGATTTCCATATGATGGGAGATGAAAACATCCTCCGGGCTTTTCAAACAGCGTCAAAAAACGTGGACATAGCCGTTATTGAAGGCAACATGGGGTTGTATGACGGGCTCGACCTTGAAGGCTCGGACTCTACCGCCGGGCTCGCCCATTTTCTCCGCTCCCCCGTCATACTCGTTATTGACACCACCGGAATGAACAGGAGCGCCGCCGCTCTTCTTCTTGGTTACCGCCAATTCGACCCGGAGCTTAATATCGCCGGTGTCATCTTAAACAGGGTCTCCGGCTCGCGCCATGAATCGAAAATGCGCAAATCCATCGAGCGCCATGTTGGAATGAATATTCTTGGGGCGCTTCCAAAAGCTCCCGACGACGTAGGACTGACAGAGCGCCACCTCGGACTTATCCCGGTGAAAGAAGACCCGTCCCTCGCCTCGAAGATCGCAGTCATCGGAGAAATGATCGAGCGGAGCCTCGACCTGGAGTCTATCTTTTCCATCGCCAAAACCGCAGGTAGCCTGCCAGACGTAGAGCCTTGCCCCACCTCGAACGGCGAGTCTGATATTAAAATCGGCGTCGCCATGGATCGCGCTTTCACTTTTTATTATCAGGAAAACCTGGAGGCGCTCGAATCGGCTGGAGCCGAGCTTGTCAGGTTCAGTCCCCTGGACGATACGCGCCTCCCAATTGTAAACGGGCTTTACATAGGCGGCGGCTTCCCTGAGATGTTCCTTTCCGAACTCGAGTCGAACGCGCGCCTTAGAAACCAGATAAAAGAGGAGATCGAAAACGGACTGCCGGTTTACGCCGAGTGCGGCGGATTAATGTATCTGGCGCGATCAATCGTGTGGAATGAAAAATCTGGCGCCATGGTAAACGCCCTGAATTTCAGCGTCGAGATGACAAAAAAACCGATGGGACTGGGCTATATGACGCTGGAAGCCAACGGTAACAGCGAATGGCTCAAGCCGAAAAGCAAGGTTTATTGTCACGAGTTTCATCACTCGCGTCCTGTGGAATTAAAAGGCGATACACGCTTTGCGTGGAATGTGTTGCGGGGAACCGGAATAGAAAACAGAATGGACGGTGTTATTCACAAAAATGTTTTAGCGTCATACGCCCATCTTCATTCGTGCGGAGCCAGCACATGGGCGGCGGATTTTACCGGTTTGATACGAAGAATCGGAAAGAGTGTTAACGTTTCGGACAATTCCAAAGCGGAGCAAGTATAAATCAGTCAATAAAAAAGAGGGGGGAAAAATGGAGTGTGAGATCAAGTACAGGCCTATTATCTATAGCACCCATGAGGACGACCGCCAGGCCATGAAAACGGCCTATCTTGAGGGAGACGGCCTTTGCCCGGCGTGTGACAGGGACGGGCGGAGGGCGCCCATCGAGGAGCGTTTCGGGGAAACTTCCTGAGAGAGCGACGGAACCTACGCCGTGTGCGTGGACGAAAACGGCTCGATCAATCACGCGACATCGCTGGATGACTGATAGCGTCTCATCTTTTTTTACAGGCTATTTCACTTAGTCTTATCAGATGATCCAGCTCTTCATCGGCCAGTTTGCTGAATATTCTGGCTTTGCTCTCATCTTCGCAATGGCGGGCTATTTTAGAGTAGAGGTCATAGGAGTTGCTTTCGAGCGTCATTAAATATTCCATTATCTCGAAGCTTTCTTTCCCTTCCGCCCATTCGAGAGCCTCTTTTAGTTTTATTCCACCTTCCATATATACCACTTCGCTTTTATCTCCGAAAAGACCTTCTATATCGTCTTTACCGGTAATTTCCCTGTAGACGCCCAGCAACACTTTTTTATGGTCGTCTTCCGATTCTACAAGGTCAAAATAGAGCTCTTTGCATTCTTTATCGTCAAGGTTTTCGGCAACGGTATGATACAAAATCCGCGCGCCCTCCTCCATCGCCCACGCAAGGGCGGTCACCTCTTCAAGCCCCGCGCCAGGCGGGCAACAAAACATCCCTCCCATGGGAACACCGGTGGCTTTACACCCGTTCCAGGCCAGCATGCCGCCTTCCATGTTATAGACTTCCTTAAAATCGTTACCGAGCATTATCGAGGTCGCGGCTTCGCTCCTGCTACCCGACCTGCAATAGACGATGTGCGGCTTTGCCCTGTCAAGTTCTGACATCCTGCCAGGTATTTCATGCAGGGGGATCAAAATGGCGCCTGGGATATGCTCATTTTCATACTCATCCGGCCCCCGGCAGTCGAGGAGAGTATAGCTTTCCCTTGCGTTGTTTTTTATATACTCGCGGGTTTGCTCCGCAGTCATATGCGGTATCGGTTTGAAATTGTCCAGAATATCCATTTGCAAGTCCTTTTTGAGTTAGATGTATTATAATGGAGCCTGATTAATTTTGATTAAAGAAGATTTTTTTCGTTCAGATGAATCTTTTTAAAAAATGCTACATCTGTATTAAAGCGCTTGGGGCGCGATTAAAGATGTTTAATTTTCTAGTAAAGTAAAATTATGAAATTTGCTATTCAGGTGCTGAAAGGCCCATACAATCATGAGGCGTCGGATACCGCTTACAATTTCGTTAAAGCGGCTCTCGACAAGGGCCATGAAATCGTCAGAATATTCTTCTACCATGACGGCGTGATAAACGTGACAAACATGGCCAGCCCGCCCCAGGACGACCGCAACATCTATGCGCGATGGACGGAGCTTGGTAACGAAAAGGGGATCGACATTGTCGCCTGCATAGCCGCCTCCAAAAGGAGGGGCATCAAGGAAGGGCATATCGTAGACGGAACCCGTATTTCCGGCCTGGGCCAGCTTACGGAAATGACCATAGAAGCCGACCGGCTCATTACTTTCGGTTAGTTTACAAATAAACGGCTTATGAGCGAAGAGATGGAAGATAACGAAAACGTCAAAAAAATAATGTTCATCATGCGCAATGCGCCGCATGGGGGGATATACAGCTATGAAGGGCTTGAAACGGTTCTTATCATGGCCGCTTTCGAGCAAGACCTTTCTATGGTTTTTATCGGCGATGGTGTTTTCTCCCTTGTCAAAAATCAGGATACTGACGCGATAGGCATAAAAGGTTATATAAAAACTTACGGTGTGCTGGAAGATTACGAGGTCGAAAAAATATTCGTCGACCGCCAGTCGATGGAGGATCGCGGCCTTACCACGGATGATTTCGCCATACCTGTGGAAGTCAAAGAAGCCGACGAGATCGCAAAGTTGATGCAAGAGCAACACGCCACCATCCCTTATTAAACAAAGGAGACTTAAAGTTGCTTCATATAGTCAATAAATCGCCTTTCAATAACAGCGCAATGGATGAATGCGCCCGGTTTGCCACAGGCGCCAGCGTCATCTTGCTCATAGAAGACGGCGTGTACGCCTCTAAAGCCGGGACGACTTATGAAGCCAAACTAAAAGAGATATTAGGCAAAGTGGAGGTCTACGCTCTGGAGCCAGACACAAAAGCGCGTGGCGTGGATAAGATAACCGACGGCGTGAAACTGGTCGATTACAGCGGGTTTGTCGATCTGGTTGAAAAGCACAAAACCTACAGTTGGGTCTGATTCAGGTCGCCAGGCCCCCAAACGCTCTCACTCCCTCGCTCCTGATTTTCCTCAAACTCCTTCCAGCAGAAAATCTATCGTTTTTTTCCGAAACTCCCGGCCAGGCGCTCCATCCCCTCTTCCATGCTGATCGTCGGCTGATAGCCGAGTTCTTTTCTCGCCTTATCGATATTAAAGTAATGAGATTTTGCGAGCTGTAACGCAAGAAACCTCGTCATAGGCGGCTCGGAGCCGATATTAAACGTTTTGTACGCAAGCTCCATTACCGACCCAACAGCGTATGCGGTTTTGAACGAAACTTTTCTGGTTACTGGAGGAAGTCCGAACCGGTTTAAAACGTCGTTTATCCACTCCCAGCAGTTTACAGGCTCGCCTTGAGAAATAAAATACGCAGAGCCTGCCACCGGGGAGCCGGGAATTTCAAGCTTGTCCACTGCGAGAATATGAGCGTCCGCAGAATTCTCCACATATACCGTATCGATCATGTTCGTCCCGTCGCCCACTATCCTGAGCCTGCCAGATTTAGCCTTTTCGATAAGTCTGGGTATAAGGTTCGTGTCGCGTGGGCCCCATACAAGATGTGGCCGCAGAGAACAAGTCAACAATCCTCCATCTCCGTTAGCGGCCAGAACCTCACGTTCGGCGATTGCTTTCGTCTCCGGGTAAAAGGCAAGGTAGCGCGAAGGATAAGGATAGGTCTCGTCTATCCCCCGATGATCCTCGCCGTCAAAAACGACGGAAGGAGAGCTGGTGTAGACAAGCCTGCCGACGCCGTTTTTTTGGCAGGCCTCGATTATGTTTCTTGTACCTGATACATTTGTTTTATAAAATTCTTTTCTTGCCCCCCATATCCCCACACGGCTTGCGGTATGGAGCACGGCGTCCATTCCTTTGAGCGCGGATAGAACCGAGTCTTTATCAGAAATATCGGCTGTGACAGTTCGCGCTCCGGCTTTTCTCAACTCAGGATGATCGGCTCTGGATAGCGACGTTACATCGTCGCCTCGCGCTATTAGCTTTTCGACGATATACCTTCCTGAAAAACCGCCGCCGCCTGTGACAAGAACTTTCATGCGTCTATTTCCTATTGCCTCGATTCTCTTTAGGGAACCTCTAAAAATTGCTTTCGTAGCGAAATCGAGCGAAAAGTCGTCAG
>ENA-ORDP01000719-ORDP01000719.1-marine-sediment-metagenome-genome-assembly--contig:-NODE-719-length-20345-cov-9.276787_pt1 | contig 20345 bp, 16 predicted proteins | sample MGYA00248627_ERZ508539 | MGnify/ENA primary metagenome ERZ508539 (study PRJEB26208, sample SAMN05571518) | marine sediment metagenome | biome: deep sea; feature: Hydrothermal vent; material... | reverse complement strand
AGGGTGGGGGTGAGGGGATAAAATACATGCAAATACTGTTGCAACGATTAATACCAATTTCAGGAACAGGCTTTTGGCTGCAAATCAACTTGCGCAAGACGATGGTTTTGCACCCGATCCGAGCACCTTTCAGGGACTGATATTCGCCCTGCAACACTACTGGGCGAAACAGGGCTGCGTGATCATGCAGCCTTACGACATGGAAATGGGGGCGGGCACCTTTCATCCCGCCACCTACCTCCGCGCGATTGGCCCGGAACCCTGGAATGCCGCCTATGTGCAGCCCTCGCGCCGCCCCACCGATGGCCGCTATGGCGAAAATCCCAATCGTCTGCAACATTACTATCAGTTTCAGGTAGTCCTGAAACCCTCACCGCTGGACATTCAGGATCGCTATCTGGAATCCCTGAAAATGCTGGGGCTTGACCCCCTGGTGCATGACATTCGCTTCGTCGAAGATAACTGGGAGTCCCCCACGCTGGGCGCCTGGGGTCTGGGCTGGGAGATCTGGCTTAATGGCATGGAAGTGACGCAATTTACCTATTTTCAGCAGGTCGGCGGACTGGACTGTCGGCCGGTATTGGGTGAGATCACCTACGGCCTGGAGCGCATCGCCATGTATCTTCAAGGCGTGAAAAGCGTCTTTGACCTGGTCTGGACCCGGGGACCGCAGGGTACGGTGACCTACGGCGACGTGTTTCACCAAAATGAAGTGGAACAGTCGACCTATAATTTTGAACAGGCCGATGTCGATTTTCTGTTTAAGCAGTTCGATCATTGTGAGACGCAGAGCCAACAACTCATCGAGGCCAACCTGGCGCTACCCGCCTATGAACAAATGCTGCAAGCTTCCCATACCTTTAATTTGCTGGACGCGCGCCATGCCATTTCCGTCACCGAACGTCAGCGTTATATTTTGCGCGTGCGCAACCTGTCCCGCGCGGTGGCTGAAACTTATTATACCGCCCGCGAGGCGCTAGACTTTCCTCTTTGCAAATGTGGCACCAAAACAGGGGAAACAACGGCATGAGTTCGCGTGATCTGTTAATTGAAATCGGCGCTGAGGAACTACCGCCGAAAGCCCTGAATACCCTTTCAACGGCTTTTCTTGCCGGTGTCAGCGCCGGTCTGAAAAAGGCCGGGCTGTCTTTCTCTGGCATCGATAGATTCGCCAGCCCCCGCCGCCTGGCGCTACGTATTTACGATCTTGCCGAAAGCCAGCCCGACAGGAATATCGAACGCAAAGGTCCCGCGCTTAAGGCCGCCTATGATGAAGATGGCTGCCCGACAAAGGCCGCTCAGGGCTTTGCCTGTTCCTGCGGCGTAGACGTTGACGCTTTGCAGAAGCAGGAGACTGACAAGGGCGCCTGGCTGGTGTTTTGCTGCGAACAAAAAGGCCAGTCCACCCCCTCGCTTATCCCGGCTATTATCAACGAGGCGCTGGATAAGCTGCCTATTCCCCGCCGGATGCGCTGGGGTGAACTGGAGACCCAGTTTGTCCGTCCCGTGCACTGGGTCGTGCTGTTATTTGGGGACACGGTTATCAAAGCCGAGATACTCGGCATCCAGACCGGACGGGAAACCTTCGGCCACCGGTTTCACCATCCGCAGGCCATCTCCATTCCGACCCCGGCGGACTACGAGCTATTGCTGGAATCCAACGGCAAGGTTATCGCCGATTTCGACCGCCGCCGTCAGACCGTGCGCGCCCAGGTTGAAAAGGAGGCGCTGGGTCTTAAGGGCAGGGCAGTCATTAATGATGATCTGCTGGAGGAGGTCACCGCCATGGTTGAATGGCCGGTCGCCGTGGCCGGGAATTTTGAATCCCGCTTTCTGGGTGTCCCCCCCGAGGCCCTGATTACCACCATGGCGGCTAACCAGAAGTATTTTCATCTATTGGATGCCGACGGGAACCTGCTGCCGCACTTTATCACCATCAGCAATATTGAAAGCCGTGATGTGGCCAAGATCCGTGAAGGTAACGAGCGCGTTATTCGCCCCCGCTTCGCCGATGCGGAATTTTTCTGGAACCAGGATCGCAAACAGCGTCTGGATGCCCGGCTTGAGTCGCTCAAATCCGTGGTCTTCCAGAAACAACTGGGCAGCCTGTTCGACAAAACCCGGCGCGTCATTCCCTTATCCGCCTGGATTGCTGACGCCATCGGTGCCGACAAAGTCGCGGCCACGCGCGCCGCGGAACTTTGCAAATGTGATCTGATGACCGAAATGGTGGGTGAGTTTCCCGGTCTGCAGGGCATCATGGGCCGTTATTATGCGCAACATGATCATGAACCTGAGACGGTGGCCACGGCCCTGGATGATTATTATCGGCCTCGCTTTGCGGGTGACATCCTGCCGCCAACCGCCACCGCCCAGGCGCTCGCCATTGCCGATCGTATTGACACGCTGCTGGGCATTTTCGCCATTGGCCAGATCCCCACGGGTGACAAGGATCCTTACGCTCTGCGCCGGGCGGCCCTGGGTGTGCTGCGAATCCTGATAGAGAAAAAATTGAATCTGGATCTACGCTCATTGCTTGAGACGGCAGCGAAACATTTCAGTCCACAAGTCCAGGCTCCCGCCGCCATTGATCAGGTTCTCACCTTTATCCTTGATCGCTTGCAGGCTTACTATCAGGACAAACACATAAAGCCCGATGTGCTTGAAGCGGTTACCCGTATTCGGCCAACTTGCCCGCAGGACATTGATCAACGGCTTCTGGCCGTGAGCCGTTTTCGCGAATTGCCGGAAGCCAAAAGTCTGGCCGCGGCCAACAAGCGTATTGGGAACATCCTGAAAAAAGTAACCGGCAAGCTGCCAGAAACTATCGACGCTTCTGTCCTGGTCGAAGCAGAGGAAAAAACACTCTATGACATTCTTACCGGTTTGAGCCGCGAGGTCCATATACTATTGGAAGATAAACGGTATGAGCAAGCCTTGACGTTGCTGGCGCAACTGCGCGATCCGGTTGATCGTTTCTTCGACAAAGTCATGGTCATGGCTGAAGATGAAAAACTGCGCAATAACCGCATCGCGCTGCTTAACCAGCTTCACAGCCTGTTCATGCAGGTCGCGGATATTTCACGTTTGCAAAACTAAATTGTAACTATTCAGTCGGGTAGGGTGGACACGTTTTTTGTGCCCACGCGGGGAACGCAACAACCCCGCAGCAAGCAGCGGGGAATAAACATCCAAAGAGATTTTAAAGTCACGCGTGGGCACAAGGCCCGTGCTCTACTGGGCTAATTTAATATGGGAAATAATGGACATGAACAAAGATTCCTATCACGACATGCTGGCAGCGGTACAGGCCTTCCACGACAAGCATGATTTTAAAAATACCGGCGGAGAAGAACTGACGTATCGCATTTCACTGATGGCCGAAGAGCTGGGCGAAATTTCCGCCTGCGTCACCAAGGGTAAAAGCCCGGCGTTACTGGCCGAGGAGGTTGCCGATCTGTTTATTCTTTTGATCGGCACCGCCATTGCCGCCGACTTTGATCTCAATGACGCCTTCTGGGCCAAGATGGAAAAAATCATGCAGCGTGACTCGCGCATGGTGAATGGTAAAATCCGCGTGTCTGAATTTCGTGACTAGGTGCGCAAACCCTCCCGCTATGAAATTAGTTATCCTTGACCGTGACGGCGTCATCAATGAAGACTCGGACGACTATATAAAGTCGGTCGATGAGTTCATTCCTTACCCCGATAGCCTGGACGCCATCGTCCGCCTCAACCAGGCGGGTTATCTCGTCGCGGTGGCCACCAACCAGTCCGGCATTGGACGTGGGTACTATGATGAAAAAACGCTGACGGCGATGCATGAAAAGCTGGCGCAACAATTAGACCAGCGGGGCGGACACATCGATTACATCGCCTGGTGTCCCCATCGCCCCGATCAGGATTGCGACTGCCGCAAACCCCGTCCGGGTCTGTTGCAACAAATTGGCCGGCACTTCGATATCCGTCTGAACGATGCCATCATGGTGGGTGACAAACGTGCCGACATTGAGGCCGCCCGTGCGGTGGGCGCCCGCCCCGTGCTGGTCAGAACCGGCAAGGGGGAACGCACCCTGGCCCAGCCATCCGCCCTGGAAGGCGTCCCCGTCTATGCCAATCTTTCCACCTTTGTTGATCACTTTCTTAATCAGGACGCCTGATGATTTTCATACGTTCACTTTTTTTCAGTCTCTTCATGATCATCTCAACCATGCTCACGGCTGTTTCACTGATCCTGCTTTCACCTCTGCCTTATCGTTGGGTGGTGGTCTTTTCACGCCTTTACCCGGCCAGCATTATGCTTGCCCTAAAATATATTTGTGGGCTTCGCTACGAAGTGACCGGGCGGGAAAATATCCCGGCGCAAACCAGTATTATTTTTTGTAAACACCAGTCCACCTGGGAAACCCTGGCCATTCAGGTCATTTTTCCGCCCATGGCGTTTGTGGTTAAACGGGAGCTACTTTGGATCCCTTTTTTTGGCTGGGGACTGGCCGCCCTGCGCGCCGTTGCCATTGACCGCAGCGCCGGACGCAGCGCAATGAAGCAAATGATTGAAAAAGGAACGGCTCGTCTGAAACGGGGGATCTGGATGGCCATTTTTCCTGAAGGCACCCGTGTTGCCGCCGGTAGCAAGGGTCGTTATCACATCGGGGGCGCTATTCTTGCCGCCAAAAGCGGCTATCCCGTCGTACCCGTGGCACACAATGCCGGCGAATTCTGGCCTCGCGGCCAGTTTCTAAAAAAACCGGGCACCATCCAGGTAGTCATTGGCCCCCCGATCCCCAGCAATAACCGCAAGCCGGAAGACATCCTGGCGGAGGCTAAAAACTGGATCGAAACAACCGTGGCTGAAATCAGCACAAAGCCGGCTCACTGTTGATGGGTTTCACTTCGTTCTACCCATCCTACGGATATAATAAAGGTAGATGGGTAGAGCGAAGTGCGAAACTCATAGGAGACACCTTTAGTCTTCCAAACCACCGGTAGGATGGGTAGAACGAAGTGAAACCCATCGCCCTCAATACCTGCTACACATCCAGATTTGAGGCATTCAAGGCATTGCTTTCAATAAAGTCCCGGCGCGGCTCTACCTGATCACCCATCAGGGTGGTAAAAATTTCATCCGCACCAATGGCGTCTTCAATCTGTACCTGCAACAGGCGGCGGCTGTTTGAATCGAGGGTCGTTTCCCAAAGCTGTTCCGGGTTCATTTCACCCAGCCCTTTATAGCGCTGGATATGCTGGCCACGCCGCGCCTCGTCCATCAGCCAGTCCATGACCTCTCTGAAAGTCCTAACGGTTTTGCGACGCTCTCCTCGTTGCACATAGGCCCCGTCACCAATCAGCCCTTGCAATTGCAGGATCAGCGTTTTAAACGCCTGATACTCTCCGGATTCAAAGAATTCCCGCTTAAGTAAGCGCTTACTATTAATGCCGTACCGGGTAGTAATCAACTGCGCCTGCCAGGCACCTTTTTCTCCTTCGTCGTCTTCCAAAACGATTTCAATTTTATCATGAACCTTATCATCAGCATTCAACAACTGTTGCAGATCGTCAAACCAGCTTTGCGCCCGGTTTTTGTTTAATAGCGCCTCCTCCTCAAAAACGGGCATGGCAATTATTTTTTCAAGCACCCGCACAGGGTAACGCCGGGCCAGGCGTTGAATACTGTCATTTACCAGAATATGTTGTCTGGCCAATTCTTCCAGGGCCGCACCACTCATGGCTGGCGCCTGCTCATTGACGCAAAATTCAGTATTCTCAAGCGCGACCTGCAAGAGATAGCTGTTTAACTCGGCATCATCCTTAACATAGCGTTCTTGTTTACCTTTTTTGAGCTTGTATAGCGGCGGTTGCGCAATATAAATATAGCCGTTCTCAATCAGCTCCGGCATCTGGCGATAGAAAAAAGTCAGCAGCAGGGTACGAATGTGAGAGCCATCGACATCCGCGTCGGTCATGATAATAATGCGGTGATAGCGCAATTTACCAAGATTGAATTCTTCCCGGCCGATTCCGCAACCCAGGGCCGTGATCAGGGTTCCAACTTCGACTGAAGACAACATTTTATCGAAGCGGGCTTTTTCCACATTGAGAATTTTGCCTTTCAACGGCAGAATAGCCTGGAATTTCCGGTCACGCCCCTGCTTGGCCGACCCTCCGGCCGAATCGCCCTCCACCAGAAACAGTTCGGACAGGGCCGGATCTTTTTCCTGGCAATCGGCCAGCTTGCCCGGCAAGCCGGCAATATCCAGGGCGCCTTTGCGCCGGGTCATTTCCCGCGCCTTGCGTGCAGCCTCACGGGCTCGCGCGGCATCAATAATTTTGGAGACGATTGCTTTGCTATCAGCCGGATTTTCCTGCAGATAATCGTTGAGCTTTTCGCCAAGAACGGATTCCACAATCCCTTTGATTTCAGACGAAACCAGCTTGTCCTTGGTTTGTGAGGAAAACTTGGGATCCGGCACTTTCACAGACAGCACCGCCGTCAATCCTTCCCGGGCATCATCCCCCGTGGAACTGACCTTGTGCTTTTTCATGCTCCCCTGCTTTTCGATATAGGTATTGAGTGTTCGGGTCAATGCTGCGCGGAATCCCGCCATGTGAGAACCGCCGTCGCGCTGAGGAATATTATTGGTAAAACAAAAAATATTTTCCTGGTAGGAGTCATTCCACTGCATAGCGATCTCCACGCCCACCCCGTCCTTTTCTGTATTCAGATAAAATACATTCCCATGTAACGGGGTTTTATTTCGATTCAAATGCGCTACAAAGGCCCGGATTCCGCCTTTATACTCAAAGATCTCTTTCTTCTCATCCCGTTCATCGCTGAGCTGGATACAGACGCCCGAATTAAGAAAAGACAGCTCACGCAACCGTTTAGCCAAAATATCAAAGTGAAACTCCGTATCTGCGAAAATTTCGGTGCTGGGCTTGAAGCGAATTTTCGTTCCGGTTTTTTCGCTCTCACCTATCACGGCCAGATCGCCCTGGGGTTCGCCCAGAGCATACTCCTGCTGATGGATTTTGCCCTCCCGGTAGATAGTCAATTTCAGGCTTTCTGACAGGGCATTAACGACGGAGACCCCCACGCCATGCAAACCACCAGAAACTTTGTAGGCGTTGTCGTCAAACTTGCCGCCCGCATGCAGTACGGTAAGAATCACTTCCGCTGCGGAACGACCTTCTTCCTTATGAAAATCGGTGGGAATCCCGCGGCCATCATCTCTGACCGTAATCGACTTATCACTATTTATGCTCACTTCAATGCTGGAGCAATATCCCGCCAGGGCCTCATCGATGGAATTATCCACGACCTCAAAGACCATGTGGTGCAGGCCGGTACCATCGTCGGTATCGCCAATATACATGCCGGGGCGTTTACGAACAGCATCCAGTCCTTTTAGAACTTTGATACTGGAAGAATTATAACTATTAGACTGACTCATTGACTTATCTCCGTTTGCATCCCGGAGTGTACCATTTCTGTCACCTCTCCGCGTTCCACGTGAAACACTTTACAACCGGATCCGGATTTTAGTTTCAGCAAATCAAGATCTGTGGTGCTAATAAAAACCTGTGCCCCGGTTTCAAATACAGTCTTTATGAATTTCTCTCGATGATGCTCATCCAATTCCGAAGCCAAATCATCAATCAGTATGAGGGGGTCACGTTTTGTCTCATTTTTTAACTGTTTAATTTGCGCCAAACGCAGAGCACAAACCAATAATTTCTGTTGCCCCCGCGAGAAATAGTCCTGAACCCGGGTATTTTCATTTTTAAACACCAGATCAGCGCGATGCGGACCCATACGGGTATAGCCTTGTTGTCGATCCAGTTCCAGACCCTTTTTCAGGGCATGGGCGAAACCCCCTTCATTTAGCCAACCCAAACGGTATTCCACGTCTACATCCAGGCCGATCAAAAGTAAACAGTAATAGCGAATATGCGGTTGAAGCTTGTGTAGATAGGCCTTTCTCAGATCTGTTATTTTTTCACCCTGCTCGATGACCCGCTCATCCCATAACTGAATGGCCCTGGGTGCCTGTCCCTGTCGTAAGGCCGCATTACGTTGCTTCAGGGTATGTGCATAATCATGCCACAAAGATAAAAAAGAAGGTTCCACGTGAAACACGCCCCAATCCAAAAACTGTCGGCGTAGTTTTGGCCCCTGTTCAAGCAATTGATGGCCCTGCGGGTGAATCACCTGAAGAGGCAAATAGGCTGCAAGTCTGGACGACTGTTTTACCGTCTCCCCATTAATGTGTATTTGAGTATTGGCAACAGATTTCCGGATACCCAGAACAGAATCTACAGCCGTGCAGGTATCCTTTACACAACCCACCACCTGTAGGTAGTCAGTTTGCGAATGAATTATTTTTTTTAACTGGCTGGTTCTAAAAGACCGGGCAAGAGAAAGAAAATAAATGCTCTCAAGAAGGTTAGTTTTACCTGCACCATTTTGCCCAACAAAAATATTGCCCGTGCTTGAAAACTTTAACTCGGCAGCCTCAATATTGCGGAAATTCCGAAGCGTCAACCTGTTAAGTGCCATTAAAGCGCAAAAGCGTTAAAGCCGCATGGGCATAATAACATACTGATTAGTGATGTTTCCTTCGCCAAAGAGCAAGCAGCTGTGGTTCGTGTCTGTCATATTCAATATCACCTGCTTTTCAGTAATAACGGACAAGGCCTCCTGGAAATAGACCACGTTAAAACCAATCTCGAACTCCTGGCCTTCATACTCTATTTCTATTTGTTCTTCCGCTTCTTCCTGCTCCGGATTATGCACCGTGGCCTTGAGTATGCCGGTGCTGAATTGGAGAAGAATCCCTCGGTATTTTTCATTCGACAGCACCGAGGCCCGCATAAACGCCTGGCGTAGTTGCTCACGATCACAACGAATCTGTTTTTCACAATCCTTTGGTATAACCTGTTGATAATCAGGAAATTTTCCATCAATCAGTTTGGACGTAAAGCGCATATCCTGAAGCTCAACCAGAATATGATTCTCACTTAATTTAATCGTTAACGCGTCATTCGACTCATCCAGTAAGCGGGCGAGCTCATTCACCCCTTTCTTGGGAAGGATGATTTGCCGGGTTTCCGTCACATCAAAATGCCCATTCAATCCAGACAGGGCCAGACGATGACCATCGGTGGCTACCGCAGAAAGCCTGTCTGCGGTGATTTCCAGCAGTAAGCCATTGAGATAATAACGAACATCCTGTTGCGCCATACAAAACTGGGTGCTTTCAATTAATTGCTTAAGTTCTTTTTGAGTCAGGCTAAATTCGAATGGGGCGGTGACAGCTTCAATATTTGGAAATTCTGAGCCGGGTAACGCCGAAAGTGTAAAGCGGCTCCGGCCTGATTTAATAACACACCGGTCACCAGTGGTCGTTAATTCAATTTCTGCTTTCTCAGGTAAAGCTTTACAGATATCGATAAATTTTTTACCTGGCAAGGTGATTTCATCATGATCCTGACTATCAACCGTCAGTCGAGTGACCATTTCAATTTCAAGATCGGTTCCCGTTAATGTCATAGTGCCATCAGAGACCTGAAGAAGAATATTAGACAATATGGCAAGAGATGGACGCCGCTCAACAATATTGCTCACTGTTTGCAAGGGTTTTAACAGAGCATCACGTTGCAGTCTGAGTTTCATTAAATATCCTTTGATATATTATATATATAAATTATTACTGTTATTAAGCCTGCCAATATCTGTGGATAACCGATTTTTGTATATATTTTACATAAACTTATCACACTTTTTAAACGGTTTGAACAGCTATTGGAAAGCACAGTGTAAACTGTGGATAAAATGTGATTAAAACCGACTGCAACGTTGAACCTGCGGTTATTAACACGTTATCCACATACTGTCCCCATTATGTACTCAGGATGCGAATCAAGTTGGAAAAATCCTCATCAATACTGAGTTCCGCTTCTTTCAATTCCTTAACCTTGCGACAAGCATGCAGAACAGTCGTATGATCGCGGCCGCCAAATGCGGTTCCAATCTCCGGCAGACTATGACTGGTCAATTCCTTGCACAGGGACATGGCAATTTGCCGGGGACGGGTAATAGAACGGCTGCGTCGTTTAGAGAGCAGATCGGCGACCCGAATCTTGTAGTACTCGGCCACTATTTTTTGAATGTTATCCATCGTTAACTGGCGATCCTGTATAACAAGCAGATCGCGCAAAGCCTCTTTGGCAAAACCCAGGGTGATAGGCTGATTTGTAAACTGGGCGTTGGCCATCACGCGCCGCAAGGCACCTTCCAGCTCACGAATGTTTGAGCGAATATGTTTGGCGATAAAAAAAGCCACTTCGTTAGATAATTCTACGCCTGAATTACTGGCCTTGCTTTTAAGAATGGCTACCCGTGTTTCCAGGCCGGGAGGTTCAATGGTCACGGGCAAGCCCCAACCAAAACGGGACTTTAAGCGTTCTTCCAAGCCGTCAACCTCCTTCGGATAACGATCACAGGTCATAATGATCTGGTGATGACTTTCCATCAAGGAATTAAAGGTATGGAAAAATTCTTCCTGGGATTGCTCCTTGCCTGCAAAAAACTGAATGTCATCAACCAGTAAAGCGTCAACTGAACGATAGTAACGTTTAAACTCATTGATGGTGCCGTGCTGAAGCGCTTTAACCATTTCGGCGACAAAACGTTCCGAGTGCAGGTAAACCACACTGGCATGGGGCTGATGATGAAGGATCATATTGCCGGCAGCATGCATTAAGTGGGTTTTGCCCAGGCCGACGCCACCATAGATCATGAGCGGATTATAACTGTGACCGGGATTTTCAGCCACCTGGAGGGATGCGGCCCGGCCAAGCTGGTTGGATTTACCCTCCACATAGGTGTCGAAGGTGAAATTTGGATTCAGACTGGAGTTTCGGCGCGCACGGGTCGCCTGTCTCGCAGAGGGCGCCACAAAACCGTTTGGGGCGGAGGACGCGCGGGGGATCTGGACCAGCTCTTCACTGCCGATGTCGAGTAGAACAGAAATGTTAGAGCCTGAATAATTATTAATCAGAGCTTCTATGTTATTGAAATATTTATCTTTTACCCAGTCAAGCACAAACTGGTTAGGGGCCAGAAGGATAATGTCCCTGTCGCTGAAACGCGCCTGCAGCGGACGAATCCAGGTGTTAAACTGCTGAGGGGATAAATCCTGCTCCAGTCGAGCCAGACATTTATCCCAGGAACTCTGTGGCACGCGAATAGACTCCTCAAAAAAAGTAGACGGAAAAAGGAAAACGTTGAGCTGAAGATAGAGCAGTCTATAACGACAGAAAAAAGTTATCCACATGCAAATGTGAAGAATGGTTAACACGAACTTTTGGATAATTATGGTTGACAGAAGGGGTCTCAGGAAGTATTGTTGCGGCCCCTTTTTCAGGGAAAACCTTCCTGAATGATTCAAGTAACAAGTTTCTGATTAAACAGTGATTTAGCCATGAAAAGAACATTTCAGCCCAGCACCCTTAAACGTAAACGCACTCATGGTTTCCGCGCTCGCATGCGCACTCGTGCCGGTCGCGCTGTTATCAATGCTCGCCGGGCTAAAGGTCGCCAGCGTCTGAGCGCCTAATCATCCGCTCTGGCCAGGTCGATCCGAACATCCCTTTTTTGAACCAGATGGGTTGGCAGTTTCCTCGCCAATACCGGCTACTCACCGCAAAGGATTTTAACCGCGTTTTTCAGCACGCGACCAAACAGGGCGACAGGCATCTAACCCTGCTGGCGTGTGCGAATTCACAGAGCTATGCCCGGCTGGGGATGGCGATTTCGAAGCGGCAGCTGAAACGGGCGGTTGATCGCAATCGTATAAAACGTCTAATCCGGGAGAGCTTTCGCAAGCGGCAGGTTCAACTCCGGGGGCTGGATATTGTAGTATTGGTTCGCCACGGAATAGTGAAGCTTGATAACGAAACGGTTTTCTGTGCACTGGATAAACACTGGGATCGGGTAAGTAAAAAATGCGCAAACTTGTTATCCTCCTGATAAGCGCGTATCGCTACATAATTAGTCCGTTTTTTGGTAATAACTGCCGTTTTTATCCCTCCTGTTCCGAGTATGCAGAAACAGCCGTGAACCGTTTTGGCATATTTCGGGGGAGCTGGCTGGCCTTGAAGCGTTTAAGCCACTGTCATCCCTGGCATGCCGGGGGCCTTGATCCTGTACCTGAGAAAAAAGAAGTCTGATGGAACAACAACGTCTTATCCTGTTTATCGCCCTGAGTCTGGTTCTGTTTTTAATCTGGAATGCCTGGCAGCGGGAATTTTCACCCCAGCCGCTTACGCCATTAACGCAAATCATGGGGAAAAGAGCGTCCTCCCCCCCGCCAGCACTCACGCCAAGCCCCGATGTCCCGCTTGCTGAAACAGCAGCAGTGCCCGCAGCAGGATCCCCCACGTTTATGCCGAGGAACAAAATAAAACTGGTAAAACAGGGACAACGAATTCAGGTCGAGACCGACGTATTTCGGGCTGAAATTGATACGGTGGGCGGGGATCTTCGGGTGGTAGATCTGAAAAAATATCCAGTGAGTATCCATAAACCGGATCAGCCTTTTCGCCTGATGCAAGATGGTCCCGAAGAGTTGTTTATTGCGCAGTCAGGGTTTACCCTGCGAAAAAACAACAAGCTTGTGCTCAACGCTGCCCCGAACCATACCACCCTCTATCAGATGGTCCAGAGTCACTATCGGCTGGCGGAGGGGGAAAACAAGGTGACGGCCGTCCTGCGGTGGACCAGCCCTAAAGGGGTGGTTTTCATAAAAAGCTATACCTTTACCCGCGGCAGTTATCTGATTAAGGTTGGTTATACCATTAAAAATCCGACGGCCAAAGATTGGGTGGGTAATCTGTATCAACAGCTACAGCGCACGCCGATTCCGAAAGCGGAACAGCCACGATTTGTTCATACCTATACCGGTGGGGTGGAATATAGTCCGCAAGAAAAATACGACAAAATAACCTTTAGCGACATGCGGGAAGCCAAACTGAATAAACAGGTTACCGGCGGCTGGACCGCGATGATTCAGCATTATTTTCTGGCGGCCTGGATTCCGCCGGCGACGACACCGGAAACATTTTATTCTCGTTATAAACCCAACCCGGATCGTTATACTCTGGGCATGAAAGCCGACACCCCTTACCGGGTGAAGGCAGGCGCTGAAGATCATTTTAGTAACCGGCTCTTTGTGGGACCGAAAGTGCAGGAGATGCTGGAAAAAGTCGCGCCGGGTCTGGAGCTAACCATAGATTATGGTATGTTGACGATATTGGCAAAGCCCATCTACTTTGTGCTGAAGTTTATTCATACGCACATTATCGGCAACTGGGGCTGGGCCATTATCATCCTGACCATGATGATTAAACTGACGTTTTACAAACTGTCGGAAAAGTCTTACAAGTCCATGGCGCAGATGCGCAAACTCACGCCGCGAATCAAGCTGCTGAAAGAACGCTATGGTGATGATAAGAAGAAAATGGGGCAGGCACAGATGGAGCTGTTCCGCAAAGAGAAGATCAATCCGCTGGGCGGCTGTTTGCCGATCCTGGTACAGATGCCGGTATTCATCTCCCTCTACTGGGTCTTGCTGAAAACCGTGGAACTGCGGCAGGCACCGTGGATTTTCTGGATCAAAGATATGTCCACCGCCGATCCCTACTATGTTTTACCCCTGCTGATGGGTATCAGCATGTTCATTCAGCAAAGGTTGAATCCGGCACCAATGGATCCGATTCAGGCCAAACTGATGATGGTGTTACCCTTTGCCTTCACCATCTTCTTTGCCTTCTTCCCGGCCGGACTGGTTATTTACTGGGTCGTGAACAATACGCTATCGATTTTGCAGCAGTGGTATATCACCCGCATCGTGATCAAGAGTTAACGCTCTAACGGATATGCCGGCATGAGTCCACGCGACTATGTGGAAGAGACCATTGCCGCTATCGCCACACCGGCCGGGCGGGGCGGCGTAGGCATCATCCGCGTGTCTGGTCCAGCGGCGGCGGCTATCGCCCGCGCCATGCTGGGCGTCCTGCCCCGGCCCCGTTTTGCCGAGTATCTTTCTTTTCTCGATCACAAAGGTGAGATAATCGACCGGGGGCTGGCGCTTTTCTTTCCCGATCCTCATTCGTTTACCGGTGAAGATGTGCTGGAGCTGCAAGGTCACGGCGGCCCGGTGGTACTGGATCTGCTGCTTAAACGCGTCCTGACGCTGGGCGCACGCATGGCGTGCCCGGGTGAGTTCAGTCAACGCGCCTATCTGAATAACAAAATTGATCTAAGCCAGGCGGAAGCGATTGCCGATCTCATTGACGCCGGTACCGAACAGGCCGCCCGTTGCGCCATGCATTCTCTCGAAGGTGTTTTTTCTGACTGGGTGCATCGCACGGTTGAGCGCCTGATCCACTTGCGTATGTACGTGGAAGCGGCGATGGATTTTCCTGAAGAAGACATTGATTTTCTTGCCGACAGCAAAGTAAGCGATGAACTGGATGCCCTGCTGGCGGAGCTGGATCGGGTAATCGGTGAGGCGCAACAGGGACAACTTTTGCGCGAAGGGATGCGCATCGTCCTGGCCGGCCAACCCAACACTGGCAAGTCCAGTCTGCTGAATCGGCTGGCGGGGCGCGAAGCAGCTATTGTCACTGATCTTCCCGGTACCACCCGCGATGTCCTGCGAGAGGAAATCAGTATTGATGGCATGCCCGTGCATGTGATTGATACAGCCGGCCTGCGTGAGGGTAAAAATGCGATTGAGCAGGAGGGGATCCGCCGTAGCTGGAAAGAAATGGAACAGGCCGATCAGGTTTTACTGTTGCTGGATGATCGGCGGGGCTATGGCGGGGAAGAAGAAAAAATTCTGTCACAGTTGCCCGCGAAGCGGGCAGTCACGTTTATCTATAACAAAATAGATTTAAGCGGCGCGCAAGCGGCGCGGGAAAAACGGGACAACAGAGTGCATTTATGGCTGTCAGTAAAAGATGGGCGCGGCATGGATTTATTGCGTGAGCATCTGAAAGCCTGCGTGGGTTATCTCGGTGTCGGCGAAGGCCGGTTTATGGCGCGTCGCCGCCACCTGCAGGCGCTTGAGCAGGCGCGTCAGTGTATAGAAAAAGGAGCCAGCCAGTTACGGGATTTTGCCGCAGGAGAACTGCTGGCCGAAGAGCTTCATCAGGCGCAGAAAGCGCTGGGCGAAATTACCGGAGTGCTCAGCAGTGATGATTTACTCGGGCGTATCTTCAGCAGTTTCTGTGTGGGCAAATGAACCCGGAGGCTGCAAAAATGCGGCAGGGCGCTTTAACAGGCTCTGGTATTAATCGTTGCATCAGTATTTGCATCATAACCCCCTCTCCCTTCGGGAGAGGGCTGGGGTGAGGGTATAAAATACAGGCGAGTACTTATGCAACGATTAATAAAACGTTATCCATGGGCGTTTTATCGAAAAGGGAGGAGCGGGGCTTGAGGAACGGGGCAGGATCCATGTGCAGATCATCTTATCGAGGGGCGATGGGAGCAATGCTGAAAAGGGGGCTGCTTGCCTTACTGTTGATGGGGCTGGCGGGTTGCGGCAACGCACTGTACTACATGAGAGCACTGTCCGGGCATGCACAATTGTTGAATGCCCAGCGCCCGCTTGATGAGGTGCTGGCGGATCCGGCCTTGTCGGCGCAGACGCGAACCCGGCTTGAATCTTTGCGGGCGGCGCGGAATTTCGCCAGCCGGGAGCTGGGCTTGCCGGATAATGACAGCTACCGCCGCTACGCTGATCTTGGCCGGCCGTATGCGGTGTGGAACGTGGTGGCCACCCCGCCGTATTCGATGAAGCCCAAACAGTGGTGTTTTATTTTTGTAGGCTGCATTAATTATCGGGGCTATTATCAGCGCAAGCAGGCCGAGGCGTATGCGGATCGGTTGCGCGCCCAGGGGCTGGATGTACAGGTGGCGGGCGCGCGCGCCTACTCCACGCTGGGCTGGTCGGCTGATCCCCTGCTCAATACGATGCTCTATCGTTCCGAGGCGCGGCGGGTGGGCATTATTTTTCATGAGCTGGCGCACCAGCAGTTGTTTATCAAGGGGGATACCACGTTCAATGAGTCTTTTGCCACGGTGGTGGAACAGGAAGGCGTGCGCCGCTGGTTTCTGGCCGAAGGCAAGCCCGCCCGTTACCAAGCGTACAGGGAGGAGCGTAAGCGGGATGTTCGTTTTAAACAGATGTTATTGCGGACGCGGAAAAAACTGGAAAGGCTCTATCGGCAAAAGATAGACAAGAAGCACATGCAGAAAGAAAAAACGCGAATTTTTTCTGAATTGAAACAGACGTTCGCCAGGCTCAAAAAAAGCCAGTCGGCCTTTTCTGTCTATGATCGCTGGATGGCGCAGGATCTCAATAACGCCCACCTGGCGCTGGTGGCTATTTACTATGAAGATGTTCCGGCCCTGATGCATTTGTTAAAGGCGAAACAGGGGGATCTGCCCGCCTTTTATCGGGCAGCGGCCAAACTTGCTCATGAGGATCCGCAAAAGCGCAGAATCCTGCTTCGGCAATGGGCGAAAAACAAGCCCTGATCTGCTATGCTGTCCGGCTTTCCAGCAAGGCTAAATTTGGCATTTCCATGAGTACTCAGCGCAAAGCCATCTCCCTTATCTCTGGGGGTCTGGACTCCATGTTATCCACTCGCGTGATCATGGATCAGGGCATCCATGTGGAGGGGATCAATATTTTCACCGGCTTTTGCGTCGAGGGCCACACCCATGCGATCCGCAAAAAAGACAAGAAGAAACCCAAGCGCAACCAGGCATTATGGGTGGCTGAGCAGTTAGGCATCAAGTTGCACATCATTGACGTGATCGAGGAATACAAGGAGGTCCTTCTTCATCCCGGACATGGCTACGGCCAGAACATGAATCCCTGCCTGGACTGTAAGGGATTTATGGTGCGCAAAGCCTATGAGTGGATGCAGGAACAGGGTTTTGATTTCATCATCACCGGCGAGGTGGTCGGCCAGCGGCCCATGTCTCAACGCCGCGACACCCTGCCGGTTATTCAGCGCGAGTCCGGCGCCGGGGATTTGTTGCTGCGCCCACTTTCGGCGCTCAACCTGCCAGAAACCCGCCCGGAGCGTGAAGGCTGGGTGCGGCGGGATGAGTTGTATGATTTCAGCGGCCGCAGCCGTAAACCGCAGATCGCGCTGGCGGCAAAGTTCGGTTTCGAAGAGTATTCCCAGCCGGCGGGCGGCTGTTGCTTTCTCACGGACAAATCTTATTCGGACAAACTGGTGGACATGTGGGCGCACCGCTCTTCGCGGGATTACGAACTGGATGACATCATGTTGCTCAAGGTGGGCCGCCACCTGCGCCCCCGTCCGCATTTCAAGCTGATTGTCGCCCGGGAAGAGGGCGAGACCCGGTTTCTGGAGGGTTACCGCAAACAGTTTGTTCATTTGCAGAGTAAAAGTCACAACGGCCCGCTGGTGCTGATCGATGGAGTCATCGATGAGAGCGATCGACTGCTGGCGGCGCGTATCAGCGCCCGCTTCGGCCAGGGGCGGGATGCCGCAGAAGTAGAAATGGAAATTACCGATCTGGATGGCCGCTCGCAGCCGTTGACGGTCAAACCGTTGCGGGCGAATGAAATTCCACAGGACTGGTATGTCTGAACAGCATCTGGACGCCCGCCGCCTGCTTTGTCCCCTGCCGGTGATCCGGGTACAGAATACCGTGGCGACGCTGGCGGCGGGCGACATCCTGCAGGTGGTCTGTAGCGATCCCGGCGCGCTGCATGATGTGCCGGCCTGGTGCCGGGTGCATGGTCATCGCGTGCTGGCGGCAGAACAGCGCGGTGATGAGGTGCGCATCCGTATTGAGGTGGTAGCACAGGAACCGCCGGCATGACAACTTCCCCTTTTGAAATCGAGGACGCAGACAGCGAGGAGCGCTACCGGGAAACGATTCGCGTAACCCTGATTGGCTCGGTGATCGATCTGCTGCTCGGGGTGGGGAAAATAGTCATGGGATACATCGCACATTCGCAGGCGCTGATCGCCGATGGCGTGCACTCCCTGTCGGATCTGGCGTCGGATTTTGTCGTACTGTATGCGGCAAAACATGTCAGACAGGACGCTGACGAAGATCATCCTTATGGTCACGGGCGCATCGAAACCATTGCCACTGTGGGTTTGGGGGTGATGCTGATTCTGGCAGCCTCAGGGATAACCTGGGATGCTATCGAGCATATACTGAAACCGGATAGCCTTGCGCCGCCCGGCTTCTGGGCGCTGGTGGTGGCGGCTATTTCGGTGGTGAGCAAGGAGGCCATCTATCAGTACACCATGGTGGTGGCGCGCAAATACAGGTCAAAATTGTTGGAAGCCAATGCCTGGCACAGCCGTTCCGATGCTATTTCTTCCATCGTGGTGCTGGTGGGTATCGCCGGCAGCATAGCCGGTTACCATTATCTCGATGCCGTGGCCGCCGTGGGCGTGGGGTTGATGATCGTCAAAATCGGCTGGAATCTTACGTTTCACAGTTTCCGCGAGCTGATCGACACGGGCCTGGAGCCGGAACGATTGCAAGCTATTCGCCAGAGCATTCTCAGCGTGGACGGGGTGCGTTCTCTGCATATTCTGCGTACTCGCAGCATGGGCGCGGATGCGCTGGTCGATGTGCATATTCAGGTGGATCCGGAACTGAGTGTGTCCGAGGCCCACTATATCAGCGAAAGTGTGCGTCTTAAATTGATAAAAGAAATTGAAGAAGTCGCGGATGTCATGGTACACATAGATCCGGAGGATGATGAGCATTTTCAATTCCGAGCCGGCCTGCCTCATCGTACGGAACTCGAGAAGCAGTTGCAGTCATGCTGGTCTGACATTCCGGCTGCCCGGCATATTGATCACATGGTTCTGCATTACCTTGAGGGCAGAATCAGAGTAGAATTGCTGCTGCCATTGTCAGCCTTGAAAGAAGGGTCCAGCTCAATGCGCCTTGAGGAACAGTTTAACCGGGCATTGGCCGGGTGCGAGGAGATAGAATCCGTGCGCCTGCGTTATCATTAAAGCAGGCGCTTTAAAGTCTTTAATCTCTTTGGGTTTAATTCCCCGCGGCTTGCAGCGAAAAACAGTAGGATGATGAGATGGTCTCCTCCCCCCTTATAACCGGCGTCACAATGCGCCATGATGGAAAGATATTAACGACCATCAAAAAAGAGAGGAGAAGACCATGGCTAAGATTACGATAGTTGGGCTGGATTTGGCAAAAAATGTTTTTCATGTGATGTGCTGTGATAAGCACGGTAAGGTGGTAAAGAAGCAGATGCTCAGGCGTGGCCAGGTGGTCGCTTTTTTTGCTAATCTGGAGCGGGTTCTGATTGGGATGGAAGGCTGTGCGAGCGCCCATTACTGGGCGCGGCAGCTAATGGCGCTGGGTCATGAGGTCAAACTGGTTCCGGCGCAGTATGTGAAGGCGTATGTGCGCGGCAACAAGAATGACTACAATGATGCGCTGGCCATCAGTGAGGCGGTCACGCGTCCGCAGATGCGTTTTGTGTCGGTGAAGACCCCGGAGCAACAAGATGTGCAGGCGCTGCATCGATTGCGTGAACGGTGTATCCAAACACGCACGGGTTTATGCAATCAAATCCGGGGGTTAGTGGGCGAGTACGGTCTGGTTTGTGCCAGGGGCGTGGCGACTTTGCGGCGTCAAATCCCGAACTGGCGGGAGGATAAGAATAACGGGCTGAGTGATTTTTTTCGTCGTCTGTTGTCGCAGAGTGTTCAGCAATTGCAAATGCTGGATGATCAGATTGATGTTTACACACAAGAGCTGAAACGCCATAGCCGGGAAAATGACGCCTGCCAACGGCTACAGACGATACCGGGATATGGTCCGATTGTCGCGAGTGTTTTTTATAGTCAGGTGGGCCATGGTGAGGCGTATCGGCGAGGTCGAGATGTTTCCGCCTCCCTGGGCCTGGTCCCAGGCCAACACAGTAGTGGTGGGAAGGATACCTTGCTGGGGATCAGTAAGCGGGGGGATCGCTACCTGCGTAGTTTGCTGGTTCATGGCGCCCGTGCGGTGGTGAGCCGGGCCGCGAACAAGGATGACAGACTGAGTCAGTGGATAAACCGGATCCGCGCCGCGCGCGGGATGAACAAGGCCACGGTGGCGTTGGCGAACAAAATGGCGCGCATGGGGTGGGCGCTATTGGCGAATAAAACGGTTTACCAACCTGCGATATAAATCGATGTAGATGTAGATGTAGATGTAGATGTAGATGTAGATGTAGATGTAGATGTAGATGTAG
>ENA-ORDP01000718-ORDP01000718.1-marine-sediment-metagenome-genome-assembly--contig:-NODE-718-length-20353-cov-5.678343_pt1 | contig 20353 bp, 22 predicted proteins | sample MGYA00248627_ERZ508539 | MGnify/ENA primary metagenome ERZ508539 (study PRJEB26208, sample SAMN05571518) | marine sediment metagenome | biome: deep sea; feature: Hydrothermal vent; material... | reverse complement strand
CTGTCATATACCGTAGCGGACAGATCAAACTCGAACCCGTCCGGTGTAATGCCATTGGACAGCGAGAGATCCAGTCGCTGTGATACCTGATTGAATGCCTTTTGTCCGAAAAGCGTTGTCCCAGCAGGCAAAGTCTTTGTCTTGCCGGAAACGTCCTCATCAATAATCACTTCGACCTGCCCGTTGTCCGCGTTGGTAACACGACGCTCAATGTGGGCTTTGAACCATGTGCCGATAACAATACCAAACGTTCTGGATTTCTGAGAGTAGACCTGCGAATGTGTTGTGGACTCTGTATCGATGCGAGGCGGCGGTATATAAATATCGGGATCGGCCGGCGGTCGTTTAGTCTGACGCTTTACGGCAGCTGCTGCCGTTGCAGCACCGGCACTATCTTTTCGGACGCTGTACTTTGTCACTTGCGGCTTTGTCGAAACAACACCGTTGGTGCCTCCCGCCGGCGCTGCAACCGAGGGCTTTACATCGGCTGTGACAACAGCACCCGGTCGCTCCGGAACAGGCGGTCGGCGCTTAACCGGCACGGTTAAACCACCGGATACTTTCGACCGGGTGTTACGTCGCTCATGCTCTGCTTCGGATGGCGCAAGGAGCTGGCGCAGCCCGTCTTCATCAATCGTATCTGCCGACACAACAGCGGGCATCAGTAGAGCAATGACAAGCAGTATTACCATGTGAGGTTAATAGCTCCACGGTCGGTATTGACGCTGAGTGTTAATTTTTCAGCCTCGACAATAGACCGGTTACGCGTCGTGAGCGAACAACGTACCTTCGAGTCTGCCTTTAGCGGCTTATTGCATTTTAAAGCGCCATTCGTGACACGAGTTCCGTCTGCATCGGAGCGACTGGTGACACTTGCTGTGTTAATCGATATCTGATTGGCACTGCGATTCGTCAGTTCGAAAACCAGAATTGCAAACGACGAATAGATCTTCCATTCATCGACGTAAATCTCGACCGGGATATCGTTTTGCAATGTCACGTCTTCCGCCGTTTTTACGCGTACGGTACTTGGCCTTGAAAACGCCAGATCGGCCACCAGGTTCAATGCTTTCGCCTCGACCCGATCATCCAGTGAGGCGATGCGAGTTTGGTAATCCTGATCAAGCTGGGCGGTTCGGCGTTTTACGGCCTGGGTAATCAGGTACTCGCGTTTCTCTGGAGATAAATTGAATATCACCTCCGCCAAATTCTTTGAAATGCGGGAAGTGGTGCGCAACTCAATGGCGACCCGGTAGCCACCCACCGTGACAAATAACAAACCTTGATAGTCTGGAGATTGTCCGCCTGCTTTCGGTGTATTCGCTGTCACCAATATGGTGTTTTGCCCTTCCTTGTGCTCCGCAGTAAAACCGGTCTTGTTGGTGTTATTGATTTCAAGCACCGGTTCCATGCCATCTAAGACGAAGGGGAAAACCAGTTGCGTACCATAGTCCGGAACAATATCGAGTGTCAGGCGCGTAAACTCTTCGAGTGGCACGCGTTTGCTCGTCGGTTTCGCATAAACCGGCGCGAGCCATAACACGTTACATATCACGAATATCAATAATCTTGATGCCATGGGCAGTGTCCTGTGTGCGTGGCACGATCTGTACCGTCAACTCAACGTAATACGGGTTGCTCACTTCATCGCCAATGCGGACATCGCCTCGGAGTTCAATTGCCGCTGTGTCATTACGACGCCAGGCTACACGGGCGTGTTTCTCTGGATCACGTGCAAAAGTCATGCGTGAGGTAACGTCGGCTTTTTCTATCTCCCGCAGCTGGTTGGTCGTCTTATATTGGGAAACGGTACGTTCTCGCAATTTGTCACCCATCATAGACAGGGCGACCGCTGCGTCTTCGTAGATCGTCGCCGAATTCGCAGACAGGTGGTGTAGCAGAAAATATTTCGCGCCGGATATCAATTCAATATCCGTGCGGCTCAATGGATCAACGTAATCAATGTTGCCCAGGAGCCGGCCCTCCTGGTCCATCGTCAAGACAGGAATAGGTTGGCCGGCCTTCACAAGAATGAAAGCCCCGGTATACAAGGCGAGCAAAAAGAATAATACCCAGCCGAGCAACGCATAACGTCGCAACATTAAAACCAACGACCCTGCGGCGCCCTGTTTGTTAATTAACGCTTTGGCGTCTGTTCGACTCATGATCGCGCCTTTTGCTTGTGGATGATCGCACCACGGCGCGCCTGTTGGGCGGGAGTACGCCGCGATGGTGATGAACGGGTATCAGCGCTCGTTGCCTCAGTCACAGCACCCGGTGTAGCGGCCGGCGACTCTGCCTGCACGGCCTCTAAAGCGCTGGCGGCGGTCATCACATTGGGCCGCGAACTGTCGGTTGGCGTTGCGCTACTGCCCGAAGGTGAACTGCCGCCGGGAGTCGGCGGTGGTTTGACAGGCGCAGGGCCAGACGATCCACCCATGGCGTTACGTGCGGCATTCAGCGCAGCACCGCCGCCGGCAACTGCGCCTTTACTCAGTGCGGAGCCGGCAGCTCTGGCCGGCGTTTTAACGGCTCTATCAATCATGGATTTTGTGACAGCCGCGGTGGTCGCCATCGCGCCACCGACAAACGGCGTTACCAGCCCGGCAATACTGCCGCTGTTGGATATCAAGGCTTGCGTGACAAAAGGAGCCGCAATAATTGTTACGGTCATCACGATATTCATGACCGTGAACACCAGGTAGACGCCAGCCGCACCAGTATTACTTGCACCCGCACCGCCCACATCCATCTGTATCTGAGACGTCATACCGATCAAAAGATACATAAACAGCGACTCAATAATAGGCCAGGTCAAGATCGTCGCTGTGAATACTGCCCAGCCCTTCAATACACTCAGTTTCTGAGACACGGCCATGGGGATCGCCACAGTGCCAAAGACCAGCGCAGCGGCAAAGCCGATGGCTTGTGCGATCTGGAAAAACAGTTGCACGGATATCAGCAGAACAAACGAAACGAAAAACAGTACAAAGGCTAAGCCACGCGGGATATTACCTGCAAGATCCCCAAGCAGCGCAAGCGTACCCATCTTTTCACGCGCCACGTCCTGGCGCTCTTCGATTTGCTGTAGCACCTCACCTAGCTGGCTCAGCGCCCGGCCAATTGAACCGTTGTTCCGTGTCCAGCTGTAGAGGACATTGAAGAAATCAATAATCAAGCCTGCCAGCACGAAATAAAGTGCCAGCACAGAACCCCAAATCAACAGGCTTTTGATCAATGCGGCATAGCGGCCATGCCCTTCGAGCGAATCGAGACTGCTGTTAGCTAAACGGATGATGACAGCAATGATCAGCAGGACGCCGCTCAACGTGGTCAGATAGGCTAACGCAATCTGGTACGCCCCCTCGTAAATATAGGTAGGCGAAAAATCCCTTAGGAACTGCTCCAGCGTTGACAGCACACCGTCCATTAGTGTTTACCCATTTCGGTATAAATCCGGCCGGCGCCCTGAGTGAATGAAACCTCTTCGGATCGTGATGCCTTCTTGACGGCATCAGCACGATTACGCGCCTCCTGGGCGGCTAGGGCCGCCCGGGCAAGAACGGCCGTATTTTCAGCCGTGATACGCGATGAATCGCGTTCACTCAAGTCGGTGGTGGCTTTCTGCAGATTTTTATTCGTCTGCTTCGATAACTGGATCAGTGTTCGTTGTTGTTTCAGTAAATCCATGGCATAGCGCAACCGTTGCCGCGTTCCGGCATCCTTGGCGTTTGCGATAAGTCCCGTCATGTAAGTTATCTGTTGGTTAATCTGAGCCAGATCCTTCAAGGTCGTGAGGCCGTCCAGCATCCAACCTTTTTCTTTCATCAGCGAGACCAGTTCGGTATTGAGTATTCGATCAACACTGGTCACATCACCTTGCGATAGATCGTAGAGGTCAACACCGACGTCATACGCTTTAGTCGCCACTTTTAGCTGCTCTTTTATCGAGTTGTATATCTGTGTCAGCTGCAGAATCATTTTCGAGTCTGCGGCGCCGAAAATATCGGCGTGCGTGACCACCGGTAACGACAGTAATACGAGTAACATGCCTTTATGCAGCTTCATGGCGTTTCTCCTGGTGAGCTTTCAGTAATCGTAACCGCTCGAACGGGTCTTGTGTTTGCGCACTAATGATTGCTTTGGCATCCAGGTCGGATTTATCCGACGAGGCCAATAACAGCATGTCTTCCGGGAAGGTCAGATGAAGATCCCGATAGTCATCACCGAGACGCTGTATAGCCGGCCGGTACGGCTGTCCTCTGGGATCGGCGTAACGCTTCCAGTAATCGACAATCGCGGCTGGCATATGGGTGCGTTCGGCAATCACGTCCCAATCCGATTGCCGGTAGAGAAAGGTCTGCCAGGGACATTGATTGATCACCGAGCGCTCAATTGCATCGATTTCTTCTGTTTCCTGGGTCACGAGGTCGAGACTGCCACCGTCTTTGCGACCCATGCGCGCAAGACCGGTAATGAGTGGCTTGATCACATCCGGTGCGACGCGGACATATTCGTGCATCTCGTCTAGCAACACACGGCTGCGGTTGGGACTGGTGAAGGCGCGCTGCGTAAACGCCAGCGACAAGAACACCAGGTAGAATTTTAATAGGCGTTTCGCCTTATTGCGTACCAGCAGCAAATCCACACCGGTAATACCGTCGGACAGCGAAAAATTGTTTGGCTGCGCGAATATCCGGCCTTCGGCCGTGGACAAGAAAGAGTCAAGCCTGTCCGACATTTGCTTGGCCTCGCGCCGCTCCGTGTCGTTGTTGACGTAATTATCTGCAAGTTGGAGCGTGTGCAGCAGCTGCTCAAACGTCGGTTGGTCTATCCCCGCAGTAGGTGCGGCATACATCACGGTAAATGCGGCTTGCGCGACTGCGGCTTGTGCGGTGGTCATTTCCAGCGTGTCGGTCAGGATAAACGACAGCGCTTCGACCGTACCGGTCAGCATTTCGATGGGAAGCCGCGGAAGGCCGCTACCATCCGGCAGTGCTGCCGCATAAAGCGGCAACGGATTCACGACAGTTTCGCCAGGATCGATGCGGGTATAGGTGCCACCCAGCGCCTCGACCGTCCATTGATAGGAGGTGCCGACCTCCATAATGTACCAGTCAATGCCCAGCGGATAGGTTTCGATAATCTGAGCAGCCTTATTGACGCCTTTACCTGCACCGGTCATCGCAACGGTGAACGAATGATTAACGAGATCCGGGTCATACGTGTAGCCGACCAGCTGGCCGGCACGGCCCAGGCGTAACATGGCAGGATGATCGACACCGGTGGGGTACACCTGCGCCGGCAGCATATCGGCGACCTGTTGCGTGTCATCACGGCGCGACCAGGTCGAGCGATAGCCTTGTCCGGGCTGGCCGACACGCCAGAACAACAACTGGACATCGTCGCTCATGCGTACCTGGCCGCCGAGGCCGTCGAGGGTATCGGCCACTTGCTTGGCGAGTTGCCGCAAGGCGGCTGGGTCGTCGTGATGCAAGTGGATCACACACGCATTGGAGAATACCTGATAATTATTAAGATGGACGTTCGCACGAAAATCCGCCTCGTGCGTGACTTTCAGCGTTTTTTGCTCGACGCCGGTGTGGGTGGTTGTACCGGACGTAAAATTCTGCGCGTTCTCGGAAGCCTTCATAGCCGCCTTGACATTGATCCGCCGCACGATATGACTGATATGCACCGATGTCGATAGGGATGAAAATAACGCACTGATCCCCGGAGTAGCGTCCGGGTACAAATACAGCAAAATGACCTTAGTATAGTGGTCTCCAACGCGTAGCAGGCCATCGTCGAGTACCGGCTTACCGGTAATCACCTGTTCATTGATAAAAAATTCAGGGTGAGGCGTGAATCGACGACCGGCCACCCATCCATCACGATCATAAGACTGCTGAAGATGGAGAATATAGTCGGCCTTGTCGAGTAATTGCGCACCAGGCAGCTGCGCCAGAAGATCGTGTGCAACAATCAGCAGCTGCTCGGCCTTGCGGCCTTGCTTGATGAGTGCGCGCTTCGGAAAAATCACGTGGGCACTTTCATGCCAGGTCAATACCACCGCGACGGTATTATTAATCGCGAAGCGCGATAGATGATCTGCCATGGACTGACGAAAACGTGTCCCCACTTCGCGAGCACGAATAAAATGTTTCGTTTGATCGAGGTAGCGCTCAGCCTGACGCGCATCAGGCTCTCGCCACTGGTGAAACTCAGCCGTGACCGTCAAAGGCAGCTGATCAATCAGCCGGTGCAACAGCAAGTACGCTGACTGTGCATCCTCAGGTGACGACAGCTGTGTGTCGAGGCCCGACCATGACAGCATGACAGAACAACTCCCGTCACGGTGCAGGGCGACCGTATCGTCATAAAAGTGCTGCCAGGTATACAGGTCTTCGTAACTCACTCGGCACTCACTCACTTGGCCCAAAATGCGATGAACGCTTGCGTTCAATGCGATGCAAAATCCTCTGGGTTATCCAAGGGAATTCGTCGCCCATCACAAAACCGATAATCGCAATGACAATCGACACAATGCCGATCGCACCAAATACAACATTGAGAGGTGCCGGCAACAGAAACATCATCAGGCCGCCCAACAGGCCGCCGACCAGGCCGAAAAGTCCTGCAGCCGGGACGCCCCAAATGTCCCATGGCTGAAAGCGTTTGTTGTAGGCGGTCACGTAGCCACCAATTTCGCAATGCCAAAGACCAGCGAGGCGATAATAATACCCGCCACACCACCCAGCATGATTTGCTTACCCTTCTCGGCATTCCCGGAACCCATATAACCCGCACCTACCAGAATCCCCAACATAGACACGACGCCGACGACGATCAGAACAACGTCGGTGATGTTTTTCCCTTTTTTCTCTACGTCGGCTTTGACGTTGGATCCACTGGCGTAACTAGGCAGCTTCAACTCGGCGTGCGCATCATTGGGCAGGATGGCCGGCTGCACGAACAGTATGCCGACCACCAGGGCGAATTGTAGAAACAGTTTCTTCATTGCATTACTCCTATCGTTTTGCAGAACCACGTTTTAATGCCAGATCAGTTTTAGCCGCCCAGTTATTCACCCGAATAAAACCAGCCGCCAGCGGATACAGCACCAGCAGTAGTGCCGTATTTAAGTTGAGTGAAACGAGCGCGTGTAACGCAAGCTCGCCTGAATATGAAGTTTGCATGTACCACTCGACGACCCGAGAAGCATCGGCCACCGGAAGGAGGGGTAATACAAGATGATTCACAAACCACTCGCGAACAAGACCACCCCCGATAGAAGTTCCTAGCACTCCAACCATGGGCACCAGCCCCGAAATAAAAACGAGCACGCCGGGAACAATTAAAAAAGGGGCCACCTGTAGCCAGGTAATCATGCTGCTTCCTCCGGATGACGTTGCGCATGCTGTTGGAGGGTTTCAGGTGTCATGTAGCGTGCCCAGAGATTCAGTCCGTCATCGGAGAAATCGACAGGGACGTGGGTCTGCTCGGGGAGCTTCACTTGCTGCCAGCCATCCATGGACACCAGCGGGAAACGCACCTTATATAACGCGTTCTCGGTGCCGGCTTCGGTTTGGAGAAGCGTCGAGATATACCCTTCTCCGGGATCGAGCGCCTTGAAGTCTGCGGGCTTGAGTCGCGGGATTTCGCGCACACTTAGTGAGGTACCGTCACGGTCACCCAGCATTGAGGTGGACACTTCTCTCGTTTCGAATTCGCCAATGAGGCGACAGGCAAACTCGGATGTGTCCTGGCCGTTGATTCGGAACAACACTTTCGTGGCGATATTGTCGTCAAGTTCCGTTTCGTAGGTGTGCGAAACATCCTGTAGCTGGGCGCGGCTCTGAAACATAAACGACAGTGGCATTTTGGCGGATCGACACCGGGCTGAAAACGGCTTGAAACCAGGATGAAACAGCGCGCCCCAATCATCAAAGACCAGCGGATATAACGCCGCACGCTCAAGATCACCTTGCTGTCGTCGTTTGGCAATCCCCGCCAACTGCTCGATGATCATGATCGCGACATCTTTGGAAAATCGGGATTCCGGTAGATGAAAGTACAGGCGTTGTCCTTCAGCGACGGCCGTTTCCAGCGATATGTCAGGCTCGTAATCATTGATCCGATCCGTGTAGGGACCACTGACAAACACAAACAATCGGTTCAATAAACCCTTAATATTATTGATTCTGGCCGTGAAATCCAGGCTATACCAGCTGCGCGCAGATTTGATGATGTGTTCGTCAACACCATTCTCCTGCGCCAGCAGAAGCAACTCCGTGCCGGCGTTTTCAACCGACAACGCCACGTACAGATCGCGAAGATTCACCCGCAATCCAAGACCGAGCATAAGAGGCACGACGATCAGTAGTACGGAGCGTTGATCGTCGGCATAATACGTCGTGCTCGCGGCTTCGCCGATAAGGACTTTTGACAGTCGGTCCGTTACGTCTTCGGGATTGCCCGCCATGAGGTTCATCGAGGCGGAATGTGCCAGCTCCGTGGTAAAGAAATGGTCGGGCGGGGATCCGGACGCAACGGTCTTCTGGTAAACATCCACCTGGCCCTTGCCGTCGAACGCGGCCCAACCAGTGTGCGGCTGCAATGAACCCATATAGTTTAAAAGACCAATCAAAAGCGACTCGGTTTTACCTGAACCCGGTGAGCCAATCCCCAGCACACCCAGTGACAAGGCCTTCAGCGGGAGTATCACATCAGATAGCTGTTCAGGGCGTTCGGGATCGGTGATACGAAGCCCCGGACCAAGTGACCAGCCCTCGACAGACTCGGTTGTTTTGCGGCGCGAGTCGAGAAGAAATCCCAGGATAACGAGTGCTCCAATGGGGATGACGAGAAATCCAGGCCGGAGAATGCCAAAAGCCAGGCCGTCGATGATCAGCGTACCGGCGACAATAAGCAAAATCCATTTCACTTCGACAGCCTCCAGACCGGTTTCATGTGGGCAACCTGTGCCGGTACGTCGGCACGTTCCGCCGCGCGGGCAAATCGACGGACTTGCTGCTCATCAGTCGTAAAGACACGGTAATGTAGAACTGCGTCACTCCAGCGTGTCACCAGGAACTCGCCGCGCGCGCGCAGGCGACTGATATCAACAAACCGACCGACCGGAGTATGCGTGCGGGTCCAGGAATCGCCCACCCGCCCGGGTCGCATGTGGTAATCATCTACCAAAAAGAAGATCCAGCCATCATCAAACTTTGCCGCATGCTCACCCACTGACGGATGCAGCCCGTGGGCGTAGAGTGTCCGCCGACGCATCAACCGCGCCGAAGGAAACTCGTCACGCAAACGCAATAAGGCCTGTGCGGTGTGTACGACATGTTGAATCGCCGGATAGGCGCGTTCCTTGGGCACGGGTGCATCGACAATGCGGGCACCTGTATAGGTCAGCTGATACGCCGCAGGCCGTAACAGCGTCAAGCCTTTGACCCAACCGTATAGCCGCAGCCGCTTTAACAGCTCACAAACCACTGAGGCTGCCAATCCGGTAATGATCACAAGCTGTGCCTGCGTGAGATAGTCATATTCGGCCAGCGCATCGAGTAAGCTCACTTCACTCGGATTTAATTGAGCGATGGGCGGCATCCAAAATCTCCACGATGCGCTGCTCGAACGCAGCGATGTAGTCTTTACGCGCAGGCTTGCTGGGCAAATCAACGCCAGGCAAACCGAGTGATTCTGCCAGTACGTTTAAACGTTTGACCGACGACTGCAAAATGTTGAGGTCTACGCGCACCGCAGGGCGTGGCTTAGACTTGCGCGTAGCGGGAGCTGGTGGAGAAACCACCTCGCCAGAGCTATCAGGACGGCGTGCCGCCTCATCGACAGACAACGCGCCCGACACAACGGCCTGTTGCACCGACTCAGGACGCTCCAGTAGTGCCAGGCGTTTGGATACCCAAGAAACAGACTTGCCGACTATCGGCGCTAGATCCTTCAGTGTCGGTGCTGTGCCGGTAGATTCAGCCACATGCTGACTGAGTGTGCGCAGTGCTTTCGCCTCTTCCAGAGGATTCAGTTGTTCCCGCTGGATATTTTCAACGAGCGCAAACGCCATCGCCGCCAGATCGTCCAGCTCGCGAATTACCACCGGTACATCAGCTAAACCGGCCAGCTGGGCGGCACGCCAGCGGCGCTCGCCAGCAATAATTTCAAAACGGCCCGCCCCGATGGGGCGCACCACAATTGATTGAACTACGCCCTGGACTCGGATCGAATCAGCCAGCTCGGTTAGTGACGCGGGATCGATAGCGCCTCGCGGCTGATAACGCCCACGCTGCAATCGCTCGACCGGCAACGCCGTCAAATCGTCGCCGGCCATCGGTGCTAACGACGAAGCATCCGGTGTCGAATCACCGGTAGGCGCAACAGACTGCCCTCCCCCGGCGTTATTCATCAGCTTTCGAGCGAAATCGTCAGCCTTGCTCATGATGCCTCCATGCGGTTAGTAAGTGAGCACATCGACGTTATCAGTCGGTGCAACGCGCGCGTGAGCGCGCGCAGGTTGTGCCCACAGTTGCTTGTAATTCGACCAGCGTTCTTGCTTGTGGCGAATCTGGCGTGTGGTGTAGTGCCCGGCGTCGGCCTCTACGACCACTAACACGCCGTCAGCGTCGGTGTACATGGCGTCCGGGATGGCCGCCTCTCCAGTCAGACCGTGCGGCGTCTGGCGCACATGGGGCGGCGTCGGTTGCCGTGCGCCGAAATGCGCCAGATCGTGGTTGTCGAACTGGATTGCCGTTCTGAAATCCTCAGGACGCCCGACATCAAAATACGTACGGCTCACGAGCAGCTCGTGATAGGTCGTGCGATTGGCGCCGGTGTGAACCGCGCGCCCGCCAAAGGCACGCGCGATCCGGTCATCTTTAAACGAATACACAGAAATGCGCCCGGTTGATGGATCGATGATATCGGCTCGATTCAGCAGGCCGATAGAGACCAGCTTGTCCAGCCGGCGACCGGCACCGGACGTATTCTCGGCGAAATGATGTGCCGAAGCAGCGGCCTCATCAATGACGCCGACCTTGGCCAGGTCCGCGAAAAATGCTCGGTCTCGGCCAGTCAATCGCATGCCTTCGGGTAACCCGAAGCGCTTACGGAGTCGATAGGTTTTTGCGGTGTGTGCGTGCGCCACGGTTAGCCACTCCTTTGCCAAACGCGGCGAGCCGTCAAAATTCCCGCCTGCGGGAATTCAGCGCAGTTCGTTAACGCGAACAAGCTAAGAGGCTGCCGACTTTTTTGCCGGCAGCGGACTTTTGTTTTTTTGAATGCGTTGGTGGCGTAGCCACCCGCCGGGATTCCCGCATGCGGGAATCTTTTATATATCCAGATGTGGCCACCAGGCCGCTTCCTATTCTTCCCATCGGGAACGCCCCGCCGCAGCTGCTTGGCCGCAGGCGTTGCGGAGCAACCGAGCAGACCGGTGGCAAAATGGGGTCATCCTCCCACGAGGTACGAGTGGTTGAGGATGTCCATTTTGCGGGCGTTCCCGGTGTAGGTTGTGTAAGCATGAGTACCATTAAAATCGTATAAACAGCGTGTTACGGGTTTATGTTGCGAATAAGTAAGCGAAAATGTATACAAAACACCGCCGCAGGCGGCGCAGCGCGCGTGGTTTCTTTGCTCCGCAAATTTCTGACGGGAAAATGCATATAATTCATAGGCTTTCCGGTCGGAAACATCCGGATAGAATCTGCCACCGCCGATAGGCGGCGTGCAGCGCGTGGCACTCATTATAAAAAACTTTCCGACCGGAAAGCCTATGCTTTATAAGCAGAATGATGGTTATTTGATGCACTAACATCCACGGATCAACATGTGTTTGGTTTGATGCACCACAAAATGGTGTTAGATCTGACAACCGATCTGCGTATGACGAAACGCAGGGTGTCACTATTGCCGAGGTTATCTGTTGCCGTTATTGACACGGTAGTACAAACATTGTCCTTTACCGGATTAGCAGATATCCGTAGAGCAGTTGTACCTGGTAGGTTCGACGCGACAGAAATACCGTCCTGGATGACGTCCTGGATGCCGACCCCTGCTCCATCGTTTATCGTGAGATCGAAAAAACAGTCCTCGCCGTCTCTCACGCCGTCTCTGTTCGGCTGCCCAACAATAGACACCGCCCCATTGGCAATCGTGACGGTGTTATCAATCACCGTCGTATTGCCGAGCAGGTTCGTCACTCGAACGGACAGCTTGTGTGGCCCATTAGCAAAATCGAATGTACTGATTCTCTCGGTGGGCAGCAATGGATTTGCAGCCGTTGCGACAAGCGTGTCATCAAACAGGTATTCGACACTCGCCACCCCGAAAATATCATCGGTGATAACTGACAATGCATAGCTGGCATTATTGCCGATGGTGCCACCGTCGGCCGGCAATAATTGCGTGGCCGTGGGTTTTACAGTAGTGCTGAAATCAGCCGCTGGCTTATTCACAAATGGCCCGCCGGCAAATGCGTTCAATGTTTGCGCGAACGGCAGCACCGTATTGAAATCAAGCGTCGTGTTGTTCTGGCTGCTAACAACAAACTGCATCAGCCGCTCGGAGAGCACTGATCGATAGACATCGGGCGTCAGTAACAGATTCCCCAGCGCAACCAGCCCGCCCGGGCCTCGACCATCGAGAAGACCGTCAACACGCACGTCGTCGTAGGCCGCCTGAATAAACGCAATGGATGGCCACCTACTATGTGCTGCAAAACCAGCCTCAACATTTACTTGGCGCGTCAGTTCTGATATCCCGGCCGATACATAGCCGTAACGAAGTGCGTCCGTAAGAAACGGGCTGGCGTTTATCGGGTCAGAGACATCCAGCGGTACGGTGGTTTCGATATCGAAACCCGCCCAACTGGACATTTGCTGGTTTGCAGACAGTATCGCATTGTTGATCGGAGCACCTTGGCTCAGCACCTGGTACTCGACCAGTCCGGTGGCAACGGTCGTAAAGAATGTGGCGTTCATGGTGACCGGTACACCCGACTCGTAAAGTTGTACAGCTGTAAGCTTGTAACCAAGTGCACGATCCACCTGCACCTGAACACCGGTGCTTTCCTCTATGTAGAAACCACCATCGATCTCGATGAGAATTGGATGGTCCGGAGAAATGATCGACACGGAGTAAAGTCCCTTGTTGTCCGTCTTTCCGAACCCGAGCAAGACTCCCTTTTGAGCACCTGTAAAATCATAGATTTTGACATCGCCACCGATAATCAAACCGTCGAGAGCCGTACCTTTGACCGAGCTTGCATTGGCAAAGGTCACTGTATTTTCTACCCGAGTGGTGTTTCCCAACAAGTTGGTGACCTCGATAGCTACAACGTGCTCACCATCAGAGAAGTTAAGTGTGTCTATAGTTTGTGTTACCCGGCTTCCACCGTTCGCGAACGTCACTCGCTGGCCATCAACAAACCAGTCGACGGTTGCGATTCCAAAAGGGTCGCTCAATAGCGCACTGGTACCAACACTTCCAGAAACCGTCGAACCACTCGCCGGAATAAATTGTGTAACGGTCGGTGAGACAGCAGTAAAGTCCACGGCGGGCGAACCCGGAAAGGTATCGCCGGCGTTGCCACCGAGCGACCTGGCGAACGGTAGCGCCTCATTGAAACCGAGGCCGGTACTGTTTCGTGAATCTTCGGCGAATTGAAGGATACGTTCCGCAAGTGTCGCACGGTACGTATCAGCATTAATGACTGTACTCCCCAGGCTGATCATGCCCGTTGCGTCGAGGCCGTTCAGCACACCATCTGCGCGGATATCGTCATAGGCAGCCTGTATAAAAGCTATCGAGTTCCACGTACTGTGCTCTGGCTGACCAGCGTCAACGCTTACCTGGCGGGTCAGTTCCGAAATACCCGCCGCAACCAGACCGGCTCGCAGCTGATCTGTAAGTACAGCAGTCCTGTTCACCGGATCAGTGACGTCGATGGGTAATGTCTTGATAACATCAAAACCCGCCCACCCAGAGATTTCTTGATTTGCCGCCTGAATAGCATCAGCAGCCGACCTACCCTCTGCTTGTACCGAATACTCCGCCAAACCCGTGGCCAATGTAGTGAAGAACGTCGTATTGACAATCAGCGGCTGGCCAGATTGATACAGCTGAACAGCTGATAGTTTCTGATCTTTAGATGGGTCAATCTGAACCTGGAGGCCTGACGCCTCTTCGAGGTACGCCCCGCCCTCTACTTCGATGAGTATGGGTTTGTCAGGCGTTATAATCTCTATGGAGAACTGCCCATCATTACCCGTCTGACCGGACCCGAGCGATGCGCCCTTCGACCCACTGCCGAAATCGTAAATACTGACGGTGCCGCCGCTGACAACACCATCAAAAGCAACCCCGGACACCGTGCCCGCTGGCCGCGACGTCGGCAACGAACCTGACGTTGAACCGCCGCCAGAGGAGCCACCACAGGCGGTCAGTACTAACACCAAAAATATAACTATCGGGGTGAAATAATTCATTGCTCTACCTTATTTTTGTAATGTCTCTCCGTGTACTACACTGCCGGTCGTTCTAATCCTGTCAATCGAGTCGATACAACAACAATGCCCCGAACGAACCACCCTCGATGGCGTCGCTGATTGAGAACATATACTCAGCGTTCACACCTACATCGATATGGTCGCTGAGTTGCCATTCGTGGGAGACGTTGAAACCTGCCGCATAAGCAACGCCGTCTTGATCGGAGAAGGTTTGCGCGAGAAATCCATCAGAATCAAGCGTATGTCGAGCCGTTTTATCGCTGAACTCGATTTGCGGGCCGAGACCGACCCACGGTTTGAAATATCGACTCAGGCGTAAACGCCGCTGATAGAATCCAGCAACGGTAATAGATTTAACGTCTTGACCAACGTCACTCGTGGAAGCATCCAGCGTGAAATCGTATTTCGTGACATTTGTCACCCAACGGTTGTCACGCCCAAATGGAAACATCGCAACTACGGATAAAGCAACGAATTCTTGTGATGAGTCTGCAGAACCGTCTGGATCGTCGACCGTAAGATTTGGACTGAAAAACGGTGCCCAACCGAATTTAATACCCTTACCTGGCTCAGCGTGAGTAAGAAACGGTACTAATAAACAGAACACGAACGCCACGCGTAGTGACATTGAAACTCTCCTCCATGTTTTCTTTTTTTATTTCCCTAAATGCGCAACAGACGCATGTACTACTAATTCAAGGACGGCATATCAAAAAACTCTTGCGCATATGTTATGACATTCGCACGGGTTTAGTAAAGCTATTGGCGTACCCGCTATATGCAGTTGCGATTTCTATAACGCCCTGCCCGTGCAATATCCCGGGCACAAACGTTGAGACACTCGCTACCGCAGTTTGTTCAAAAAAATATTTATGATTAACTTTCAGGGGTTATAGTCGACGACCTATGAAACAATCGCTTTTGAAGTACACCGTTACGACTGCAGATAAAGATGTATCTATCACCGCGTCTATAAATAATTTACGCTAATCAGACTGGAACCCATTCGCTACGATGCACCCAGGCGGCATTGATCTATAAGAAAACCAGCCAGCTTCCCAAATGAGTCATTCGCCAATACCTTGATCGAAACAACTTTCAAGATAGGAGCCCGCAGGGTTTCATGTCTGCCGGTCAGCCTGTTTTCCAGTACCACCAGTTTGAAGAACAGCCATCGCCCAATTGCAGAGCTAACCGACAAGACCTGATGTACCGGGTTGGTGACGGCGAAGCACATTCAATCCCAGGCCGACTTCCGGATGCCACTGATCAATCTTGGCCAACGGTCATGTACCGCATCGGCCAGTTCCGGCTCCACGGTAACCACGTAGACGCGCTGTTCGTGGTCGTTGCGGGCCACCAGCCCCTGAATCCATTGCCCTGGTGTCAGGTCGTACCAGTGACTGTGCCCTTCCAGATCTTTTTCCATGAAGTGTTTGATGGGTAGTTTGACGGGTACGGGAAACCAGCGATCCCAGCGGCCGGCATAAATGGAGTCCAGCCGCGCCCAACCACCGAGAGGCAAGACACCTTTCTGTTCCTTGCGCCGTCCCCAGGGCAGCAGTTCCACGGTGTCAGACCTGGTTTTAACCGGCAGCATGGCTTTGGGGTTGGGAAAGTAGACCCGGATATCCTGCCCGAGGTGAGTGTAATAGACGCCGCCGCACATGGTTACACCGTCTGGCGGTGGCCATAGGGTTTCCAGGCCGGAGCGATGACATTGGGCATGCTGGAACGTTGCAGCAGGCGCGCCGGCGCCAGCGCAAATTCACCGAAGCGCTGATTGATGTCGTCCATGACGGCATTGCATGCGTTGCGGGGTGTGCATGGTATTGCAAACAGATCGTCTTGTTGCCGGGCCGGTTGCGGGTCCAGAGCCGTTACCTGCACCTGGTGTACACCCAGGCCGTACCAGTGCTGCTGCAACATCTGATAACACAACGCCATGATCAGGGCACCATCATCGATGGGTTGTGCTGTACGTAGTTTGTCGCCGATCCAGCCGTCCCGGGTACGCAGGGCAATCAGGAACCGGCTCGCTGTCAGATTATGGCGACGCAACCGCGCGGCAACCTTTTCACTCATGTGCAGCAGGTAGGTCAGGATCACCGCCTTGTTTCTCGTATCCGGCGGCATCACCTTGCCGTGTCCGATAGACTTGGGTGGCGCTACGTTGGTATGCACCGGCTCCGGGTCCTGGCCCTGACACATGTACCAGATACGTCGGCCGGGGTTGCCGAAGCGGCGTGCCAGCACACTAATAGGCAACCGTGCCATGTCGCCGCAGGTGTGCACACCATGTTGCGCGAGAAAGGTACCGATGCCTTGGGCAATACCGCACAGCTCGGTGACCAGCACTGGCGCCAGCCGCTGCTGTGCTTCCCACGGCGGAATCACCGTGAAGCCGTTCGGTTTCTGCAGCTTGGCGGCATACTTGGCAGTGGTCTTGTCACCGGACACTCCCACGGAACACAGAATGCCCGAAGCTTCAAACACGGTTTGTTTTACCTGCCAGGCGATGCGTTCGGGCGAACCCGATAGACGCTGGCAACGGGTGACATCGAGGAAGGCCTCGTCGACGGAAAATACTTCCACATCCGGGCTGATGTCCTGTAGTGCTGCCATGATGGCGGAGGACGTCGCGGCATAGCGTTTGGGATCGGCCGGGCACTGGATAAGATCGGGGCACAACGCGCGTCCCTGTTTCAACCGCATACCGGTATGAACACCGAAGGCGCGGGCTTCATAGGAACAGGTAATGATGCAGGTGCCTTGCAAGCCGTTGGTGATGGCCACCGGGCGACCGCGCCACTCGGGTTGGTCACGCTGTTCGATGGAAGCGAAGAAAGCATTCATATCCACCAGGATGATGGCACATTCCCAGGGAGAAGAAGGTACTGCCGACATAAAACGAAACCTGCTGTTAGCGATAACTGCGTAATTGCCCGACCACGACGCCCTGGATAGCAACGCGCTCGGAGGGATAGACCATGGTTTGCATCGTGCGATTGGCAGGGATCAGTTCCACCTGGTTGTTAGCGCAATGCTGGATGCGTTTCAGAGTGGCGTCCTCGCCGTCGATCAGGGCCACGACAATCTCGCCGTTATGGGCGTAGTCGCGGCTTTCGATAACCACGGTGTCCCCATTGAGAATGCCGGCCTCAACCATGGAGTCGCCCACCACATGCAAGGCAAAGCGGTCAGGGCCGAGTAGAAAATCAGCGAGGTTGAGACGGTCCTGATCGGGAATGGCCTCGATGGGCTGGCCGGCAGCGATGCGCCCCGCCAGCGGCAAGCTGCAGCTGTCATCGGGATCCGCCGGTGGCGGCAGACGAATACCGCGCTTGCGGCCCGGTACCAGTTCAATGCGGCCGGCTTCGGCCAGGGCCTGCACATGGCGGTGCACCGTACCGCGGGAGCAGATGCCCAGGGCGGCGCCGATCTCCGCCAGGCTCGGGGCATAGCCCTTGCGGACAAGGAACTGGCTGATGAAAATCAAAGCCTTATGCTGACTTTCAGTAAGCATGCCGATGTTCTCGAAATGTTCTCATTAGGTACAGTGTAGAAAACATTCCGGGAACATTCAACCAGCCCGGGACATTCAGAGGTCTAACTGTCTCGCGTCAATTACTTTGTCCGGTTTGGCGACAATTATGATGGCCGGGTGCGTATGTAAAAGGGCGCCAGGGAGTTTGACCCGACAGGGCTAACCCCGTTTAACGGGATTGGGAAAGACTTCCGGCAACTTGCCCGGCTATTTCGTGGGCGGGGTAAGCAGCTCCCCAACATCACACCGCAGCGATTTTGCGATCTGCTCTAACGTTGCAATGGTCGTATTCTGGGCACCGCTCTCCAACCTCGATAAGGTCGCTCGGCTAATGCCCAGTTTTCGGGCGAACACATCCTGGGTTTTGGCGCCGCGTCGTGCTCTGAGGTTTGCCGCGAGTTTTTGAGCGAGATCCATAGCCAGGGTACATCGTCCGTTTGGTTCACATGTGAACAATCCTATAGTAGGATGATGTACACATATGGAAATCTTCCTGAATGGAGTAAAAGGGACTTGCCCATGCTCACTCGAAAACCAGGCCAGTCCGTACTGGTGCAATTGGAACCCGCTATCTTCGAAAACTTCTGCCCGGACACCGGTAGTATCAACGCATCTATTATTATTAAAATCGTCGTCACGCGGATTGACGGTAATCAGGTCGGGAACGGCATACAAGCCCATCCTTCGGTCAATGTTGCCGGACCGAACTGATCGAGGCTGCCGAAGCCGTTACCAGTTCACCGCCAGAACCCTGAAACGGTGACAACCCCTACCCTACGGCTGTTAGCCATTCGGGTACGCGTCTTACGAGCTATGCAAGGACTCTCACAGGAAGAGCTCGCGGAGCGCTCCTGTTTACATCGTACCTATATTGGCGCGGTCGAACGCGCGGAGCGAAATATCACGCTTAAGGTATTGGAGAAGATTGCCAAAGGGTTGGATATAGAGCCAGGTACCTTGATCAGCAAAGACTTCATTTTCCCCTAGCGCTAAAAGAGACCAAATTTACTTATTATTGCTGGCACCCATGTAAAGGTGAGTAAACCAGCGGAATTTCACCGCCAGTTTATCCAGAGTCGTAAAAAGCAAAGCCGCCAGTCCCTAATAGAATGGCGGCTTTGCAGACCTTATAGGCGACTTGGTACCAGACGCGAAGGTCGGGGCGACTTTACCTCGCAACCGGGTCTGCGTCTGTAAGCGGTTTCTGATTTTTCTGTAAGATATTTCTTACAGCGCTACACAGCCGGCATCATCATGCTTCGGATTGTTGACGTACCTACTCACTGGATTGACCTTCAGTGTCCGGGCATACGGCACCAGCATGGATTCCAGCTGTGCTCGGTTGAAATGCTTGTTGTTAAGCCAAGTATTGTACTGCGCCGGGTTGAGTATCACCGGCATACGATCGTGTATTGGCTGCATGGTCTCATTTGCCCCGGTCACAATGATTGAATAGCTGTCGAATCCAGCACCCTCTTTATCCCAGTGATCCCAGAGGCCGGCGAAGGCGAACAGCTCGCCATCAGGTAATCGGATATGGTGCGGTATTTTCTGGTCGTCCTCCCGCTTCCATTCGTAGAAGCCTGTTGACGGAACCAGGCAGCGTTTGCGTTTGAATGGATCTCGATAGGTCGGTTTATCTGCGACGGTATCCGCGCGGGCGTTGATCGTTGAGAACGTGGGTTTCTCCTCTTTTGACCAATGCGGCACCAAACCCCACCGGGCCAACACCAACACCCGGCCACTGCCAGTGTTCCGGACGATGGGCACGTCCTGGCTAGGGGAAATATTGTATCTCGGGCTAAATTCCTCTATCGCAGCATGCTCGATGTCAAAGAAATCAATCAGAGCTTCAGCGTCGATAATCAAATTGTATCGCCCGCACATGGGGAGATCCTACCGTAAAAAAGCCGCGCCGACGTGGGGCCCATAAAAAAGGCCGCACTCAAAGGGGGTAGAGTGCGACCTAAAACACTTTCTGGGGAGAAAGCGTTGTGGTTATTATCAATCTCGGCTCGCCGACTGTCTATAGATGAAGCGGTGGAGTGTTTGCTTATCGAGCCGCCCGCAATCTACGTCCCGGCATCAACCAACGCTGTATAGCGGAACGCCCTCCTCCTAAACGCCCACTGCAGAACCCAGCCCGGCTTAGTCACCACCCAAATGCCAGGGATTCCCGTATGTGGGAATCCCCGAGCGGGGCTACAAAAGCCCCCGCTCCGCAAAGCTGACAATGTCGCGATCGCCGACCACCAGGTGATCCAGTACCCGAATA
>ENA-ORDP01000717-ORDP01000717.1-marine-sediment-metagenome-genome-assembly--contig:-NODE-717-length-20363-cov-8.457258_pt1 | contig 20363 bp, 17 predicted proteins | sample MGYA00248627_ERZ508539 | MGnify/ENA primary metagenome ERZ508539 (study PRJEB26208, sample SAMN05571518) | marine sediment metagenome | biome: deep sea; feature: Hydrothermal vent; material... | reverse complement strand
CTTCGCAACATAAGGTCATCCATGACCAAATCCCGGAGGGAGAGGGGGCTATGGTACAAATACTTATGCAACGATTAATAAACACGCTTTTTTAGAGTCCAGGGAGGGTTTGCTGGATCGTTTGAGCTTCAGGGCTGTTTGCGAAGTGCCGGATTAACAGTTGTTTATAGTGTCTGCTTTTCTCAGGCTTGCCGGATTTGTGGTAACGGGTGGCCAACAAAAACAGCAGAACGGGGATCTTTTCCTGTGCCGGATTCTGCTTGATTAGCAAGGCCAGTATTTTATCACTGGTTTCAACAAGGCCTGCGGCACAGAATCGAATGCCGGTTTCAGCGAGTAGCCCGGCGGGCAGGTTTGGCTGTTCCTGCGTCAGTTCCAGGTATTCCAGAAAACTACGCTGCTGGTCATGAAGGAGTTGGGGATCCTTTCCCGGCTGCGTCAGCAATAGTCGGATGTAATGCCGGGCCAGGTCATGATCTGTGCGCGCCCTGGCGATATGAAATAATTTTAAGACCATGCGCATATCTGTCGGCTGTACTTCCAGCAAACGCTTTAATATATCGCGGGCTTTATCCAGCTCGGCATTGGTCAATGCTCTCATGGCTGTTTTAAAGTCGCTTTCAAAATTTATGCGCGCATTTTTTTTCTTTTCTTCGGTATGAATTTGTAATGGGCTGTAGCGGATGATGATCCCCATAAAGATACCGCCCAGTAGACCGCCAATGTGGGTTACTGTGCTGACACTCGCGGGAGAAATGAGGCTATAGGCCAACTCATAAAGCAGCCAGGCAGGCAGCATGATAATCGCCGGTGCGCGGATATAGTCAAAGTAAAATATCAGGGAATAAAAAAAACGAATTTTCCGCATCCCGTAAAGGATGGCATAGAGACCGGCAAGGCCGGTAATAGCACCGGATGCGCCGATTATCCATTGTGCGCTGTTAGGGATGATGGCAAGGGTAACAAGATTAGCGATGATCCCGCAGGCAATATATACCAGTAACAGCATGATGCTGCCCAGTGACAGCTCCAGGATAAAGCCGAATAGAAACAGAAAAACCATGTTTCCCAACAGATGCCAGAGATCGGCGTGTAAAAATATTGAGCTAAAGACCGTCAGTGGATCGGGTGAATAGGGCTTTAAGGCATAGCGATAGCTAACGATGCTTTGCAGACGGTTGTCGAAGTCCCGGTGCAGGTCCTGCCAGACAACATAGTCAGGATCATCGGGAGAAATAATATGTGATTTGTTGAGCGCCCGCAAAAAGCCGCCATTGATCATCAGGTGCCGATAGATGATTTTCTGTTCACTGCCGACCAGTTTGGGCACAGGGTTAATACGGATTCGGCTGTTGCTGTGTTTGTTCAGATATTGAATATAACGGGGTATTTCCAGCTCGGCGAGACCGGATGAAAAATAGTAGCGAAAGGCCTCTTTTTCTCGTAGCGGGTCTTGCTCCTGCAGGAAATTGAAGACCAGGATATTGATGCATATCAATAACAGGGTAATAACAGGGGGATGGCGCCAGTCTGGCTTCCGATCCAGGGGGATAAACATCTTGGGCTTATTATTGCAGTGACTTTAACCCAGTTTAGCGGGAATTTTGAGTCTTATAAAGCGCTATTCCAGAAAACAGAACTGCGGGCAGATGATGAAACTGTGAATGGCTTCCTGTCGTTCGGACATGAACGGGGCTAGATTGCCCAAAAGCAGGCTATATTCGGCCTGTTTTTCCAGTCGCGCTATTCAGGTAAGAACGTTATTGTGAAAACAGAACAGAAAATTGTTTCAGATCCGGAACAACCGCCGTTACGGGAAATTGCCGGGGAGGCTATTGCCTCACAGCTTGCCTTTGGTGAATTGCTGAGTGCGGATGAAAAACGCTATCTTCTGGATCACGGTGTGGTGCGAAGCGCCAAAGCGGGAGACGTTATCTGTGAGCAAAATCAGCTTGATGCCCGTGTTTATATTCTTGTGATGGGTGGCGTTGAAGTGAGCGAAGGTGGGGGGCAGCAGAAGGTGGTGCTGGCAAACCTGCGGCGGGGAGAGATTTTTGGTGAAATTTCCGCGCTCTTCAAGTTACCCCGGATTTCAACTGTGACGGTGACGCGGCCCTCGGTGATGCTGGAGCTGTCAGGGGAGGTTCTGGAAACGCTGATCAATAATCGGCCGTTACTGCGGGATGCGGTGTTAGAACGTTATCGGCAACGCATCATCGAGACGGCGTTGCGTTGTGTTCCCCTGTTTCGGCATCTCCCTGTGAGTAATCTGAAGATTCTGGCGGATCATGCAGTATTGAGCAGTTTCCCCAGAAATACCGAGATTGTCAGAGAGCATGACAGTGGCGATTCCCTGTATTTCATTATTGTGGGTTCGGCCAGAGTGAGCCGGCGGATAAAGGGTGAAGTACTCAATATCGCTCTGCTGCGGCAAGCCGAGTACTTTGGCGAGTGGTCGGTGCTGACCGGTGCGCAGCGTGCAGCAACGGTAACGGCGTTGTCACAGGTTGTGGTCATGGAGGTGGACTGCCAGCCTTTCCTCCGTTTTATTCAGGATAACCCGCAGGTAAGGGATCGCCTTGACCTGGTGGCTTACAATCGCCATACACAGGTGATGCTGTCAGAGGGGCTTTCGGCCTCCCCGGATGCGCGGGATGAGATAGTCAAGGAAATCGAAAACATCATTGACAGGGAATCACGTTTTTGAGCATATCCAGCGGCTTATCTGCGAAATCCGGGTTAAAGACTCCACTATGATTTTATCTGAATTAAAGCTAATATGAGGCTTTGCAACAAACTGGTTTCAACGGTATGTATAGTTGACTTGTTTTCTCTAATCTTTTTGGGGGCACGGGAGAATATGCGTTCAGAAAATATGCATTTAAGACTGTTTTCTTTTCTACTGGCGGCACTGGTCAGCGCCTCTGCATTTGCCGATTCCATGACGGCGCAGCTGAGTAATGACAATGCCCGCTTCCGCTACAGCATGAGTGGTATGGGGCAGTCATTTGGAAATCTCGAAACCAGTGCGGGCTTTCTTTATACCGACAATTCGACAGGCAAGAACAGTTATTTGCTGGATGTGGGCACCTTTGTTCGTGGGGAAAGTGTCGAAGCGCCGATTATCGTCTCTATCGGGGGGCGTCTATATGCGGGGAGGGCGAAAACCTACACCGTGTATGCGGTGGGCCTGGGAGGGGATGTCATGCTGGTACCTGATTCCTGGGGGGGGTTCGGCCTGGGTGCTTTTTTTATGATTGCCCCGAGTGTGGTGGCCTTTGGGGATTCAAGTGGATTAATTGAATATGGTGCGACCTTGAATTTTGAAGTCTCGCCGCAGGCAACGGTGCAACTGGGTTACCAGAAAATTGATGTCGATATCAGTGCAAACAATGTCGGCACGATCAATATAGACAATGGTGGTTTCTTTGCTGTGAAAATCAAATTCTGAGTGTTGGCATGATGCCTGTAATTTTGACGTGAATCCTTAATCTCATTCCAGGCTCAATTCAACAAACGCCCCGGCTTGCAAAGTCGGGGTTTTTTTTGCCTGCAAACGCATAATCAAGTAAAGAAGCCTAGGAGAGGGATCCCCGGCTGGGGAGTCACCTCCGACCGGGGGCCGAATGAATGTTAGAGGGCCATATCCTTGAGCGCCTTGAGTGGCTGAACCTTGACAATATTACGGGCGGGCTTGGCCCTGAAGATAGTCGGTTCGCCAGTGAAGGGGTTGATTCCCTTGCGGGCGCGGGTTGCGGGTTTACGTACAACCTTGACTTTCAGAAGGCCGGGCATGGTAAATACGCCGGCAGCGTTACGTTTGATGTGACCGTTGATAATCTTGAAGAGTTCATCAAAAACAGCCGCAACATCTTTTTTCTTCAGTTCGGTGCGTTCAGCAATCGTGGTGAAGAGCATGGTTTTAGTGAAAGGTTCCTTGATTGGTTTGACTATGGGCTTCCTGATGGCCACAGCTTTTTTCTTTGCGGTTTTTTTCTTGGCTTTTTTCTTGATTGCCATTGATGGCTCCTGAGAATTGATAGAGTTGTCAGATTTAGTCGCTAAAATAGTATATTCCTCACTAACTGGAGGCGAGTATATCTCTATTTTTACGGGATTATCCAGCTTTTTTGGCGAAATAGATGTCAAATTTTTTTGCTTTAAGCAAATGAAAGGGAGCGAAAATCGCAGTCAGTTTGGACATCGCTTTTGCATAAGAATATTCTTATGCTCTATACGGGATAACTTGCACCGTTTCGCATTTTCTGCTGTGCAGCAAAAGAGGGTTAAAGACAGAGGAGGTAATGGCCGATAAGTACTACTGAATTCCCACTGGAAAATTTTCCTATACGGTGGCTTATTATGACAGTGTTCGTCCGGATTTTATTGACTGCTTTGTGTCTGAGCCAGCTTGTGCCGGGTTCAGTGGCGCAGGCTAGAATGATTTATATTAACGATAATTTACGTGTGGGGGTTCGATCTGAGCCCAGTGGCCGGGTGGCGCCATTTAGCGTTGTCGTGACAGGAATGAAACTTGAAGTGCTGGAGCAATTGTCTGACTACCTGAAAATTCGTACGGATAAAGGAGTGGTCGGCTGGATTAAGGATATCTACGTGAGCGATCAGCCGCCTGCAATGATGCGTATTGAGACTTTGAAAATCCGCCATCGGGAACTGAAGCAGCAGATTCAGAAGCGGGATGAATCCATCAAAATCCTGGAAACAGCAAACCTGACGCTGAATGAACAGATTGACAATCTGAAAAAAGATCGCAGCCGTTGGCAACTTGAAAAAGCACGTGGTGATTATCTGCAACAGGAGGCGGTGAATGGCCGTTTCTGGTGGTGGGTCAGTCTGGGGGGACTCTTACTGGTGGCGGCAGCCTTTACCAGTGGAATGATCTGGTACCGGCAGCAGACTATGAAACGGCTGGGGGGCTTACGGGTCTGAGGTGTTGACCACACAAAAAACAGTAACTCAAAGAGCGGGAGGCGGTCGGAGCAAACTCATTAGTACCTTAGAAATGATTTTCTGTGCATTTTGCAGAAAATTATTTCGTGAAGGTACTTATCTTGTGGTTTATCCAGGTTAGGGAAGGGCATCCCGGTCTTTTTCAGGCTGTCATGTTTTTGATAATGGCATCCAGTTCTTGCCCGCATTGCAACACCTCATCCATGGCTTCATAGGGCTGCTCATTGCTGAGGCCCAGCTGGCTACACAGGACTTCGGATACCTCATCGGTGTCGGCATCGGACATATTGTGTCCCTTAAGAAGCTGATCAGCCAGTATTAACAAACGGACATAGCTATCATGTTCTCCTTCGTAATCGGTTTGATGATGATAGGCGATGACCGAAATGATTTCTTCCGGCATATGCCATAACTGCATCAACTGTTTTCCCAGCTCGACATGGGTGATGCCGAGCAGACGCTGCTCAATTTCGATAACCGGGGTATCTTTCTTGGCGCTCAGGACTTTGTTGAACCAGAAATATTCACTGGGAAACAGACTACCGAGCACCAGATAGCCGATGTTATGCAGCAGGCCACAGAGATAGGCCAGACCGGGTTTTACGCCCAGGGATTTGTCCAGTTCCCGTGACAGTTTTTGCACCAGTGATGCGCTGTAGGTCGCGTTTTGCCAGTAGGTGTCCGCACCCAGGGGACCATTTTTCGGTAGCTTGAAGGCCTTGGCCATGGCCGCGCCCAGCACCATATGCAGGACATTTTCATAGCCCAGCACCCTGAAAACAGCATCATTCAACGTTTTGACTTTGCCACGCTGACCAAACAGGGCCGAGTTGGCATACCGCATAACCTGGGCCGAAATAGAGACGTCCATGGAAACGACTCCGACCAGTTGATCAATATTGGCGTCCGGATTGCTCTTGAGCGCCATAATGCGTAGCGCCATGTCCGGCATGACGGGTAAATTCTGAATATTTTTCAGTTGCTCACGAATATCCAGTTTCGGCATGCCGCCAGTCTGTTCGTCCGAGCCAGGACCGTTACTGGGGGAGCTGGAAATCGAGGTGCCAAACAGGCTGCGGCTGGACAGTGCCGAGGAATTTAATGGTGGCAGCTGTAATGGTTGGGTTTGCCCATCAAAGAGAATCATAATATTCTCATACTCTGCCAGGGCTTCAGCAAAAATAAATTTGAACCCTTTGCTGGCAGGGTTAGGCGGTTGTTGCTGGAAATATTGCTGCAAAGCATCAAGATCCCCGTGGCTGAGAAAATGGAGTTCGTCCCGATGCAGGACGGTTCTCAATGCAGACAGTTCCAGTTTGTGAGGGGCCGGGAAGATGGCAACAACAAAGCCCTGATCATCTTTCAATAACACGGCTTCGGCGTAATTATTATCTGCTGTCAGCCGATCGCCAGGTTGAGTTTTGATGGCCAGATAATCGAGTACGGTTCGAAAAACTTTATGTGAGCTCATGGTCATAAGGTCCGTTTTCTGCGACCTGGAACAATACGCTAACAACGAATCCTTCACGCTTGTCAGTATGCGTGCGGCAAGTCCAGGTTGCTCGTTATTGTAAATTGCTTGCTTGACGTATGCTATGCTATTTTTCCTTTAAACGCCAAATAGAAGTACTTTTCACAGGTGTTTAGCGGTCAACTATTCTTAAACTTTAGCATTTAGCTGCCTTATTTCAATCCTTCTCTAGCGTATTCTTAAGGCCTTCAGGGTGATTGGGTGAGAATCGGAGAGGGTCGCGCGAACAGTTAACGCTTCAGGTGCGCCAGGAGTCCGACAGGCTTCTGATTATAGAAATAAGATGAGTACGCCAGTATAACTATACAATCGTTGTCCGGCGATCTCGCCATTGGAGTAGAAGCCGACGATGGGAATCTCGCCAAAGACCTCGCTGATCATTTTCATTTCACGGGCCTCCTCGCCGAACAAGTGGCGGCCGCGTCCCATGCACGAAATATAAATTCCACCACGCGGTATAGCATCGCCTGTTCGTTTTTTCATGTCATTCAGCATGCGCCGCATGTCGCGGGCCGCCGCGCGGCCATCACGGCGGCAGAACATAATGGGCGTTTGCGGTTTCATCTGATCACCGATAGCGAGCATATTGTTTTGAGGGTCGATGCCAATAATATTGCGTACTATGTAGTCGGCGGTGTCGCTGCCGCGCACAGGGAAGGCGGCAAAAATATAACCGGCGGCGCGATTAACGTCGCGGGCCAACACGTCACCGATTTCTTCCTTAAAGACATCCAGTGCCGGACGGTTGTCGATACTGATGGCCATGTGGTTATCACAATCGGTGAGCATATGTGTCTGACCTATGGGAGTGCAAGCCTGACTCAGTCCGCTAATGATGGGGATATCATCGTTGAAGACCACGCCGGAAAGCTGACCCTCAGTGATACCATCGGCAATCTGGAAGAAGAACTGATTTTCGGATGAGGTGATGCCGCCGATCAGATAACCATTCCCCAACTGGTCTGGCAACTGCTCCAGCATTTGAGGGATCCGGCCATTGCGGGGATCGCCATGCACTAGAGCAATGCGCAGTCCGGCCATAAAATCATCAGCCATAGCGTCAGAAAGATGATGGCTATCCTCGGTGTGATTAAAAAGACTGAAGCTGTTCTCGGGAAAGCGGGCCATCATCATGACTATGGCGGGCTGATCGTAATATTCCACATTGGTGCAGTTGATGGCGGTGCCAACGCTGCCGACCCAATGGGGGATGCCGGTTTTCAGTTTCAAATTGCGCAGGATTTTCCCAAGATCTTTGGCGTGAGCATCCGTGACGTACAGAAAGACAAGATTGAAATCAGCGCTGTCTCCCGTTTGTTGCAGACAGTCTTCAATCGCGTCCTGCCAGCTCGCCTTGTTGCTGTGGCCAAGTTTGAACAGGGCTGAATGAGTCATAGGCTAAGGGACCTCTGATTAATTTTTCCGCTCGGGATGCCCCTTTTATCTTACTCAGGGTTGGCTTATCAAACCATGAATGAAGAGGGTAAATGGCCATTCTGATATCAGAATGGCTAGTTGTTGATCAGGCCTTGCGCTTGGCCTGAATGAGTTCATGAATGCGTGGACTCAGGATCAATTCCATCGCAAAGCCCATTTTTCCACCGGGCACCACGAGGGTATTGCGGCGTGACATGAAAGAATTCGGGATCATGTTCAGCAGATAAGGAAAGTCCACCCCCCTGGGATGGCGGAAACGAATGACGATGAAGCTTTCATCCGGCGTTGGAATATCGCGGGCGATAAAGGGGTTGGACGTATCTACCGTGGGGACACGCTGAAAATTAATGTCCGTGCAGGAGAACTGAGGCGTGATATAATGGACGTAGTCATCCATGCGTCGCAGGATGGTATCGACAATAGCTTCTGCAGAATAGCCGCGCTGGGAATTATCCCGGTGGATTTTCTGGATCCATTCCAGGTTCACGATCGGCACAACCCCTACCAGCAAATCGGTTTGGGCAGACACATCCACCTTACCGTCAACGACTCCGCCATGCAGGCCTTCATAGAATAGCACGTCAGTGTCATATTCAACTTCTTCCCATTCTGTGAATTCACCGGGTTTCTGATGGTAAGGGGCGGCTTCTTCTTCACTGTGCAGATAATAACGGCGTTTGCAGCGGCCGGTTTTACCATAGGTATTGAAGGTCTCGGCGAGCAGATCGAAGTGGTTGGCTTCGGGGCCGAAATGGCTGAGCTGCTTGCCGTCTTTGGCAAACTGGTCAATCGCTACTTTCATTTGTGCACGGTCATGACGGTGGTAGCTGTCGCCTTCAATGATCAACGGGTTGATCTGTTCGCGAAAGAAAATATGTTCGAAGGCATTTTTGACCGTGGTGGTGCCAGCGCCAGATGAGCCGGTGACCGCAATCACAGGATGTTTTTCAGACATGGGGACTCCTTAAATGCTATAAGCCAATAATTCTAAAAATAAATCAAATTCTGAAAAATGCGTATCGTTGATTTTTCATAAAATTCTGTTGTCGGCGCGCCGGGTTCGGGTTTCGGTGAGACCCGCTTACGGCAACCATAGGGTCATACGTCACTATCCCGATATTTTATCGGAAATTCAGATTGCGTGCTTCTAAAATTGGCTGTTCAGGCTGCAGTAATTAGTATTACTTATGTGTATATCAGCTCATTTATGTTTACAGGTGACGGCGCGGTGGCCAATATCGCGACGGCAAAAGATATGATCCCAGTGGATTTGATCGGCCAGATCATAGGCTTGCTTCTGTGCCTCGCTGACCGTCGCACCCAGACCCACGGCGCATAACACCCGGCCGCCGTTGGTAATAATCTGCCCGTCCTTTTCTGCTGTACCCGCGTGGAAAACCTTGTTGTTTGTCCCGCAGTGGATAGCAGGCAAGCCCGTAATCACATCACCTTTATGATAGGCGCCCGGATACCCGCCGGCGGCCAGCACCACGCCCAGCGCGGTGCGTTCATCCCATTCGATCTGCATTTCGTGCAAACGGCCGGCCAGTGCCGCCTGACACAGCGCGGCTAGATCAGACTTCAGGCGCATCATGATGGGCTGGGTTTCCGGATCGCCAAAACGCACGTTGTATTCCAGCACTTTTGGGCTGCCATCGGCATCAATCATGATCCCGGCATAGAGAAAGCCGGTAAAAGGATAGCCTTCGGCGGCCATGCCTTTTACGGTGGGTTCAATGATGTTCTTCATGATGCGATCATGGATTGTTTTTGTTACCACGGGTGCGGGGGAGTAGGCACCCATGCCCCCCGTGTTGGGACCCTTGTCACCCTCGTCCCGGGCCTTGTGATCCTGGGACGTGGCCATGGGCAGGATGTGTTCGCCATCGACCATCACGATGAAACTGGCTTCTTCGCCGCGAAGAAATTCCTCGATAACGACACGGTGACCGGCATGGCCGAAGGCGTTACCGGCCAGCATGTCCTTGACCGCCGCCATAGCCTGGTCTTCGGTTTGTGCCAGAATCACCCCTTTGCCCGCAGCCAGCCCATCGGCTTTAACCACGATAGGTGCGCCTTGTTCCTTGATATAGGCAATAGCCGGTTCTATTTCGGTAAAATTGCCATAAGCGGCGGTAGGGATGTTGTGGCGGGCGAGAAAATCCTTGGTAAATGCCTTGGAGCCTTCCAGTTGCGCGGCGTCTTTGGTGGGGCCAAAGCAAGGCAGGCCTGCCTCATTAAAGGCATCGACCACACCCGCCACCAGGGGCATTTCGGGACCGACGATGGTGAGATCAATGTTTTCCCGGTGGGCGAAGCCCAGCAGGCCGGGAATGTCGTCCACGTCAATGGCCACGTTTTCGATACCGGGTTCCAGCGCGGTGCCGGCATTGCCGGGTGCTACGAACACGGTTTTCACCCCGGGCGACTGTGTCACTTTCCATGCCAGCGCATGTTCACGGCCGCCGCCGCCGATAATCAGAACCTTCATGCTTGTTTCCCATCCCGCTAAATAACAGAAAAAACAGGGCCGGGACTATGCCCGATCCCGCCCAAGGGGTCAAACAATGGAAAGGTTTTGGTTTTGAAGTCGTTTAGCTTGATGGGTTTCACTTCGTTCTACCCATCCTACGGATATTTAAGGGGGGGGGATGGGGTTCACTTCGCTCTACTACCCACTCCTAACGGATATAAGCGGGTAGGATGGGTAGAACGAAGTGAAACCCATCAAGAAGTCCGGTCAGCCCGGTGGGCGACTTTGTTCTAACTCCTTCTTCGGTATGTGCGGATTATGGTAAAGCATGTATTTGGCGGTTTCATGGATGCCACGGGTAAGGGCTGCCATGTGCGCCGCGATCCTGGGATGTTCCTTGATCACATTTTTTCCCGGCGTTGCGGAGTGAGTATCAACCAACAGTTTGTGGCTGCCGTCTCCGTGCATGCGGAAGTAGTAATTTTTCCCTATCAAGCTGATTATAGGAATAGCGCTGTGGATGGTAAAGGCGTAACGTTGCTTGTCAAAGCGCGGATCGCGTAAATCCCGTCCCAGGGTAGTGTTGACGTAGCCGGGAGCGGCAAGGCCCGCAATAGTCGGCAACAGATCCACCTCACTCGCCAGTTTGTTATCCACACGAGGTTGAGTGATCAGTCCCGGCGCATAAAATAGCAGCGGTGTGTGCATACCGGTGACATTGTACATGCTTTCGAATTCAGGGGTTTGCTCACCGCCGTAACCGGTGATGCCGTGGTCGCCGTAAAAAACAAAAATAGTGTTGTTCAGATAACCGGACTTGCGCACCTGTTGTATGAAATAGCCGACACAGTAATCCATAAACCGGAAGGAATTAAACTCTTTCTCGGAAATGAAACCGGCCTTGCTCAGGGTTTCCTTGTCTTCGTGGCGTAGTTTGAAACCATGATCATCCTTGGGAATGGTGTAGGGCCGGTGATTACCAGAAGTCTGAATAATAGCAAAAAAGGGCTGGGTCTGTTTCGCCAAAACCTTGTTGGCTTCCTTGAACAGATCCAGATCGGAAATGCCCCAGACGTTGATGCGCGGTGAGCTGTAATCACCTTCTTCATGAATGTCCAGCCCTTTGATATTGTGTTGCAGGACGCCACGGATATTGCCCCAGTTGGCGCTGCCGCCGAGGAAGTAGAATTTCTGATAGCCCTTGAAGGCGTTGACGATGGTATGTTGCTCTACTACTCGCGGGTTGCGTGATGAAGTTTTGTTGAGCTCGATATCGGGAATGCCCGTGATGGCAGCAAATACTGAGCGCGCGGTGCCCGTGTGGGGGGCATAGTAATGGCGGTATTGCAGGCTCTGCTTCGCCAGCGCATCGAAGTAGGGAGTGGGGTTCAGGGGGTTGCCGAAGGTTCCCGTCTTGTAAGAGGCGAAGGACTCCAGAAATACCATAACAATATTGGGCCGTCTTTTGGCATAGGTGCCGGGCCGGGTAATAGTGCGCCGGTAATTCAGTGTTTTGCTGTTGGGGTGGTCGACGCCCAGGTACTGGCTCATGAGTGCATAGCTTGCGCGGGTTTTGTTTATATTAAAACCGATATGTTTATTTTTCAGTGTGTTGAAAAAATACAGCACCGGGTTCAGGGTGACCGCCGGAGCAAAGCTATGGGCACTGCTGAAGGCTTCGCTCCAGCGCAGGGGATACCAGGAAAGATTGCCGTAGAGGCCAAACAATAGCAGTACCGTACTCAGGCTGATGATGCCGGTTTTGTACCAGCCGTGAAAAAACGGGGTAGCGTAGTTGCGTGCCCGTTGCAGCAGATGGTGTATGAGCCAGAGGTAGGCACCGAGCAGGACCAGTAGCGAGAGGCCGATCCAGACCACAGGGTAGCTTTCTGTGACCATTTGCAACGAGGTTTCAGGGTTATAGGCAAAACGCAGTATCGTCGCGTTCATGGGTTGCTGCAGGTAGGCGTAATAGCCAAAGTACAGATAATAGAATAACAGGATGATGAAAAAAGCCAGTGCCAGATAGCCGAACCAGATATTGCGCATGAGCCGGGACTCAAAGGGACTGAGAATGCGCAGGCCGCCAAGCAGAAACAGTGGCAGAATTACGAATAAGGTTAGACGCAGATCGTATTTGAATCCCAGGTAGAAACTGTGCACCAGCATACCGCCGGGAATCGGATCGGTCGGTGTTTTGAAGTACAGCCAGAAAGCCAGCCTGAACAGGGAAAACAGCACCATGTTGATCAACAGGAGATTAATGAGGAAGTGCAGCAGACGGGGAAGTTTTTGCATAGATCGGATTACCTGTTAGGTGCGGTTTTGCGCTATTCTACCGAGTCTTGGCAGGATAAAGAAAGTGCCATGAATGAATTATAACTTTTCTGTATATTAAAGGTTCAGATGTTAAGATGTTATTAAATGGATTGTTGGGATAAATAAATATGATGTGGAGCATGATAGTTTGAAAAAGTGGGTGAAACGTCTTGCCCAGGGTTTCCTGGCCCTGTTGCTGATCTATGGGGTGGGCCGATTTGTGGTGGTCTATCTGGGTAGTTTTTACACAGGTGAACGCGCACCCTACCTGATGATGCCGGCGCCGAATGCCATGACTCTGCGCTGGCAGACTCTTCAGAAGGGAGAGGGCCAGATCCGCTATGGCCGCAGTTTGGCGAAACTGGATCATCTGGCTACGGAAATGTCCAGTGCAGAAGAACATGAGTTACGTCTGCAGGGGCTTAAGCCGGGCACGCGTTATTATTACCGGATTGAAAATCAGGTTGATGGTGAGGCAGCAAAAACGCTTTATAGCGGCAAGGCTTACTGGTTTATGACGTCGCCAAAAACCGGTCAGGCTGTCTCCGTGCGCTTCGCCGTACTGGGTGATCCCGGTAAGGCCGGCAAAGTGCAGACCCAGGTGCGCGAGGCGCTGATGGCATGGCTGGCGAAAAACCCGCGGCCCGATCGAAATCGGGCCTACCTGGATCTGCTTCTGACTACGGGTGACAATGCCTATCGCTCGGGGACTAACAAGCAGTTCCAGGTCGATTTTTTCACGCCTTATGCGAGCATCCTGAAGAATGTGCCAGTATGGCCCGCGTACGGCAATCATGATGCGCGGCGTTGGGCCTTTTTCGATATTTTCAGTTTCCCAACCAAGGCTGAATCCGGCGGCCTAGCCTCGGGAACCGAGCATTACTATTCTTTCGATTATGCCAATGCGCATTTCATTATGCTGGATACTACGGCCAGCAGCATGGCGGTGGGTAGCAAGATGCTCAACTGGCTGCAACGGGATCTCGCGGCCAGCAAACAGAAATGGATCATTGCCGCATTCCATCACCCCCCCTATAGCCACGGTTCACATGATTCAGACAACCCGCACGACAGTGGCGGGCGTATGCTGGATGTGCGTAAAAACGTCCTGCCAATCCTGGAAGCAGGAGGCGCAGATCTGGTATTAAGCGGTCACAGTCATATGTATGAACGCTCCTGGTTGATGCGTTGTAATTATGGCGACTCGAGTACCTTGCAGGCAAACATGATACGCGAGAAGACGTTGGGAAGGACTCCGCCGTACAAAAAACCGGGACGGGACGGATTTTCAGGCACAGTTTATACGGTCATTGGTTCCTCCTCCAAACACGATCAGGGCAGACTTGATCATCCCGACATGCCTGTTTCGCTGGCCGAAAGTGGTTCTGTGGTTGTCGATATTGCCAACGGCCTGATGAGTGTCCGTTTTATTACCAAACGAGGGCGGGTAGCCGATCATTTTTCCATTCTGAAAACGCCCGCCACAGGACAGGCCATGCGTTGTGCACCACTCAATTGATGGGTTTCACTTTCTACCCATCCTAACCTGGATAAACCACAAGATAAGTACCTTCACGAAATAATTTTCTGCAAAATGCACAGAAAATCATTTCTAAGGGACTAATAAATAACTAAAAATGAGTAGGATGGGTAGAACAAAGTGAAACTCATCAATCATGGGACTGCCTGAAAATCTCATCAGTCCTGGCGGCCATGATGAAATCATTGCGGTGTAGTCCTTTAATCTTATGCGACCACCAGGTCACTGTTACCTTGCCCCATTCGGTCAGGAGAGCGGGATGATGGCCTTCGGTTTCCGCTGCTTCGCCTATCTTGTTGCTAAAAGTCAGCGCCTTGATGAAACTGCCAAAGCGGAACGTTTTTTCCAGTTGCATGATGCTATCACGTACCTCGATGTTCCAGTCGGGGATTTTTCCAATCAATTGTTTCAGTTCTTCGTCGGAGACCTGCGGCGCATCGGCACGACAGGCTTCACAGGATTCCTGACTCAGGTTATTCATAACTTTTTTTCATGGTTAAGCGGGCGGGATTGTTTGTGGTTTTTCTGTTGATATTTTAAAAGAATTTTTCGAGCTATTTGTTGGCCCCATTGCCGGCCAATCAGGATAGACTCACGCAGTATTGCGGGCTGAACTTTTATAAGTTTTTTACCCGCAGCGCTGGCATAAAAGGCATTGATTCCCTTAATATCTTCTTCGGTTAGATATTTTTGATAAACGGGTATAACGAGTTCAATCATCTCATTTTCATTGACTTCCGCCATAACATCTTTCCAAAATTTATCAGGCGCCTTCGGTATCATTCTTTTCATAGCGGGAATCATTTGATTCATTATCTGAACGCCTATTTTTCCTGAACCCACTTCCATCATCATTTCCTTAATACTTTCTTTTGATGCGGGTTTAGACAATGCTGGTACAGGTAGGATAAGTGCAGCCAGCAGAAGGCATGTTAAATATTTTCTATACATTGAAGGTTCCTTTTTATGTTAATGCCGGAAATGACGCATACCCGTCATGACCATGGCGAGACCATGCTCATCGGCGGCGGCGATCACTTCATCATCTCGCATGGAGCCGCCAGGCTGGATGACGGCGGCAATGCCGTTTTCCGCAGCCTGATCGAGACCGTCGCGGAAAGGGAAAAAAGCATCAGAGGCCATGACCGATCCTTTGACTTCCAGTTTAGCATGCTGGGCTTTGATGAGGGCGATACGGGCTGAGTTGATCCGGCTCATCTGTCCGGCGCCGACACCGATGGTCATGAGATCGTGGCCAAAGACGATTGCGTTGGACTTGACGAACTTCGCCACCTTCCAGGTAAACAGTAGATCCTGCATTTGTTTTTCGGTGGGTTTGATTTTGGTGACAACATTGAGATCATTATATAAAGACAGATCGGCATCCTGTACCAGTAACCCGCCGTTGACTTTTTTAAAATCCAGCCGGTTGCCAGGTTTCTTTGGCCAGTCACCGCAGGTTAGTAGACGCAAGTTCTTCTTCGCCTTGACCACGTCGATCGCTTCTGCTGTGGCCTGGGGGACGATGATAACTTCAACGAACTGGCGCTCGATGATGGCTTTTGCCGTATCGGCGTCCAGTGTCCGGTTGAAAGCGATGATGCCGCCGAAGGCCGATTCCGGATCGGTCTGATAGGCGCGATTATAGGCATTGAGCAAATCACGATCAATGGCCACGCCGCAGGGGTTAGCGTGTTTGACAATCACGCAGGCCGGTTCTTCAAACTGTTTGATGCACTCCAGCGCGGCATCGGTGTCACCAATGTTATTATAGGACAGTTCCTTGCCCTGAATCTGGACAGCGGTAGCAAGACTGGCTTCGGCCGGATGGGCTTCAACATAGAATGCCGCTTTCTGGTGTGGGTTTTCGCCGTAGCGCATTTCCTGAGTCTTATGGTACTGGCGGTTGAAGGTACGTGGAAAGTCCGCCCGGTTGCCCGTACCCTCGGTCAAGGTGCCGAGATAGTTGGCGATAATGCCGTCATAGTGGGCGGTGTGCTCAAAGGTTTTGACGGCCAGATCAAAACGAGTTGCGTCACTTATCTCACCATTATTGTTCTGCATTTCCTCGAGAATCTGTGTGTAGTCATCGGCATCGACGAGCACGCTGACAGCGGCATGATTCTTGGCTGCGGCGCGCAGCATAGTGGGACCGCCGATGTCAATGTTTTCGATGGCCGTGGCCAGGTCGCAATCCGCCTTGGCGATAGTCGCTTCGAAGGGATAGAGGTTAACCACCACCATGTCAATGGGAGGGATGTCATGTTCCTGCATGACGGCATCATCGATACCCCGGCGTCCCAGTAATCCAGCGTGGATTCTGGGATGCAGAGTCTTGACCCGGCCGTCCATCATTTCCGGAAAGCCGGTATAGTCGGAAACCTCAATTACCGGAATGCCTTCTTCCGCCAGCAGTTTCGCCGTACCCCCCGTGGAAAGAATTTCCACATTAAATTTCTCATGTAACTGCCGGGCGAAGTCGGCAATGCCGGATTTATCGGAAACGCTGATAAGCGCGCGGGTAATTTTGGTCATGCTTGAACCTTGTGATATGGGGTTGTGATTAACGCAAAGGATGCGGAGTTGCGACCGGAGCGAAACGCAGGACGTACCGAATGAAACTCGTAAAGCGAGGTTCTCACGGTGCAAAGATTACCGTTTATGAATCGCATCCGATTTGTGTGCTGTATCTGCCTTTAATCGCTTCGAGTCTCATTCCCTGTTGTTGGCAACGAAAAACGGTAGGTTGGGCTTTATTTTATTCAACCCAACCTACAACTGTCGAGTCAGGTCAGTCTGATTTAGTTATGCAAATCGTACAGTTTTAATTTCTTGCGCAGGGTGCCGCGATTAATGCCCAGCATTTCGGAGGCCCTGCTCTGGTTGCCACGGGTGTGTTTAAGCACACAACGCAGCAGGGGTTCTTCAATTTCCTGCAGTACCACTTTGTAGAAATCTGTAGTCGCGTGGCCATCCAGTTGTTTCAGATACATTTCAACCGTATCTTCGACGCAGGCGCGCAGGGGTTTGTGAACCTGTTCCGCCATGTTGTTACCCAGGTCTAGTGCCGTGTTATCTATGAGAGTTTCAGTCATGCTGCCATTTCCTCCTTGTTGATTAGGGTAGCGAAGAATTCCTCCACTATATTTTTTTGATCCTTGGCGTTTTCCACCCGGTTAATCAGTTGCCGGAAGGCAGCGCCGTGTTGCTGGCCCTTGCTGTACCAGCTGATATGTTTGCGCGCCATACGCACGCCCGTGTAGTCGCCGTAAAAGGCATAGAGATTATCGAGATGGCCGAGGAGAATCGTGCGGATTTCTCCCGGACCGGGTTCAGGAAGAGCCTCTCCGGTATCCAGATAATGACGAATTTCCCTGAAGATCCAGGGACGGCCCTGCGCGGCGCGGCCAATCATGATGGCATCCGCACGGGTGTAATCAAGCACGAAGCGGGCTTTTTCCGGGCTACGGATGTCGCCGTTAGCAATGACGGGAATGTGAATTTGCTGTTTTACTTTGGCAATGGTGTCATATTCGGCATTACCGTGGTACTGATCGGTGCGGGTGCGACCGTGGATGGCCAGCGCCTGAATGCCGCAATCCTCGGCAATGTGGGCGATACAGGGGGCATTACGGTTGTCCTGATCCCAGCCGGTACGGATTTTCAGGGTGACGGGAATATCTACAGCCTCAACAACCGCCTGCAGAATTTGGGCAACCAGTCGTTCGTCGCGCATGAGGGCTGAACCTGCCAGTACATTACAAACTTTTTTGGCCGGACAGCCCATGTTGATGTCAATGATCTGTGCGCCTCGGTCGGCATTGTGACGTGCTGCCTCAGCCATCATGGCCGGTTCGGTACCCATGATCTGTACGGATTTGGGTTCGATTTCGCCTGCGTGGCTGGCGCGTCGCCGGGTCTTTTTGCTGCCCCAGAGCAGTGAATGGGATGAGACCATTTCGGATACCGCCATACCCGCGCCGAGGTTTTTGCATAGTTGGCGAAAGGGCAGATCGGTGACCCCGGCCATCGGCGCAAGAATCAGGTTGTTAGCAAGCTGGTGAGGTCCGATTTTCATGAATCTATTAAGGTATCTTGTCCCGGTTTACCGATACTAGGCGCTCGAAGGCCCGATCACAGTATTACGGCATTGAAATATATAACTCGCACAGGCTTTTGTTGGTTTCAGCCGCAGCAGGGGCTGTCTTTTCCGCCGTTATTTGGCCGAAAGTAGAGCGTCTGAGTTTGTTTTTCAAGCACGCCAGGAGCCTGTTCAAGAAGAGGACCCCACCGCAGAAAAGCTGGATTTTTGGCCAGATTTCCCCATTATTTTTTTGTTAACTAGTCCTGTATTCGCCTCAAAGCCGTTCCCCTCGCGACGGGCTTTATTCCCGGACAGGCTCTCCTGCCGGGCCGAATATAATACCTGCATTACCGGACTGGATAAAGTGACAATGGCGATTTTTGTGCTGATTTTAGCGGCCGCCGATGGAATTTTTCACAAGAGCTGAAATTCGAAATTCACAGCATCCCGGCCCGGATCGAGAACGCCAATGCGAATATGCACAGGAGTGCCTGGTTTCATCAATAAAAACGGGCTGTTAAGGCTGCCCAGATAGTTAGCGGGTGAGAAACGGCGTTGGGCCACCACGGTGCCCGTCAGATCCGAGAGGGTTACCCGTATGTCGGGGTAGGGCTGACTGAAGTTTGCCTGGTTGACGATGGTGGCAGTAATCAACAGTGCTTTTTTGTTCTGCGGATTGGCGCGAATATCGCGCTCCAGTATCCTGATCTGGTCAACATCCCGGCGGACATGGATGCGGCAGGGGGCATACTGACAGAATTGCTCCAGCCAGGGACGGGCCTGGGGGAAATAATGGATGATGTCGATACTGCGAAACAGGGCTAGCTGGGTGAGCAGGGCCAGGCTTAGCAGCAGGATCAGGAGCAAACCGGCGATAATTTTCCAGGGGCTGGCTCTTTTTGGCTCGGTCACGGCGAGGGAGTCGCGCAGGCGGCGGGGGATCTCGTGTTCAGGTGGTTTCCCGGACGAAATAGCCTGATTTTCTTCTATGGGACGGGGAATATCCGTGATAGATATCGCCTCATCTTCAAACTTGATATCGTCACGGCTACTGTCAAGGTGGGCGTTTTTGCCGAAAGCGGCCAGCATTTCCTCTTCCACCCGGTAATCCTGCTCCTCCGGTTTTTCACCATAGAGCGGAAGTTCTGAGTCAGAAAAAATATTGTCGATGGCCTGATTAATTTCAGTCTCATCATTGAAGGTAGTTTTTTCTTTTTTTGTGTTCCAGGTTTCGTTGGGAGTCGTGAGGCTATCGAGAATTTCAGCTTCGGACTCTTTTTTTTCCAGTTCGGCCATGCCCCGCTCAAGCTGCTGGTGCATGTCGGAAAAAATATCACCGATATTCTGCTCTTCTTTCAGTGCATCCGAGATATCTGAATATCCATAGGCGTCTTCTGCCGGTACCTGATCCGGTGCGTTGGTCAGTGTCTGCTCCGTATTAGGGTGATTATCCTGTTTGAACCCGTCGTCGGCCAATGCCTCAAAAATATCATCAGGATTATCAACTGGCGGGCTTGCTTGCGAAGGGTCTTTATCCTCTGGATCGCTGGATGGTGTAAAAACAGGAGATTCGTCCTGCGCAAAGGTGTCTATAAAGTCATCCCTTGCCGAAAAAGAAGGCAGATCAAAATGATCGGCTGGGGAGGGGGTGATGTCATTTTCGTTTTCGACCCGCGTATGTTCAGAGGGAGTCTCCCCTGGTGCTGAAAATTCCGAAGCGAAAATACTGCTATCATGTTCGTCAGCTTCATGGCGGCTGTCGGAGGTTCGTGTGGCCGGTTTCTCGTCAGACAGAGCCTCGATGAGACTTTCACTGCCATTGAATACCTGATGGCAATGGCCGCAACGTACCAACCCTTTGGCCATGGCCAATTGTTCGTCGGTAATGCGAAAGCAGGTTTTGCACTCGGGACAGCAGGTAAACATAATTTGGTTTAAATCTCTTTGGGTGTTATTCCCCGCTGCTTGCAGCGAAAAACAGTAGGATGGGTAGAGCGAAGGGAAACCC
>ENA-ORDP01000716-ORDP01000716.1-marine-sediment-metagenome-genome-assembly--contig:-NODE-716-length-20374-cov-2.667208_pt1 | contig 20374 bp, 17 predicted proteins | sample MGYA00248627_ERZ508539 | MGnify/ENA primary metagenome ERZ508539 (study PRJEB26208, sample SAMN05571518) | marine sediment metagenome | biome: deep sea; feature: Hydrothermal vent; material... | reverse complement strand
AACTGGCGTACTCCAACGCTCACGGCCCGATCAATACCGGCATTACCGCCGCCGTCAAATGGCTGCTTGTCGACTGTCCGGGTCAACCCCAACAGAAGTATCCAATCGTCATGCCACAAAGTGATGGCCCCCAACTGTCTACGACCGTCACCTTCAAGGTAGCCAACACTACGCGATGTCGCTTTGCACTGCAGCAGGGCTTTAATATGAGTTTTCTGAGCCGCTTTGCGCTGTACACCGGTGGCCAGGGTGGTGCCACGGGACCGCTGAATGCTGCCCGGATTGACGCCCTGCAGATCCACCCGCTACCGGAAGTTCACCCGTGACGTCCCAGCGCAAACCGGAGCTGTCGTTCTGGCAGATCTGGAACATGTGCTTCGGCTTTCTTGGCATCCAGTTCGGATTCGCCCTGCAGAATGCCAACGTCAGCCGCATCTTCCAGACTCTGGGGGCGAACGTCGCGGAGATTCCGATCCTGTGGATTGCCGCACCGCTGACCGGGCTGATCGTGCAGCCGATTATCGGCCATTATTCCGACCGTACCTGGACCCGCCTGGGTCGCCGCCGGCCTTATTTCCTGGTCGGTGCCGTGCTGAGCACACTGGCCTTATTGGTCATACCTAATTCGCCGCTGCTGTGGTTTGCAGCGGTAACGCTGTGGATCATGGATACCTCATTCAACATTTCCATGGAACCGTTCCGGGCCTTTGTCGGCGACCAGTTACCCACCCGACAGCGCACCTTAGGGTTTGCCATGCAGACCTTTTTCATCGGTGTCGGGGCGGTGGTGGCCTCCTTGTTGCCATGGCTGTTGGCCCACTTCGGGGTAGCCAATGTGGCGGCCAGTGGCAGCATTCCTGATACCGTCAAATACGCCTTTTATTTCGGTGGCTTAGTACTACTGGGAGCCGTGCTGTGGACGGTTTTTTCCAGCCGTGAATATCCGCCGGAGCAGCTCCGCGCATTCAGTGAGAATATGCCCATCACCGGCGTGGATATCCATGCCGGCCAGGCCCTACGCACGGGTGGACTCTGGCTGCTAGCGGGCGCCATCCTGATCGGGCTCATTGCCTGGTTCAATTTACGAAAGGAGATGTACCTGCTGGCCGCCGGACTGCTGGTCTATGGCGGAGCCCTGCTGTGGCTGGCCCACCAGTGTCGTAAAAGTCCCAACCCGGAACGTAAGCCGAGCATGTTCGCCCAAGTTATGGGCGATCTCTACACTATGCCTGAGGCCATGCGGCGCCTAGCCTGGGTGCAGTTCTTCTCCTGGTTTGCTCTGTTCGCGATGTGGATCTACACCACCCCGGCGGTAACCCAGATGCAATTTGGCACCACCGATGTACATTCCCTGATCTACAACCAGGGCGCCAACTGGGTTGGCGTACTATTCGCCACCTATAACGGTGTCGCTGCCGTGGCTGCCGCCATCATTCCCTTGCTGGCCCGTCGGCTGGGCCTGCGCTGGACGCATCTGATCAATGTCTGGCTGGGTGGATTGGGGCTACTTTCTATCCTGCTGATCCGCAACCCGCACTGGCTATTGCTTTCTATGATTGGCGTCGGCTTTGCCTGGGCCTCAATCCTGTCGTTGCCCTATGCCCTGCTGTCGGACAATCTACCCACCGAGAAGATGGGCGTGTACATGGGCATCTTCAATTTCTTCATCGTCATTCCGCAACTGCTCGCCGCCAGCGTGCTGGGCATGCTGTTGAAGGTGTTTTTCCACAGCCAACCGATTTTTGCCCTGCTACTCGGAGCGATCAGCCTATTTCTGGCCGGCCTGTTCGTGTTGCGCGTCGCCGAACCCCAGGCTAAAGAGGCCTCGTAAATTACGGGGCGCCGCACGATTGCCGGACCATCAACCTGGGTGGAATTTTGATACTCTCGGCGTGGCCGTCATCAATCAAACCGAGTAGATTCTCCACCAGCAATTCGCCGGCACGCTGGGTGTCTTGCAGTACGGTGGTCAACGCCGGTTGCACGAATCGAGCCATTGGAATGTCATCGAACCCCACTACCGCTACCTCATCGGGGACCCTGAGGTCATGTTCGTTGAGAGCGCGTATCACGCCAATCGCAATCAGATCACTGACCGCAAATACCGCATCGAAAGACACCCTGCGAGCCAACAGTGTGCAGGCCGCTTCATAACCGGACAATTCGGTGGAAATGGCATCAACCTGCAGGCTTGAGTCGGGTTTTTTGCCAATTTTGCTCAGCGCCGCGGCATACCCGTGGTAGCGTTCCAGAAATTCCGGAGCGCGCAACGACACATCACCGATAAAAGCCAATCGCCGTCGTCCCATGCCAATCAGGTGTTCGGTAATCATTTGCCCACCCCGCAAATTATCACAACCAATCGACACCCCGGGCTGCTCCGGTAACACCGCCCCCCAGCGCACAAAATGGGTACCCTGCTCGACTAACGTATCCAGCTTGCTGCGATAGGCCAGATAGTCGCCGTAACCTAGCAAGATGATGCCGTCGGCCTTGTGGCTGTCTTCATAATCGGCATGCCAGTTGCGCGACAACTGCTGAAAGGAAACCAGCAAATCGTAACCATGTTGCGAACACGCCCGGGTTATTGAACCCAGCATCGACAGGAAAAACGGATTGATGTTGGAATCATCAACCGTGGGATCCTCGAACAATAGCAATGCCAAGGTACCTGAATGCTGAGAGCGCAGATTAGAGGCATTCTTATCGACCTTGTAATTAAGCTGTTTGGCGATGGCCAGAATCCGTTCACGAGTCTCCGCATTGACCATCGGGTGGCCACGCAAGGCCCGTGAAACAGTCGACTGCGATACGCCCGCCAAATGAGCGATATCGAGTGAATTGGGCTTTCCCTTGATCTGCATGCGCTTCGCTGTCTACCCTCGATACAATGAGTGTACGCCTAGTCCCACCATGCACGTGTTGCACTCAATCGGCAAGTAGGCATGAGTCCACACCCACCCCATTGTGGCATTATCTTGATTTCGGCAAGCCTTGGTGGATATGTTTGTCCTGGTACATGCGTCGATCCGCAACGGCATACAGGGCATCCTCATCAGCACCCTCTTCAGGGCAAAAGGCCATACCGACACTGACTCGTAACGATATCTCCTCATCGCCGACCCGCAGCGGCAGCTGTAACACGCTTTTCAGTTTCTCCAGAAGCGTTTTCAAAGCGTTGCGATCACGCATGCCTGGCAATAGCACCGCAAACTCATCCCCCCCCATCCTGGCCAGTACATCGGTTTCTCGAAAAGAACGGTGCATACGCTGCGCGACTTTTTGTAGAACCTTGTCACCAACGACATGCCCCAGGCGATCGTTGATCTGTTTGAAACCATCGATATCCAGGACCAGCAGTGCGAAGGGCCGACCGACCGAAGATCGCTGGATGAACTGCATAATTCTCGAAGTAAAATGGCGTCGATTGGCCAGGCCGGTCAGTGCATCCTGCAACGAAGCCTGTTGGGCCTGATGCATTTGCTCCTCCAGCAGGGTCACAATCATGCCGGTAGCCACCAGATATTTGGGTAAATTCCATACCTCACCACTGATGTGTACGTGTGGCAACCACAGTTCAAACATCATTCCCACCGGGAAAACCAAGGCCCAAGCAAGAATACTCAAGGTGGTGAACGTGACCCCCACCGTAACTCTGAGAACCCGTACTCTGAAAACAATGGCCGTCGCCAGGTAGTGCCAGAACAACAGCCAGACCAATGCCCATTCCCATTGTTTCCACAGGAACAAGAGGGCCTGAATGGAATAGACCAACACAATGAACGTATTGCGAACCATACGTTCCATTCGGTCATGGCGGCGCTTACCACCGCCAAACACCCACAGCGAGGTAAGCATGCCGGCCAGGGCCAGCATGACATACCAAACCGGGGAGCCCAGCCCATAAATCAGAATTATACAAACTACGGTATCGGGTAGCGCGCTGAACATAGCCCTCAACGCACCACGGGAACCACGAACCACCATCTCATTACCCGCCCAGATGAAAGCAACGCTGGTCAGTAGCAGCATGACGGTCGAAACCGCATACGCTGCGTCAACACCGGTATGAATGTTGGTCGCAATAAATTCAGCGGCAAAGTGAATCAGGACAAAAAACCAGCCCACCAACCAGTAACGCAAGCGGGCCTGGGGGTTCTGCCGAAGCAGCGAGGCAAAGACCACCAGCAATCCCGCTATGGCTACAAAATCAGGCGCAAGTTTAAAATCCATTGTTAGACCTAACCCTCATTTTCTCAGCCAGAAAAACAAGCCATACATAACCCTGCGTCATATTTCGACACAAATTAGCCATGACGCCCGCCAACTGATAGGTTTTTCCGTCCCATAGCCTTGATCTCTCTTCTTCGTGCTATTTCAAAAACACTTTTTACCCTGTTCGTGCAAGTAGACCCTTCCAGATTATATAAACACATCAACTATCAAGCATATTTGATGTCAAATTATTAATTTTTAAGGTTCCCCAAGCTAAAAATATAAATATGTAAGATATCAATTATTTTTCGTACTTAAAAAGTATAATGGAGTTATCGGAGATACTGTTCCGCAAGCACAGCAACTCAGCGGTAACATCCAACCGATACCGCATATCAATATACCCATATCACAGCATAAAAATTGCAAGGGGAATGATGACTACGACACCCCTCACTAGCGGATGCATCCAGCGGGTAGATCCAATCCCACTCAGCCAGCCGCAACCCGCACTGACCCGCATATAAAGAGCCAAATAGCCCCGATAAATCCACGTTGTGGGCTTCTGATTCACGATATCCCCAGCCCCCGAGTTCGACCGTTATTGGGAAAATTTGGTGTTTTTTCGGATTGCCGTTCGGTAAGAACAACACTTTACCGACGATCTTCCGAAAATATCTGTCGTGGCACGTCTGTTATGTGATCGCGTACCCTGTGGCGCCGGATCAATGCTGGGCCAGTCTGACTTTTCTGCATACCGGTTAGCCGAGTATTGCGAGGATGTCTGTTTCGGCGACATCGGTGACCATCTCAGCTTGGCCTACGCCATGCCACAGGATCAGGCGCAAGTGACCCCCTTGATTTTTTTTGTCCAGACGCATGTGCTGAAGCAGGGTTTCCGCATTAAGTCCCGGGGGGGGCTCCAGGGGAAGATGCAATGCCGCCAAGAGCTTGCCCAGCTGTTGTTCATCCTCAATCCGGGCCCAACCTAGTCGGGTTGATAATCGGGCGGCTTGCAGCATGCCAATGGCTACGGCCTCACCATGCAGCAAATGACCATAACCGGTGGTGGTTTCCAGAGCATGGGCAAAACTGTGGCCAAAATTCAGCAGGGCCCGTTGGCCCTGTTCAGTGGGATCTTGGGCGACGATTGCGGCTTTGTAACGACAGCTGCGAGCGATGGTCTCAGCGAGCACTTGTGGGTCACGTTCCTGCAAAGCATGACTGTGTATGGCGAGCCAATCCATGAAGTCGGCGGCAAATATAGCCCCATACTTCACGACTTCGGCCAGTCCGGCCAGGTATTCACGTTCGGGTAGAGTGGCCAGCGTGTCGGTGTCGATCACCACCCCACGCGGTTGATGAAATGCCCCGACCAGGTTCTTGCCTGCTGGCAGATTGACCCCCGTCTTGCCACCTACCGAGGCATCGACCATCGCTAACAGGGTGGTGGGCAGGGGTAGAAAATCGATACCGCGCATCCAACTGGCTGCGGCGAATCCGGACAGATCACCGATGACCCCGCCACCCAAGGCGATCACACAGGCATCGCGATTGGCTCCCAGTGCCGATAAGGCTTCGTATACCTGCCGCACATTGGCCAAGGTCTTGCTGGGCTCTCCCGCCGGTAGGGTCAACTCGGACCAGCTCAATCCATCCAGGCCGGCATACAGGCGTTGGGCGTAGAGCGGGGCAACGTTCGTATCGCTGACCAGCAGAACATGTACGCCGCGAAGATAGCTACGCCACAGTGCCGTGTGCTTGAGTAGTCCGGGCCCGATGTGTAGGGGGTAGCTGTGTTGACCAAGGGTGACATCGATGCGCAGGGGAGTGTTCACGTAACAGGTTCCTTACCGGGAAATTGCCAGCGTTGTGCAAGTAGCGCTAGCGCGCGAGTCTCAGTACCGATGGGCAAATCGGAACCTACTCGTAGTGTGCAGTCGGCCAGCCGCTGGTAAATTGGGTTGCGCTGTTGGGATAGCCCCTGCAACCGCGCCATAAGGTCCACGCCATCCAGCAGGGGCCGTTTAGTATCCCCAACCAAGCGTTGTAATTGGGTACTTATATCTATCTCCAAGTACAACACGAATCCGTAGCTAGTCAACAGTTGGCGATTAACTTCAGCCAGTACAGCACCGCCTCCGGTAGCCATGACGATGCCGGAATTTGGGCTGATACGTTCGAGTTCGGCCGATTCGAGTTGCCGAAAGTGCGGCTCGCCCTGTTGGGCGAAGATATCCCGGATCGAGGTGTCGGCGGTAGTACTGATACACGCATCCAGATCGATAAACTGCAAGCCATAACGGCGGGCGAGGCGTTTCCCCAGCACGGTCTTACCGGCTCCCATGGGGCCAATCAAAAACAGGTTGTTAGAAGGATTCATGTACCAGGCGAATTTTTGAACCAAGTGAGTCAGCGAGTATGAGGATAGCGTCAACACGGAACGTGTGGCGGGGCGTCGCACCTCGTTACCCGGAACTTGCACAGCTTGTAACACTTAGCGACAATCAAACATTAATGCCGGGTTTCCGGGCTGGAGGACTGCATGATCATTGTGATAGCGGCTAGGGAGGAGAGCATGGACAACGTCTGTGCAAATTCTTTTCTGATGCAGGCTGGCCCTATTATCTCAATACCTGCCATAGCACCGAAAGGCCCCCAAGCATGAATGAGCACCGTTGGGTGGTAGGTGCCCTGGAGGATGACCCTGACCAGGCCGGCCTGCTGCAGTTGTGGCTAGAAAAAGCCGGATATGAGACCTTACTGTTTGCCAATGCCACTGAATTTCGGCGCCGTTTGGGAAGCGAGTCCATTGATTTACTGCTTCTCGACTGGATGCTTCCGGCAACGAGTGGCCTCGAAGTTTTGGAATGGGTACGCGGTGGGGCCAACCCCGGGTTACCGGTAATTTTTCTTACCGCCCGATCATCCCAGGCCGACATTGTTCGTGGACTAGAAGCCGGGGCTGATGACTATGTGGTCAAACCACCTAAGCCCGCCGAGTTGCTGGCTCGCGTCGCGGCGGTATTGCGCCGTCGTGGTACCCATGAAGATGCACAGAGCAGCCAAATCGATGTATCCCCCTATCGGGTGGATCTAAACCGCAGACGGGTAAGTATCAATGAACAGGAAGTTGAGTTGACCCAGCGCGAATTCGATCTTGCCGCCTACTTGTTCCGTCGCCATGGGCGTATTATCAGTCGTGAGGCTTTGCTCGAGCAGGTGTGGAATCTCAGTCCGGGCGTGACCACGCGAACCGTTGATACCCACATCAGTCGCTTGCGCAAGAAACTTGCCCTTTCCGGTGAGTATGGTTGGCGTCTCACTGCGGTGTATCAGCATGGATATCGTTTGGAGCAGAGCTGAGCTATGACTCAATTTGATGATACTTTCGTAACGACTGCTGATGACCTCCCCGGGTATCGTGTGTTGCGTAACCTCGGGGTAGTACGCGGAGTCACGGTACGCTCTCGCAGCGTCATCGGTAATCTCGGTGCTGCGTTGCAGACCATGGTGGGCGGTAATATCACCTTGTATACCGAGCTGTGTGAAAAGGTACGTGCTGAAGCCTTCGATCTGATGATCGAGCACGCCGCTACTTTGGGGGCCAATGCTATTGTGGCGATGCGTTATGACGCCAATGATGTGGCCGAGGGGGTCACCGAGGTGCTGGCTTACGGTACGGCCGTCGAGGTACGAGCACTGGATTGAGTCCGTACCTGATTGGCTTATAGTACCGCTACCCATCAGCAATGAATCGGCCTACTTGACGTATGGATCACCGTAGCGGGCTCGAACACATCCGGTTTGTTTCCTGCACCTGCGGCGTACGAGTTCACTACTTACCGGCCCAAGTCAGGTTTGATAGAAGCCACGAATCCAAAGAACGACACCCTGATTGGGCACCTTGTGGATCAAAAATTCGCAAGCTACGTGGGGGGAGTCCGGGTTGGGCCCACAGGCCATCCTGGCCTGTGGCGTGATGACACGCATCCCTGCATGCCTCGTCTCTCGTCACGCACCGCTACACAGGGATATAGTTCATGGCTGTAGTTTGCGGTGCGGAGCCGGGAGCCATGGGTAGTGAGCAACACGAACCCCAATGTGGTGGGGAATACCTAGGGGCCACGCCGCAGAGCGATGAGGAAAGGGGCTTAATTGATGCGGCTCGTACCTCTCCCCATCCACGGATTTACTTGTCATTGCCGTAGCTCGTGGTGCGTAATCAAGGCAAATCCCGTAGGGTGCGAACGCCGGACTCGGAGGACAGGATGAACCCAGGCACGCAATGATTCGAAAGTACATGGATATTTCGTACCGTCTCGATAGGGAAAGAGGCCCCGTGTGCAGACCATGCCGGTTCGCCCAGCGGGCCTGACTCTTAGCGAGATGGGCCTTCCACAACCCCGCAGGCCGGAGATTCCCCGTAGGTAAGAGATACTTTCGCTGAGCGGGTGATCCCCCAGCCACTCCCATATACTGTGGATGGCTTGATCTATCGACCGCTTGGCAGGCTTGCGTCGTGGCGGCATGATGCAGCATGTATTCTGCAGGTAATGGATATTCCCTATGCTCGATTCTCGAATTCTCAACACCTTTCGCGACCTCCTTGAGCAAGCCCAAAACTCGGGTGAGCGCGAACCAACGTCTATGAACCTGGCCACAGTCGATGCTGAAGGCCGCCCCCACAGCCGTATCGTATTACTCAAGCAGGTGGATGAGCGGGGGGTTCGTTTCTACACCAATTATGACAGTGCTAAAGGACGAGAACTCAATGCCAATACTGCTGTGGCCTTGTGTTTCCACTGGCAATTGCTAGGTGATGGCGTACAGGTTCGTATTGAAGGCCACAGTTTACGGCTTGCAGCGGACGAGTCGGCGGCCTACTTTGCGACGCGTCCCCGCGGCAGTCAGATCGGTGCCTGGGCCTCGCTGCAGTCGGAAACTTTACGTGATCGGGCGGATTTCGAGAATCGTTATACTCTATATGAACGTAAATTTACCAATCAGGATGTACCGTGTCCGCCCCATTGGGGAGGCTATCTAGTTGAGCCGGATAGGGTGGAATTCTGGTATGGGCAGCATTTCCGCTTGCATCAACGAACCCGCTGGGATCTTCAAGGTGACACCTGGTGTTCACGCCTACTCTATCCCTGAGTTGGATGGGTCATGACGGCAAGCCGGACGCTTACCGTCAATCGATACCGAGTTTTTTCAGTTTGTAGCGTAGAGCGCGAAAGGTGATTCCAAGCTTACGGGCCGCAGCGGTTTTGTTATAGCGAGTTTCTTCCAGCGCTTCCGTGATCTTCTGCCGTTCGATAGTGGTGATCAGGTCGTCAAGGGTGAGTCCATGGGGGTCTTTCTCCATTCCGGCATTGGCGTTGCGGTGTCCGGCAAAGTTGGTTTGACGATTTTGGCCGATCGCTGCGCTGAGGCTGGACGGCAGCATGAGATCACCTTGGGTAATGATGTTGTTTTCACACAGGGCGACAGCGCGTTCGAGTACATTTTCCAGCTCGCGGACATTGCCGGGAAACGGGTAGTCGATTAATACTTTCAAAGCGCCCGGTTCGAGTCGGGGCTTGTCGCTACCGTGTTCCTGGGTCAGGCGGTCAAGAATACGTGCTGCCAGCTTGGGGATATCACCAAACCGTTCGCGCAGCGGTGGGACATGCAGTTCGATGACATTGATTCGGTAAAAAAGGTCTTGACGAAATTGGCCGTGTTCCACCATAGCCGCCAGATTCTTGTGGGTAGCCGAAAGAATGCGGACATCTACCTGGACTTCGTTGTAGGTACCAATCGGTCTGATAGCTTTCTCCTGAATTGCCCGCAGCAGCTTAACTTGCATGTGCATGGGTAGGTCGGCCACCTCATCCAGAAACAGAGTCCCGCCGTGAGCCGCCTGGAACAGGCCTTCTTTGTCGACATGGGCACCGGTGAAGCTGCCTTTGCAGTGGCCAAAAAACTCGCTTTCCATGAGTTCAGAGGGTATGGCCCCGCAATTCACCGGGACAAAGGGCCCGTTATTGCGAGGCCCTAAATCGTGGATCAGTCGGGCCACAAGTTCCTTGCCAACCCCGGATTCACCAGAGATGTACACCGGGGCCTGATTCCGTGCCAGTTTAGTGATGGTGACGCGAACTTGCTGCATAGTGGGCGAATCGCCGACTAAGCGTTCCCGGGTGTCGGCCACCTTGGAAACATTCTCCGATGCCGCCCCGGTCTTACTCGCGGATAATTTCAACGCCGTCTGAACCAGTCTACGCAGCAGGTTGATGTCCACCGGTTTGGAGACAAAGTCGAAGGCGCCGGCTTTGAGTGCGTGAACGGCGGCATCAATGTTGCCATGGGCAGTGATCATCGCTACCGGTAGATCCGGGTGATTCTTGGCAATAAACTCAATCAGTTCCTGGCCCGATCCATCGGCCATACGCATGTCTGTAAAACAAAGCTGAAAATGGTGTTCAGTCAGCTTGTGCTTGGCCTCGGCGACACCGGCAGCCGACTCGACCAGCAGGTTCATGCGGCCGAGAGTGATGGTCAGCAGCTCACGAATGTCACGCTCGTCATCCACGACCAATATGGTTTGCTTGTCCATGGGTTGTACACTCCACTCAGCCGGTTCAAGGGTAGCGGGTGATGCGTAGACCGGCAAAGCAAATCAGGCCGTCACGGCCATACGCAGGAACGCCGCAAGGGTAATTCGAAAACAGCTTCCACCACCGGAAATCGGTACGTATTCCAGGTTGGCTTGATTGACTTCACACATTTGCTTGGCTAGATAAAGGCCCAGACCGGTACCCAGCTCATGGGTGGTGAAGAAGGGTTCGAATACCTTGGCAGCCACCTTCGGTGGAATGCCGGGGCCACGATCAATCACCTCCAGTAACGGCGGACCATGTTCGCTGGCATAGCGTACGATCACTCTCACGCAGGCCGGTTCACCGGGTGAACGACCGTAGTGCATGGCATTTTGAACTAGGTTCCAGACCACTTGCTGCAAGTGTTGAATGTCTACTGTGGCCTCGACGACATTCAGTGGCACGCTGGCATGCAGGCTATCTTCGCCAAGGTCATTGGCCTCGCTGTATTCCTCGATAAAACGTAGTACCCAATCGTTCAGATCGATCACTTCAGGGCGCGAGCGATCACGCCGTGACAGTTGCAGGATATTTTCAATAATGTCGTTCAAGCGTACACAGTGATTATTGATGATTCCCACCAGATGGGTATCTTCATCGTTGAGCCCAGGTGATTCGTTGAGCAATTGAGCTGAATAACGGATTGCCGCCAGTGGGTTACGAATTTCGTGGGCGATCGAAGCTGAAAGACGACCCAGCGATGCCAGCGTCATTTCTTCAGCGCGACGGGAAACCAGTGAGGTGTCATCGAGAAAAATCAACGTATGGGAATCATCATTGGCCGCCAGATGGGTGAAACGTGGCACGACCTCCGGCACTCCCTCGGCCAGGGTGACGGCGTTAACGTCGATCTTGGCATCAGTGAGCCAGTGGTAAAGCCGCCGTGACAGCTCCGGAGCCAGTCGACCCAGATCGCGCCGACCTGCCGGTGGACTACCCAGCAACAGCCATGCCGACTCATTCATTTGGTGGATGTGCTGGCCTTCGTCGACCAGTAGTACCCCCGTCTTCATTCGGCGGATGATGAGTTCATTGACTTGGGAAAGATTAGCCAGATCGATACCGCGACGTTCGGCCAGTGCGGCGGCGGCGCGTATTTGTCGCCCCAAAGTATGATTGAGCCACGCCGATGCGATATAGGCCAGGCCAAACAAAGGGGGGGCAAGGAGAAGCTGGGGGGGATGATGGAGAAAAGTAATTTCGAAAACACTTTGCAGCAGTATCGCTACGGCGGCGGCACCCGCATAGATCAAAGCTCCGCGTAGCGATAACAACACCGCCGCCGCCGCCCCAATATTGACCAGCAACATCATGGCAATGCCGATGCGCGCATCGGATAATGCAGTGATCATGAGGACCATAGCCACTACGTCTACCGAGGCGTTGATGACGGCGGTATTAACCTGATAGTGCAATGGGTGCCGGGTTAACACCAGCGTGGCGGTTGCGAACACTAAGTAGAAGATCGAGACGCTGTTAGCTAGTAGGGGAAAGTCCAGGCGGATCCAACCCACCGCCAGCGGGCTGAAGGCAAGGCCGGCATAAACAGTAGCCTCGAGAAGGCGAAAGAGGTTGGCGAAATACAGCTCGCGTTGAAGCATTTCACCGCTGGATACAGGATTTACTTGATAGGGACGGTTCACGCGGTGGCTCCCCGGATCACTTGCAGTATACGTCAGAGCAGCAGTGAACTTTCCAACTGCTGTGCTATCGGCGACAATAGGAAGTCCTATCCTGGTGATTGGCGCCTAAGCTCTGTCGCTGTGGCAGTCAGGGGCCCACCACCTTCCTTTCCTCCGTAACCCCCGAGGTCGTGCATGAACTTTCATGAGTATCAGGCCAAAGCATTGTTTTCTCAGTATGGTATTGCCGTCCCCCCCGGCAATGTCGCCGAATCCGCTGAGGCCGCCGTTGCCGTAGCCAAACAGTTAGGTGGTAGCCAGTGGATGGTCAAGGCGCAGATCCATGCCGGCGGTCGAGGCAAGTCCGGAGGGGTAAAATTTTGCCGTGATCTGGATGCCGTGAAGTCGGCGGCTATCGGGATGCTGGGTACCAACATGGCCACCTATCAGTCCGGTGGACGGGCGTTACCGGTGCACAAGGTGCTCGTCACAGATGCCACCGATATTGCCAAGGAACTTTATCTGTCGATTCTGGTGGATCGTGATACCCGAGCCATTTCCTTTATTGCTTCCCAACACGGTGGAATCGATATCGAGCAGGTTGCCCGGAATACCCCGGAGGACATTCACACCTTGGCCGTGGATTTCATTGCCGGCCTGCAGCCCTACCAGTGCCGGAAACTTGGTTTTGCCATGGGTCTCACTACGCAGCAGGTCGGCCAGTTGACCAAGATCATGCTGGGCTTGTACCGCCTGTTCAACGACAAGGACCTTTCGCTGATTGAGCTCAATCCCTTGGCTATTCTCGAGGATGGCAATCTGGCAGCACTGGATGGCAAGGTCAACTCGGACGATAACGCTGAGTTTCGTCACCAGGATCTGGCGGCGATGCGGGATCCCAGCCAGGAAGATGCGGCGGAGGCCACGGCGCGCCAACACGATCTCAGCTATGTCACCATGGACGGTACTATCGGCTGCATGGTGAACGGTGCGGGCTTGGCCATGGCTACCATGGATGTGATCAAGCTGGCAGGAGGCGAGCCCGCCAACTTTCTCGATGTAGGCGGCGGGGCAACCAAGGATCGGGTTACCGAGGCGTTCAAGTTGATTCTGTCTTCAGACAAGGTCGAAGCCATCCTGGTCAATATTTTTGGTGGCATCGTCCGTTGTGACCTGATTGCCGAAGGCATTATTGCTGCCGTCAAGGAAGTGGGCATGACGATTCCCGTGGTGGTGCGCCTGCAGGGCACCAATGTCAAAAAGGGGCGAGAGTTGCTGGCTAGCTCCGGTTTGGCCATTACCCCCGCCGAAGATCTCAACGACGCTGCCGAGAAGGTGGTGGCCGCCATCAAGGCCTGAGTGTTGCGGACACCCGGACCGGGCTGTGCAGGGTCGTTGTCATCGACACCTGCCCCGGGTTGGGTTCTGGCAGGTCGTTTTCAGAACTGAAACCAAGGATTCAAACATGAGCGTTCTCATCAACAAGAACACCAAGGTGATCTGCCAGGGCTTTACCGGGCAACAGGGCACCTTTCATTCGCAACAGGCACTGGACTATGGCACCCACTTGGTCGGTGGTGTGACCCCGGGCAAGGGTGGCAACGAACATCTCGGCCTACCGGTTTTTAATACGGTCCAGGACGCGATTGATGCCACGGCTGCTGAGGCCAGCATGATCTTCGTGCCCCCACCGTTTGCGGCCGATGCAATTCTCGAGGCAGCGGCTGCCGGAGTACAGGTCATCGTCGCAATTACTGAAGGCATTCCGGTGCTGGATATGTTGCGGGTCAAGCAGTCACTGCTCTATAACTACCCCGATACGGTACTGATCGGGCCCAACTGCCCGGGGGTAATTACCCCGGGTGAATGTAAGATTGGCATCATGCCAGGTCATATTCACATGGCGGGCAAGGTGGGTATTGTCAGTCGCTCGGGAACCCTGACCTACGAAGCGGTGGATCAGACCACCCAGGCCGGATTGGGTCAAAGCACCTGTATCGGTATCGGGGGAGACCCGATCAATGGTCTCAATTTCATCGACTGTCTGCAGTTATTCCAGAATGATCCGCAGACCGAAGGGATCATCATGGTAGGTGAGATTGGCGGTAGTGCTGAGGAAAGTGCCGCAGAATTCATTGCCGAGCACGTCAGCAAGCCGGTCGTGGCTTTCATCGCCGGGGCTTCGGCTCCTCCAGGCAAACGTATGGGCCATGCCGGGGCGATTATTTCCGGTGGTAAGGGTACCGCTGCCGCCAAGTTTGCCGCTCTGGAGCAAGCCGGGGTCACCACGGTGAAATCGCCGGCCGATCTTGGCAAGACCTTGTCCGAAAAGATGCAGTAAGCCGGTCCGTTTTTGCTGTCCGGTAGAATGCGCAGGCCGTAGAATTTCTCGGCCTGCACTTTTTTGAGGAACTAGCCCATGCCCACCCTGCGCTTTGCTCTGGCCCAGCAGGATTTTGCCGTAGGGGCTGTATCAGCCAATGCCGATCGGGTGCTCGAGCTGGCGGCAACAGCCAGGGGTCAGGGAGCTGGATTGCTGGTATGCCCCGAGTTGGCATTGTGCGGATACCCACCTGAAGATCTTCTGCTACGGCCCGGTTTTCTCGATGCTTGCGATGCCGCCATGGCCAGGATTGCCAAGGACTGTCAGGGTATCGAGGTGCTGCTCGGCCATCCCCTGCGAACTGCGAAACCGGGCCATACACCGGATGAATGTTCGTCCAAGCCCCCCTTGTTAAATGCTGCCAGCCTGCTGCGGGATGACACTGAAAAAGTGCGCTATGCCAAACAGGCCTTGCCGAACTATACCGTGTTCGACGAAAAGCGCTATTTCACGCCAGGTTCGGAAGATCGGGTGATTGAGATCCACGGGGTCCGTGTCGGTTTGCTGATATGCGAGGATATATGGGTGGATGCCCCGGCCCAGGCAGCATGTGATGCGGGCGCTGAGCTGCTGTTGGTCATCAATGCCTCGCCGTACTGTCGGGGCAAGCGCCAAGAGCGTGCCGAGATTCTGCAACGTCAAGCCCGCACCCACGGGGTGGGCATCGCCTATCTAAATCTGGTTGGTGGCCAGGACGATTTGTTATTCGACGGCTCCTCATTGCTGGTCGATGGCAACGGTCAGCTTGCGGCCCAGGCGCCGGCTTTCATCGATGCCCTGCTACGGGCCGAATACGATGCGGAACGTCGCTGTTTTGCTGCATTCGACTGGCCGACTACGTCGCCACAGGCGGAGGTAGCGGTATTGTATGACGGCCTGGTGCGTGGCATTCGCGATTATGTGCGCAAGAATGGTTTTCCGGGTGTGTTGCTGGGGCTCTCGGGGGGTATCGACTCGGCACTCACTCTAGCTTTGGCCGTCGATGCACTGGGTGCCAAAGCGGTTACCGCGGTGATGATGCCCTCCCGCTATACCTCGCAACTGTCGTTGGATGGCGCTCGCGATCAGGCTAAACGGATGGCTGTGGGCTATCACGTGCTACCGATCGAAGCGGCTTTCGAATCCATTTCAGCCACGCTAGCCCCGGTGTTCGCCAGCACAAAACCGGACCGCACCGAGGAGAATGTGCAATCGCGTATTCGTGGTGCGTTGCTGATGGCACTATCCAACAAACATGGCCAAATGCTCCTCGCTACCGGCAATAAGAGCGAGATGGCGGTCGGCTATGCAACCTTGTATGGAGATATGTGTGGAGGTTATGCACCGCTCAAGGATGTTTATAAAACCTGCGTCTATGCACTGGCACGCTGGCGCAATGGCCAAAGTGAGGTCATTCCTCCGACGGTTATCGAGCGTCCTCCTACGGCCGAATTGCGGGCCAATCAGATCGACCAGGATTCATTGCCTGAATATGCTGTACTGGATGCGATTCTCGAACGTTTTATCGAGGCCGAACAATCGCAAGCGGAGATCGTCGCCGCAGGGTTCAAGGTAGAAACGGTGCGGCAGGTTACCCGCTTGGTGCTGGGCAACGAGTTTAAGCGCAGGCAGGCGGCTCCGGGCCCCCGGGTGTCGCGACGAGCCTTCGGACGGGAACGGCGCTACCCGATCAGTTCCGGCTGGCGCGGCGGATAGGCACGCACCAGTCAGGTTAGTCAGATTCAGCCGAACAGGGGAATCAGACGCCACCACATCGAGTGGAAGTGCGGCCAACCTTCGGGATCCTTGAAGTAAGGATGATTGGGATAGTTGAGCTTGAGTACTTGCAGGGTCTGCTTAGCCAGCTTCTGGTCACCGAGTTGCTCGTAACACTTAATCATCAGGGCAAGGGCATCACCGATCTGGGGAGCGCGCTGATAGTGCTTGACGATATATATGGCTCGGTGCAGCGCCCCGATGTAGGCTTCCCGTTGGTAGTAATACATCGCGGTGTTCAGTTCTGATTTTGCCAACCCGTTGCGTAACCAGATCATACGTTGACGGGCGGCTTGGGAATATCGGCTGTTGGGATAGCGTTGTAGCAACTGACTGAAATCATCGAACGATTGCACCGCGTAGCCTTGGTCTCGTTCGGTACGATCAACGGGAAACAGGCGCGACAACAGGCCACCGGAGCGATTGAAATTGATCAATCCGAGCAGGTAGTAGGCATAAGTGATGTCCTTGGCCGCCGGATAGGTTCGAATGTAGCGGTGGACCGTCGAGTAGGCGTCATCCGGCTTATCTTCTTTGTACTGGGCGAAGGCCAAATTGATTTGTGCGCGCTGGGTATAGGGACCATAGGGAAAACGGGCGATCAGTCGTGTATAGATACCCTCAGCACGAGTGAAATTACCCACTTTGATGGCTTTGGTAGCCCTGGCATAGAGCTGCTGCACCGTCATATTATTCGGATTCTCATGTTTACCGAACAAAGTGGAGCAGGCGGGGAGCAGTACGATCAGAATGAGGAGGAGAAGCAGTTTGGAAGGACGCATGGACCGAAACCGAGCCTGTGGCAAAGTTGCCATCATAGCGGAAACCCCTTGCCGTGCGTTGTTGTTGGAGCTAGGAGCCTGTCGGGCTTGGAGGGTCGTAGCGAGGCGGATGAAAAATCGAGGATAGTTTTTTGATCCTTTGAGGCGAATAGGGGTTCTATTTAACGATAAAGAGCGAAAAAATAGACCGATTCTCTACTCCCACTGTAGATTCTTCCTAGGTTTGTCGAAGTACCCTGGATGTATCAAGGATGGTGTTTTTGCTCCTTATGCTGCTGCCACCAACCCAGGCCACAGAGTCCGGTAACTAGCAGGCTTTCCAAGCTGTACCCCGCCCACGGATATTGGGCGAACCAGGCTCGGAGCAGGTGGTCATGCGTCATCATTCGTCCAGCGGTCCAGGCAATGACGCCGGCCCCAATGTAGACGATGACCGGGAAGCGGTCGATGAGTTTCAGGATCAGAGTCGATCCGTAGACAACCAGTGGAACGCTGACCAGCAGGCCGATAATCACCAGGCTCATGTGACCGTGCGAAGCGCCGGCAATGGCGAGTACGTTATCCAATCCCATCAGGGCATCGGCCACGACGATGATGCGCATGGCCGACCAAAAATTGACACCTGATTTAATTTTGGGATCGGCGTCGTCCTGGCGTAGTAATTTCCAGCCGATGGGTAGCAGTAGCAGTCCGCCTAATAGCATGAGCCCCGGCTGCCGCAACAGCAGTACCACAATGGCGGTCATCGCAAAACGCACTGCGATGGCCCCGAAGACCCCCCAGAAAATGGCCTTCTTTTGCAGGTCTCGGGGCAAGTTACGGGCGACCAAGGCGATGACGATGGCGTTGTCACCTGCTAGAACCAGGTCGATAAGAATGACGGCTGCCAGGCCGGAGAAGAAGCTTGACGAGAGAAAATCCATAGGGGTTCCGAGTCGTTCGGCTATTCAGAGCGTGAGTGGCTCACGTTGGGCGGTGACTTGTGAGAGTGTAAGTCCCCCGTCGGTATAGCTGACAGTCACAAAGCCACCGCTGGCAATTTTTTTTGGTAGCAAGGGCAACAGTGTGGCCAGTTTTTCCCCCGCCGTATCCGCGTCAGGCATGACCGCCGTACCACGCAACTTGTGAAGCTGGATGGTAGCCGGAAACCTTGGATCAATCTTGTGACTCAGTTGGGCCTGCATAGGGGTATCGATGACGCCCGGGGCAAGTGCGCAGACATGAGTATCCGGCATCTCTTCGGCATAAAGCATAGCCAGCATGTTCAGTGCGGCCTTGGATAGGCAATAGGCCGCCTGACCACGCAACGGGTGTACCGCCGCGCCCGAGGATATTAGTACCACCTGCTTGACTTCGAGAGCCGTCATAATCACGGTATCGAGCAGAGCTTTGTTAGCCCAGACATTAACGTCCATAAGTCGGGTGAATTCAGCGTGGGTGGTTTCGGGAGCGGGATGCAATGGGGTGACCCATGCCGCATTCAGGATAAGCATTTGCAGTGCTGATTGCTCTGAAAAAACCGCTTTCAGCTGAGTGCTTATTTTTTCGAAGGTGGCAAGGTCAGCTTGGATATGTTGGTAGCCATGGTGATCCAGTGGAGCCGGGCTACGGCTTAAGCCGATACCTTTGCGACCTTGCTTTAAAAAGGCCCGGGTCAGCCCTAGGCCAAGACCGCGACTGGTGCCCGTTATGAAAAAGTCTGCTTGCATGCTCCTCTCCTGAAGCGGTGTGGTTGCGAGTAGGCCATGGTCGCCGAGAATCAAAACTGGCAAAATAGCGGCTTCCCACTTATACCCTGTTGCTGACCCTATCATGCCCAATATCGATATCCGCTCCGCTCAGCGCCCAGAGTTTGACACCCCCATCCAGGCGGTTGCCGAGTACGTTGCCAATTTTGACATTCATTCCGAGGAAGCGTACACAACCGCCCGCTACATGCTGATGGACTCACTGGCTTGTGCCATGCTGGCGATGCAGTTTCCCGAGTGTGTCAAGCATCTCGGGCCGGTGGTGCCCGGGGCATTACTACCCGGCGGGGCGAGGGTGCCGGGAACCCGTTACGAGCTGGATCCTGCACAGGCGGCCTTTGCGATCGGCACGCAGATCCGGTGGCTGGATTTTAACGACACCTGGCTGGCTGCGGAGTGGGGCCATCCCTCTGACAACCTCGGCACCATTCTCGCACTGGGCGACTATCTCAGCCGCCGAGCTAAGCATGCAGGCCGCGAGCCGCTGACCATTCGCGATATATTGACCTACGCGATCAAGGCCCATGAGATCCAGGGAGTGTACGCGTTACAGAACAGCTTCAACCGGGTCGGTCTCGACCATGTCATTCTGGTGAGAATGGCTTCCACGGCTGTAGCCACCCACATGCTCGGTGGTAATCGTGATGCGATCGCCACCGCGGTGTCGCATAGCTGGATTGATAATGGAGCCTTGCGTACCTACCGGCACGCGCCGAATACCGGGCCGCGCAAAAGCTGGGCAGCGGGGGATGCCTGCCGGCGCGCTGTAATCCATGCTCTGAATGCCACCGAGAAAGAGGCAGTGGGGTATCCCTCAGCGCTGAGTGCCAAGACCTGGGGTTTTTATGACGTGGCCTTCGACGGCAAGGCGTTCGAGTTCGAGCGTCCTTTTGGCAGCTATGTGATGGAAAATATATTATTCAAAATTAGTTTCCCCGCCGAGTTCCATGCCCAGACTGCTGTCGAATGCGCCATGCAACTGCATGCAGATATTACCGATCGTCTTGATGACATTGCACGGGTGGTGATCGAGACCCAGGAGGCCGGCTGTCGCATCATCGACAAGACCGGACCCTTGGCCAACTACGCGGATCGCGATCATTGCCTTCAATACATGGTTGCCGTACCGCTGATCTTCGGTCGGCTTACCGCTGGCGATTACGCTGCTGAAGTAGCGGCTGATCCACGTATTGATGCCTTACGGGAAAAGATGGAAGTCAGGGAA
>ENA-ORDP01000715-ORDP01000715.1-marine-sediment-metagenome-genome-assembly--contig:-NODE-715-length-20375-cov-8.169833_pt1 | contig 20375 bp, 28 predicted proteins | sample MGYA00248627_ERZ508539 | MGnify/ENA primary metagenome ERZ508539 (study PRJEB26208, sample SAMN05571518) | marine sediment metagenome | biome: deep sea; feature: Hydrothermal vent; material... | reverse complement strand
AACCCTCTCCCAGAGGGAGAGGGGGCTATGATGCAAATACTTATGCAACGATTAACCCGCATCACCGGCAGCAAAAAGCAGAGAGACGAGGAGCGGCGCTTTTTGCTGCCGAGTGCAAGCGATTGCTAGGTTGCTGCACGAAGCTCCACCATGGCTGATGAAATGACACGGCTTGCGGAACGTAGTAAGAGCAATACAAGACCAATCGCGACTAAAATATCTGGCCATCCTGAGCCAGTTAACCAAACCGCTCCAGCCGCAACAAAAACCGAAAAATTGGATGCAATGTCGTTTCGTGAACACTCCCACACTGAACTCATATTTACATCTTCATGGCGATGCCGCCAAAGCAGGTAAAGACAAAGAGAGTTTGCCGTAAGACCGAGAAGGCTGAACGCCCCCATGACTTCAAATGCCGGTATGCTCGGGGCAAAAAGCTTGTAGATAATTTGAGCGGCCACGATGCATGCAGCCAGAAAAATAAGCACACCCTTAAACAGCGCCACCTTAGCCTTAACAATAGTACCCCTCGAAACGGCGTATAAACTAAAAGCATATGCCAAAGAATCTCCAAGATTATCAAGACTATCAGCCAGCAATGCCGTTGAATTTCCATAAAAAGCAGCCATGACGATAACCAGAAACATAACAGTGTTGACACCGAGGACAATTTTCAGTGTTCCCCGCTGTCTTTCATGAAGAGCGTCTATAGTGCAATTGTTATCACAGCAACCACTCATTTTTAAAAAAAACCTTTGGCAACCTAACGATTAATATATCATACACCAGCATCTTCCCCTGCATGCTAAATCTGTTAAGATTAGATTGTGATATTAATAGCGGACGAATAACATGAGTAATGACACCCTTTCCAAAGAAGCCCAGATTCTTGTGGTTATGCGCAAAGTTCTAACCGATGTCGCGCGCGATACCTACACCAAACCGGAACTCAAACACCCCCTGAGCGAAAACACCATTATCAGTATCCGTGATTGTCTGGCACTGATCAGCGCACGCGAATTTGAACTGGCAAAAGAAGAAGGCCGGGAGATGAACATGCGCCCCCGTTATGTTGATGAACCTAAAAGCACCGTGGTCATTCCCCTCGACAAAATCGGCCGCGACAAGGATTCCTGAATCTCAAGATAAATTACCCCGAAGCAAGTTGCGGAGCATTAAGTTATCGCGCGCGGATATTGATGGGTTTCACTTCGTTCTACCCATCCTACCATTTTTCGCTGCAAGCAACGGGGAATGTCACCCAAGGAGATCCGATCAAGGAAGAGTCCGTTCTGTCGGGTTTTATAAACACTATCCGGCTCAACCCACGATAAAACTATTGGTCTACGACCCTCCCGGTTTATTTTATCTCTTCAATATAGGTGCGGCTGATCGGTGTCTGCACATACACCTTCTTATCTTTTTTATTTCTTGCCCAGAAATAATAATAACCCTTGTTCGGCTCGGAGGTGACCTTGCCGTCCAGCACGGTCCAGCTCTTGACGTGACTGCCCGCCGCATAGGTAACTTTATAATTACCTTCCAGCCATGTCACGCCCAGACGGGAGATTTTGTTTTGCTGTTCCTGGCTGCAAGCCATGAGCAAAAAAGCGGATAAGAATAAAATAACAAGCGGTTTCATAATAAGACTTCCTCTGATAACAAGACGGATATAATACATCTTTAAGGTGGTGGGCAATAAAACTCTGTCCGGATTTTCTTATGCCGGTTTCATGGCGCTGCTCAAACAAGCTTTTTATCCTGCAGGCCGCCGTAGTCGGTCTTTTCGGATTGAGGCGCTTCGTATCCCGGCGGCATCCTGTCGTTTATCCATCAAACCACGGGCGCGCGCGATGTCCTCGAAACGATCGACATCCCACAATGCCGGCAGCTCTGACCACGGCAATCCCGCCGCACGCAGGCGCAGGCGGGTTTGGTGCAGCACATCCATCGTTCCCCAGTCCACGGTTTCAAACATGTCCGTATTCAGGACCGACTGGCCGACCAGCACATAACCGCCGTCCTCTGCGGGTCCCAGTACGCAAGAGACGCCGTGGACCAGCACCTGTAAGGCCTGTTCAAGATAGTCCGCCGTCATCGCAGGACAGTCGCTGCCGATGAGCACGACTAACCGGCTGGTGGATAAGCCATCGGCCAGTGCATGACCCATACGTATCCCCAGATCAGATCCCTGCTGTTGCTTCAGCTCCACCCCATAGGCCTTATGTAATTCCTGAAACAGGGCATGACGGCCGTCCGGCTCACACCAGATCTGTAACGGACAAAGCTGACTGTCTGCCACCTTCTGCACAATATGGCGGGTCAGATCGGCAGAAAATGCTGCTGCGCCCTGTTCACCCAGTTGTGGAATCAGACGAGTCTTGACCCTGCCCGGCAACGGCGCCTTGCTGAAAATCAGAATACGGGCATCAGGATAACGATAGGACATGATAATAACAGGAGCCCGCTCAGTAATAATAAATTCAGCGGTAATAAATCCGGTGCAGACGTGCCGCTGAAACACCGAAAAACCAGGCCAGCCGCAACCCCCACATCAGCAGCACCGTACGCAAGACACCCCGTGTCTCCCAGCGTCGGCTTGAGGTGATCACCCGTGGGCGCAGGCAACAGGGTGCAGAAATTCGTTTCAGCCGCCGGCTCAATTCAAGATCCTCCATCAGGGGAATATCGGCGAACCCCCCAAGATGCACAAAAATCTCGCGTAATACAAACATGGCCTGATCCCCGGTCGCCATGCCGGTAAGACAGGAACGCCAGTTCATGAACGTTTCGATGACACGCAAGAGCCACGCCTGACCGGACAAACGCACGTCAAAACGTCCCCAAACCCGGCCGGTTTCCAGCGCCTCACGAATCAGCCCATCGGCATTCTCTGGCAGGCGGGTATCGGCATGCAGAAACAGCAGTACCTCCCCCTGCGCCTGTTCAGCCCCCGCATTCATCTGTCGGGCGCGTCCCCGGTCGGTTTCTACTATTTTGTCAACTCGCCCCTGCGCCTGACGCAAGGTCGCATCGGTGCTGCCGCCATCCGCTAGAATAATTTCATGCCCCACCTCGCGGTATCCCTGTAATAGCGACAGATAGTGTGCCAGTTTGGGACCCTCGTTCAATACTGGAATAATAATAGACAACCGCACCCATTCACCGCCATACACATACAAAAAATAACGTCAATATTTTCAACAGCTTGAAAAATCTCCGATCCCCTATCACAGTTTACCGGCAAGCTCCCCAGAGGCTAAACAAGCGCCGTTGCCTGCCGATATAAGAGATCTGTAAACGCATAAGGCAGCGTACCTCATGGATAATCTGGCCGAACAACTGATCCGCGACTACAAAGAGCTGGTTTCCCTGCCGGAAATCACTTTGCGCATCAACGAAATGGTCAATGATCCTGACTGTGACATTGACAGCATCGGCAAACTCATCAGCCAGGATCCCGCCCTGGCGGTGCGCCTGCTGGGTATTGCCAACAGCCCTTTCTATGGCTTCTCGACACAAGTCAGCACCGTGACCCGCGCCATCGCCGTGCTCGGCATTAACAAAATTCGTGATATCGTTCTGTCCGCCTCGGCCACCAAAGCCTTCGACGGCATTCCCGTAGAGATCATTGCCGTCGATGATTTCTGGCAGCACAGTCTTTACTGCGGCGTACTCGGACAGACGCTGGCAAAACAGACGACGCTGGATGCCGACGCGGTGTTTATTGCCGGCCTGCTACATGATATTGGCCAGCTGATTCTGTTCAACCGTTATCCCCAGGAGATGCATGAGATCATTCTGCGCACCATTGAGGGTGAAGCACCCCTCACCATGGTGGCTGCTGAACAGGAACGGCTGGGCACCAACCATACCCAGGTGGGTGCCGAGCTGGCGCGCTCCTGGCACCTGCCCGCACACATCGAGGCCGTTATTGCCTGGCATCATACTCCTAAAAACGCCACCGCTCACCAACAGGAAATAGCACTGATCTACATCGCTAACGCCGTCGCACAGATGCTCGACTTTGACTGCGACAGCGTCATGAAAAAGCTGGAAGTATCCGATGAAATCTGGGCTATGGCGCAGCTACAACGCGAACAGATCCCGCCGGCTATCGACGCCGCCAGTGAGCAGCTAGAGATACTGCGCCAGCTTTATTTCGGGTAAAGAGATAAGGGTTTGCCTGTCCTTCGACAAACTCAGGACGAACGGTTAGGGGTTTAATCTGCCTGTCCTTCGACAGGCTCAGGACGAACGGTTAGGGGTTTAATCTGCCTGTCTTAGGCTTGGATCTCAAGCCGTCAGCGCCCCGCCACAGCCGCTGCCCTGGCCGGCGGTGCAACCATAGCAGTGATCCGCCACCACAATCGGCAAGCCGCTTAACTGATCCTGATTCAGCTCGTGCAAATGCTGGCGAAGTTTTCCTGACGATCGCAGCGGCAAATCCAGCATCTGGTTGAAGTCGCAATCATAAACATAGCCCTGCCAGTCAATACTAATCAGGCTGCGGCACATAACCGTCTGCAGGTTATCATCCTGGTGCGCCGCTTTCAGGAGATCCATGTATTCATCAAAGCCGCCTTTGGAAATCAGCATGCTGCCAAAACGCTGAATAGGCATATTGGCAAGGGTAAATAAACCATTAAACTGAATCCCGAAACGGTTTTCCAGTTCCCGTTTATAATCCGCTTCAAGCTGGTTCTGCGGCGGGGGCAAAAATGGCCCGGTGGGGTTATACACCAGGTTTAGCAACAGTCCGGAGCCCGCCTGCCCATAGCCCAGAGCATTGAGTTTTTTCAGACCTTCTATGCTGGCTTCATAGACGCCCTTGCCCCGCTGGCCATCTACATTTTCTTTCAGATAACAGGGCAGTGACGCCACAATCTCGACCCGCTGTTGAGCCAGAAAGGCCGCCAGATCGTCCTGCCCCGGTTCCAGCAGGATGCTCAGGTTACAACGATCGATGACATGCACTTCGCGCGCCCGGGCCTGCTCGACCAGATAGCGAAAATGCGGGTTCAGCTCCGGCGCGCCGCCGGTCAGATCCAGTTTGCCCAGTACCGACTGGTCCATGAAGTCCAGCACCTGCTCGATATTTTTACGCGACATGCTCTCCCAGCGTTTCGGCCCTGCATTAACATGGCAATGCAGGCATTGCTGATTGCAGACATAGCCGAGATTGACCTGCAGGATTTCCAGCCGGCTGCGCCGGATAGTAGGAAAATCAGTTTCTTTGAGCAGGGGCAAGGTGGCATGCATGGGCGGCTCCGGTTATTCTATAATTCAATTATACACTTTAATACATTTTCTGAGATTGTACACATTCAGGCCACAAATTGCCTAGTATCAATCGTTGCATAAGTATTCGCATGTATTTTATCCCCTCACCCCAACCCTCTCCCAGAGGGAGAGGGGGCTATGATGCAAATACTTATGCAACGATTGATATATGAACAGGCGGGCTAAATTACCCCGGCTTCCGTCTTTTTTTCATGGCGCTAGCCAGATACGCCATAAAAAAGCCCCTGATAACAGGGGCTTTTTTATATTCTTTCCCTCACTACAAATCAGAACGGAATATCATCATCAAAATCCCCGGCCGGAGCGGTTGCTTGCGGCTGAGGAGCTGCCTGGGATTGAGGCTGGGCTGGCGGCGCGGCGCTCTGATTATAGCCCTGATCGAAGCTGGCACTGCTGCCGCGTGAATCCAGCATTTGCATATCATTGGCAACGATCTCGGTGGTGTAACGATCCTGGCCATTTTGATCCTGCCATTTACGCGTCTGCAACTTGCCTTCGATATACACTTTGGAACCTTTTTTCAAGTATTCAGCGGCGACCTCAGCCAAACGACGGAAAAATACCACCCGGTGCCATTCGGTTTTATCAACCTGCTCGCCGGTATTTTTGTCTTTCCAGGACTCACTGGTCGCAAGCGTAATATTGGCCACGGCATTACCATTTGCGGCATACTTTACGTCAGGATCCTTCCCCAGATTGCCAATCAGGATAACCTTGTTTACTCCCCGTGCCATAATATTCTCCTGTAATTTCTATATATTTCATTGATTCATAAAGTCATTTTACTCTTCTGTTTTGGCAAAAGCGTACAGCGCATCCTTGTCCAGACTCGCCTTGTCCACCTTGAGGTAGGCTACGCCATCCTCGGCAATAATCATAGCCTCTTCCACCCCGCGAATAGCCGCCAGTTCCTGCGCCAGCTTCTGTGCGGCGGATTCCGTGATGGGACCCACATTCAACAGTTGCGAACTGAAATAGCGCGGGTTTTTCATGGTCGCCGCCAGTAGCAGCCAGATCAGCGTGACGGTGCCATTAAACATGAACACGGCTTCGTTGCTCACATGATAGCTAAGCCAGCCGCCGCTCAGGCCACCTGCAAATACACCCAGGAACTGAGAGGTGGTGTACACACCCATGGCGGTACCCTTATGCGCTGCCGGTGCCAGTTTGGCGATCAGGGATGGCAGGGTGGCTTCCAGTAAATTAAAGGCGGTGAAAAACAGCAACAGCATCACCACCATTCCGCTCACACTGCCATCCAGCCTGCTCATGCCCCATTCCGCTATAACCAGCGTGCCAATGGCACCAATCATAATTTGCTTAATTTTGTGCTTTTTCTCGGCAATGATGATAAAGGGCACAATAGCCACCATCGCCAGGCCCATTACGGGCAGATATATCTCCCAGTGATGGCCGCCGGGAATCCCCAACCCGTGTTCCAGAATGCGGGGAATAACGATAAATGACGCCATTAAATTGAGGTGCAGCATGAAAATCCCCGCATCCACACGCAGTAACTGGGGATCGCGTAGCGCTTTCAGAAACCAGCTGGCCTCAATGCCCGTATCTCGATGAAACGAGCTGACGGTCGGACTGGGAACGGCAAAACGAACCAGGATAATACCGCCCAGCGCCAGCAGCGCGGTGGTCCAGAAAATGCCCTGCACACCAAACCAGCCATGCAGTATAGGACCCACTACCATAGCTACGGCAAAGGAAATACCGATACTGACACCAATCAGAGCCATCACCTTGACCCGATGTTCTTCGCGGGTCAAATCCGCCGCCAGTGCGATGACTGCGCTGGCAATCGCCCCCGTCCCCTGTAGGGCTCGCCCGGCAATCACACCATCGATACTGGTCGACAACGCCGCCAGTACGCTGCCGGCGGCAAATACCAACAGACCGCCAATAATCACCGGCTTTCGACCAATACGATCCGATAATATGCCCAGCGGGATCTGAAACAGCGCCTGGGTCAAGCCGTAAATACCCATGGCCACACCGGCCAGGAACAGGGTAGAGCCTTTCAGCTCGTGGGTATAGAGGGTAAACACCGGCAGGATCATGAATAATCCCAACATACGCGAGGAAAATATCCCCGCTAGTGACATGGCGATATGACGCTCACGCGGGGTCATATTTTCGGATTGGATACTGTGCGTTTTGTTTAACATTTTTCTAAAAACAATAAATTACCTACTGGAGAGATTTTTCGTCTCGGGAAATTCTTCTTAAAATCAAAATTGCTTTGGCTGCTAAGCAACAGGCAGCGTATATTAGCAGGTTCGTTGTTAACAAAGAATCAAAGATGGACGCTATACACATTCGTGGGGCTCGCACCCACAACCTGCAAAATATTGATCTGAGCCTGCCGCGAGACAAGCTCATTGTGATCACCGGCCTGTCAGGCTCAGGCAAATCATCGCTGGCCTTTGACACTATTTACGCCGAGGGTCAACGCCGCTACGTCGAATCGCTCTCGGCCTATGCCCGGCAGTTCCTCTCGGTGATGGAAAAACCCGATGTGGATCATATCGAGGGGTTGTCACCGGCCATTTCCATCGAGCAGAAATCCACCTCCCACAACCCGCGCTCCACGGTCGGCACCATTACCGAGATCTACGACTATCTGCGCCTGCTGTTCGCCCGCGCCGGAGAACCGCGTTGCCCGGATCACGATCTACCTCTGAATGCCCAGACCGTCAGCCAGATGGTCGATCATGTGCTGACTCTGCCTGAGGGTAGCAAATTGATGCTGCTGGCGCCGGTCATCGAAAACCGCAAAGGCGAGCACGAACAGGTTATCGAACGGCTACGCGCTGAAGGCTATATCCGCGCCCGGATCGACGGCCAGATTTATGAACTGGATCAGATACCCAAACTGGACCTGCACCGCAAGCATACGATTGAAGTGGTGGTGGATCGTTTCAAGGTGCGTGACGATATTCAGGGCCGACTGGCCGATTCCTTTGAAACGACGCTCAATCTTACTGACGGCGTGGCGCGTATCGCCTTCATGGACGAAGCACAGGATGCGCGAAGCCATCCGGGAGATGAAAGCCGCGAGGAAAAAAAGGATCTTGTTTTCTCGGCGCGCTACGCTTGTCCGGACTGCGGTTACTCCCTCAACGAACTGGAGCCGCGCCTGTTTTCCTTCAATAACCCGGCTGGCGCCTGCCCAAGCTGCGACGGCCTGGGAAACAAACAATTTTTTGATCCTGCGCGGGTCGTGGGCCATCCCGAACGGGGACTTAGTAGCGGCGCCGTACGCGGCTGGGATCGGCGCAATATCTATTATTTTCAGTTACTGCTGTCACTATCGAAACACTACGACTTTGACATGGATACGCCGTTCGAGGCGCTGCCGGAAAAGATTAAAACGATGATCCTGTACGGCAGCGGTGAAGAAGAAATTGAATTCACCTATTTCAATGACCGCGGCGGTGAATACCGCAAGCTGCAACCCTTCGAGGGCATCATCAACAATATGCAGCGCCGTTACCACGATACCGAATCCAACGTGGTGCGCGAGGAACTGGCCAAATATCTTAGCCAGCAGGCCTGTCCGGACTGCCAGGGAGCACGACTCAATCGTACCGCACGCCATGTATTCATTGCCGAGGCCACCCTGCCACAGATCAGCGCCCTGCCCATCAATTCGGCACGGGCCTTTTTCCAGAGCCTGCGCCTGCCCGGTCACCGCGGCAAAATCGCCAAAAAAATTGTCAAGGAAATCATTCAGCGTCTGGAGTTTCTGGTCAATGTCGGACTCGACTATCTGACCCTGGAGCGTAGTGCTGACACTCTCTCCGGTGGCGAAGCCCAGCGCATCCGTCTCGCCAGCCAGATCGGCGCGGGCCTCGTCGGCGTCATGTATGTGCTGGACGAACCCTCCATCGGCCTGCACCAGCGCGACAATGCCCGGCTGCTCAGCACCCTCACCTATCTGCGCGATTTGGGGAATACCGTGATCGTGGTTGAACATGACGAAGAAGCGATTTTAAGCGCCGATCATGTGGTGGATATCGGTCCTGGTGCGGGGGTCCACGGCGGCCGAATCATCGCTCAGGGTACGCCGGCCGAGATTATGGCCACGCCGGCCTCCCTCACCGGTCAGTATCTTTCCGGCAAAAAGATCATCCGCATACCGTCACAGCGCACGCCCTGCGATTCCGATCGCATGCTGAGTATCCATAAGGCCAGCGCTAACAATCTGAAACAGGTGGATGTACACATCCCGATGGGATTGATAACCGCCATTACCGGCGTATCCGGATCCGGCAAGTCCACCCTGATTAACGATACGCTTTATCGTCATGCGGCGGCACACATTAACCAGGCCAGCACCGAACCCGCTCCCTGTGAAAGTATCAGCGGGCTGGATCAGTTCGACAAGGTCATCGACATCGATCAAAGTCCGATCGGTCGCACGCCACGCTCCAACCCGGCCACCTATACTCAGTTATTTACCCCCATCCGTGAGCTGTTCGCTGGCACCCCGGAAGCCCGCGCCCGCGGTTACACACCCGGACGCTTCAGTTTCAACGTCAAGGGCGGGCGCTGTGAAGCCTGTCAGGGCGATGGGGTAATTAAAGTGGAAATGCATTTTCTGCCGGATATCTACGTGCCCTGCGATGTGTGCAAATCCAAACGCTACAACCGGGAAACTCTGGAGATCAAATACAAGGGCAAAACCATCTATGAAGTACTGGACCTGACGGTAGAGGATGCTTTGACGTTCTTTGATGCGATCCCGCCCATCCGGCGGAAATTACAAACCCTGCTGGATGTGGGCTTAAGTTATATTCGTCTGGGGCAGAACGCCACCACCCTGTCCGGCGGTGAAGCACAGCGTATCAAACTCGCCCGGGAATTGTCCAAGCGTGACACCGGCAATACGCTTTATATCCTGGATGAGCCAACCACCGGCCTGCACTTCCACGACATAGAACAACTGCTACAGGTATTGCACCGGCTGCGTGACCACGGCAATACCATCATTATCATCGAGCACAACCTGGATGTCATTAAAACCGCCGACTGGATCATCGACCTGGGGCCGGAGGGGGGTAACAAGGGTGGGGAGATTGTTTGTGCCGGCACCCCGGAAGAGGTCGCCGCCAATCCTGATTCACATACCGGACATTATCTGAAAGCGCTGCTGGAAAAACAGCGTGCAAGTTGATAGGTTAAATAAAACCCAGGCGTTTTTTAGTGAAAATAAAACCTATGGCTGGTACATATAAACCGGATCGCCGATTTTGAGATTATAGGCCAGCGCCGCCGTGCCCTGGTTAACGGCGATTTCAACCAGACCATTGGCATTGATATGCCAAAGACCTTCACCTTCAGCAACTTTGGAAAAGGTTTCGGCGAAACCCACTTCACGTTCGCCCAGATGTATACGCATGTCCGTAGACACGCTCGCGCCTTTTAAGCCGGTTATCACATTGCCAAAATTATCCACATAGATGACTTCAGCCAGTTCCAGGGGCCAGTTTTTAAAACCAATCTCCTCAGCCGAGAGGGGAGTGAGTTCAGGGCTGTCACCCCGGTCCAGCATGGCGGCAACCGGTGCAAATAAATCACGTCCGTGAAAAGTTTTTGTCAGCCCCGGCGGCTGCCAGTCGATACACCAGAATTCCGCACAGGCCGCCTGTTTTGCAATGACATTGAGCAGCCCATTATCCGGACCGACATAGTAGCGTCCATCGGCTTTCATGACCAACGGTCGCCGAGCAACATCCCCCACACCGGGGTCAACGATGGCAAGTACGAGCGCCTCGGGAGGAAGAAATTCAATCAGGGAAGCAAGCAAATAGGCTGAGGCGCGAGGATTGAACATGGGTGCATCATGCTGCAGGTCGATCACCCATGCTGATTTTGAATTATTATATATCGCGGCCTTGAGCTGACCGGCATAGGCACCCTGCCAACCATAGTCCGTAAAAAGCAGGATCATTATGACTCCCCGGCTATATCTGTTAATCAATGATCTTCAATGAAGACCAAAACGATAGCTGTAACTGATCGAAAACATATCCACATCACTACCCCCCAGGTTTCTATAGCGTTCCCATTCACCACGAAGCGCCGAGCGATAGTCAAAGTTGTACTTCAGACCAAAGCCGTAGGTGACGTCATTGTCGCGCGTCACCACAGAAGATACATCAAGTTTATAATAATAAATGCCCCCCTTGACGATCATCCTGATACTGTCAGTCAGGGGGACGAAAGCAACCACATTAAATGCCAGGGCATTCTCCTTGACCTGATTGTTGGCAAAACTGCCAAGATAGACATAGGAGGCTTCAATCCCGCTATAGCTATTGTAGGCCATACCGGCAAACAGTTTGCCTGAGGTGACGGTCTCATTATAAAGTTTGCTTAGCGTATGGTCCTTGGTGATACCGGCTCCGCCTCCGATATAGGTATTGAGGTTTCTAATCCCCTCAGCCGAAGTTGGCATAGAGCTAAGTAACAGCAGTGGCAGAATCCACCCGAGTTTCTTCATCTCCCTCTCTCCTCGTTCGAACCTCAAAACGGTTATAAACTCAGCAAAACTCAAGTCTAGTGCGTTCATTGCCCGGAGACAACAAAAATTCCGGGTTCAAACGTCCTGAGCAACCTGTTTTTTCAGGCAAAAAAAACCGGGCATAAGCCCGGTTTGATTTTAATTCACTGAGCCTCAGGTGGATGCCTGCGCACCTTCTTCGACTTCCTCCGCTACGAGAGGGCGATTAACCAGTTCCACATAGGCCATGGGCGCATTGTCACCCGGACGGAATCCGCATTTGAGAACCCGTAAGTAGCCGCCGGGACGTTCTTTATAACGTGGCCCCAGTTCGTTAAAGAGCTTGGTGACAATCCCACGATTACGCAGGCGGTCAAACGCCAGACGACGATTGGCAACACTGTCAGTTTTTGCCAGCGTGATCAGCGGCTCGGCCTTGCCACGCAATTCCTTGGCCTTAGCCAGGGTCGTGTGAATAAGTTCATGCTCAAAAAGAGAAGCCGACATGTTACGGAACATCGCTTTACGGTGGCTGCTATTGCGATTAAATTTACGACCACTTTTACGGTGACGCATGGTTCTTTACCTTCATAAATAAATGACACATCAGCGCGAAATATTTCCCGCCCAGATTCTATCAGCTGTCCTGGTTTTCCTGCAAACTGGCGGGTGGCCAGTTTTCCAGACGCATTCCCAGTGACAAGCCCCGGGTAGCCAGGACATCCTTGATCTCGGTGAGTGACTTCTTGCCCAAATTCGGAGTCTTCAGTAATTCAACTTCTGTACGCTGAATCAGATCACCAATATGGAAAATCTGTTCGGCTTTAAGGCAATTGGCTGAACGAACGGTCAATTCCAAATCATCCACCGGGCGCAACAATACCGGATCAATATCGGGTTCCTGCTCTTCAGGTTCAACTTCTTCCCGGCCACGCAGGTCAACGAAGGCATACAGCTGATCCTGTAAAATAGTCGCCGCATTACGAATGGCCTGCTCCGGCTCAATGGTGCCGTTAGTTTCCAGATCAATGATCAGTTTATCAAGATCCGTGCGCTGCTCAACACGGGCGCTATCCACATTATAGGCAACCCGGTGAATGGGACTAAAGCTCGCATCCAGTTGCAGGCGTCCAATGGGACGGTCCTCCGAATCATCTGCCGGTCGTGCGGTGGCGGGAACATAGCCTCGACCTTTAACGACTTTCAGAGTCATATTTAGCTCACCCGCATCGGTCAGGTTGGCAATCACGTGATCCGGATTGATGACTTCAACATTGTGGTCAAGCATAATATCCCCGGCAGTCACAACACCGGCACCTTTTTTATTCAGCGTCAACTTTGCTTCCGGCTCACCTTCCATGAGCATGGCGACACCTTTCAGGTTAAGCAGTATGTCGATGACATCTTCCTGCACGCCTTCAATGGTCGTATATTCATGCAAAACACCTTCGATCTCCGCTTCGACAATGGCCGCGCCATCTAAAGACGACAACAGAATGCGGCGCAGGGCGTTTCCGAGTGTATGTCCAAAACCACGTTCTAATGGCTCCAGTGTTATCCTGGCATGGGTTGAATCCGTTTGTTGAACATCAACAATCCGAGGTGTTAAAAATTCCGCTACAAACCCCTGCATGAATTAGCCTCTTAAAATTAAATCGACTTAAAATGAATATCAAATGATCTCCCGAGGGAAATCAGATCTAACCGATATAGTAATTACTTGGAATACAGTTCCACAACCAGATGTTCATTGATGTCTGACGGCAAATCACTACGATCAGGCACATTCTTGAACACACCTTCGAACTTGCCGCTATTGACATCCAGCCATTCAACAAAACCACGTTGCTGCGCCGCATCCAGCGCGCCCTTAATGCGCAACTGGTTGGTTGAGGATTCAGATATAGCAATCACATCACCCGCGTTTATCTGGGCGGAAGGAATATTCATTTTTACGCCATTGACGGTGATGGCATTATGCCGGACCAACTGCCGGGCTTCCGAGCGGGAAGCTCCGAAACCCATGCGATAAACAATATTATCCAAACGGGATTCAAGCAGTTGTAACAGGTTTTCGCCTGTTGAACCTTTCAAACGATCCGCCGTTTTGTAATAGGCGCGAAACTGTTTTTCGAGAACACCATAAATACGGCGTAGTTTCTGCTTTTCACGTAATTGAGTGGCATAGTCAGAGGCGCGCCCCCGACGCTGCCCATGCTGGCCTGGAGGAAAGGCGCGGTTTTCCATCGCACACTTGCCGCTATAACATTTTTCACCCTTTAGAAAGAGTTTTTCGCCTTCTCGCCGGCACTGTCTGCATTTTGATCCAATATACTTAGCCATAATAATTCTCCCGCCTACACACGACGTTTTTTGGGTGGGCGGCAACCATTATGTGGAATAGGCGTCACATCGGAAATATTGGTGATTTTAAAACCCTTGGCGTTCAGTGCACGCACCGCGGATTCGCGTCCCGGTCCCGGTCCTTTGACGCACACTTCGAGATTCTTCATTCCAAATTCCTTTGCTACGGCGCCAACATGTTCCGCAGCGACCTGTGCAGCAAAAGGGGTGCTTTTACGAGAACCCCGAAAACCGGATCCACCTGAAGTGGCCCAGCACAGGGCATTACCCTGACGATCGGTAATGGTGACGATGGTATTATTGAATGAGGCATGTATGTGTGCGATACCGTCGGCGATATCCCTTTTAATTTTTTTGCGTGTACGACCTGACTTGGCTACCATTTTTTAAAACCTGAATATGTGCTTAACGTTTAATGGGTTTACGCGGACCCTTACGGGTGCGTGCATTGGTGCGGGTGCGCTGACCACGGAGAGGCAAACCACGACGGTGACGAATACCGCGATAGCTGCCAAGATCCATGAGACGCTTGATATTCATGGAGACTTCACGGCGCAAATCGCCCTCAACGGTCAACTTGCTCACTTCGGTGCGCAGGGACTCCACATCGACTTCGGCCAGCTGCCCAACTTTACTAGCCGGATTGACACCGGCTTCCGTACAGATCTGTCTTGCACGTGTCCGTCCAATGCCATAAATCGCCGTCAGGGCAATTTCTGCATGCTTGTTGTCGGGTATGTTAATACCAGCGATACGGGCCATCTAGCCACTCCTAAAGATTACTTAATAACTCGAAACTTTATTACAGGGAACACGCGAAAACGCGCAAGTTTACGCGCAAAATCTGCCTTGTGCAAGCCTGTGGGATAAATCACTCCCAGAAACCGTGGTTTCCTGGAATATTAGCCCTGACGCTGTTTGTGGCGCGGATCCGTGCAAATGACGCGGACCACACCTTTGCGTTTAATCACTTTACAGTTACGACATAATTTTTTTACCGATGCACGTACTTTCATGGTTCTTCTCCAAACTAAAATTTATATTCGGGCTAAAGCCTAACTCAACAAACCGCCACCGGAGCCTTTGAGATTCGATTTTTTCATCAAACCCTCGTACTGGTGCGACATCAGGTGTGCCTGAACCTGGGCCATAAAATCCATCACCACGACGACAATAATCAGCAGCGAAGTACCCCCGAAATAAAAGGGGACATTCCAGTAAACGATCAAAAATTCGGGCAACAAACAAACGGCCGTAATATAAATCGCTCCCACCAGGGTAAGACGACCCAAAATCGTGTCAATATACTTGGCGGTCTGCTCACCGGGACGAATTCCCGGCACAAAGGCGCCGGAACGCTTAAGATTGTCCGCCGTTTCCTTCGGATTGAACATCAGGGCCGTATAGAAAAAGCAGAAAAATACAATGGCCGAGGCGTATAACAACACGTATAGCGGCTGTCCGGGTGACAGCATGGTCGTCACGTCCTGTAACCAGCTCATCGCGCCACCCTCACTCCCCCCACCAAACCAACCCGCAAGGGTTGCCGGAAAGAGAATGATGCTGGAGGCAAAAATCGGCGGTATCACACCGGCCATGTTAATTTTCAGTGGCAGATGGCTGGTCTGGGCGCCATACATCTTCCGGCCCTGCTGGCGCTTGGCGTAATTGACCGTAATCCGTCTCTGACCCCGTTCCATAAAAATCACAAAAGCCGTGACCGCCAGCGCCAGTAAAAACAGCACCACAATAAAGCCATAACTCAATTCACCCGTACGCCCCAGTTCCAGGGTTCCGGCAATCGCCCGTGGCAGACCGGCCACAATGCCCGCGAATATAATCATCGAGATGCCGTTGCCAATACCCCGTTCAGTAATCTGTTCACCCAGCCACATCAGGAACATCGTCCCGGTAACCAGTGTCACCACCGTGGTCAAATAGAAGGTATTGTGATCGATAATCACCAGACCCTGCTGACGGGAGAGTGCGACCGCCACCCCCAGCGCCTGAAAAATCGCCAGTCCCAGGGTGGAAAAACGCGTGTACTGGGTGATCTTGCGCTTGCCCGCCTCGCCTTCCTTGCTCAACTGTTCCAGCTTGGGGTGTACCTTGGTCAGCAACTGGATAATAATCGAAGCTGAAATATAAGGCATGATACCCAGTGCAAACAGCGAGAGCCGAGACAGGGCGCCACCGGAGAACATGTTGAACATGGCCATGATAGTGCCGCTCTGCTGTGCAAACAGCCGCGCAAGCGTATCAGGATCAATCCCCGGAACGGTAATATAAGACCCGATCCGAAAAACAAGCAGTGCACCCAGAACGAACAGGGTGCGCTGTTTTAACTCGGTGAATTTTCCGCCCGCTGCCACCTTTGCCCGTTTGTTTGCCATAGTCTTACTCTTCTGCCTTTCCACCGGCCGCTTCAATCGCGGCACGCGCCCCTTTACTGACACGGATACCTTTGAGAATCACCGCTTTTTCGATTTTGCCGGAAAGCATAACTTTTACATGCAGGACGTTTTTACTGATCAAATTGGCCTTTCTCAAGGCCGCCAGATCAATAACATCTGCATCCAGGTTATTGAGTTCATGCAAGCGTATTTCATCGCTGACACGACCAATACGTGAACTGAAACCTACTTTCGGCACCCGGCGCTGTAGTGGCATCTGCCCGCCTTCGAACCCCACTTTGTGATAGCCGCCGGAACGGGACTTCTGGCCCTTGTGTCCGCGACCACAAGTCTTACCGAAACCCGAGCCGATACCCCGGCCGACGCGCTTGCGATTTTGCTTTGCGCCTTCAGCAGGTTTTAATGTATTCAAATACATGTTCAATTCTCCTCAACAACCTTAACCATGTAATTAACCTTGTTGATCATGCCACGCGTGCAGGGGGTATCTTCGACTTCAACGACATGCTTGATGCGGCGTAAACCCAGCCCGGTCAAACAGGCTTTATGTGAAGCCAGTCTTCCATTCATGCTGCGAACCAGCGTTATCTTGATTTTGCCTTTTTCTGCCATGACGTTATTCCAGAATATCTCCAACCGATTTACCGCGCTTCGCAGCAACGCTATCAGGTGAGGCCATATTGCTCAGGCCCTCAATAGTCGCACGCACCACGTTGATGGGGTTATTCGTGCCAATACATTTAGCCAGCACATTGCGAACGCCCACCACGTCGAACACCGCACGCATAGGACCCCCGGCAATAACCCCCGTACCATCCGATGCGGGCTGCATGTAGACCTTGGCCGCCCCCACTTCTGAGGTAATCGGATATTGCAGGGTGCCTTCTTTCAAGGCCACTTTGCACATATTTTTACGCGCATTTTCCATGGCCTTCTGTATCGCAATAGGCACTTCACGCGCTTTACCACGCCCGTAACCGACACTGCCATTGCCGTCACCCACCACCGTCAGTGCGGAGAAACCGAAAACCCGGCCACCTTTCACCACCTTTGCGACGCGGCGAATACCTACCAGACGCTCCTGCAAGCCATCGCTGTTCTGCTCTTTATCAAATCCAGCCATTGTATTTAACCTTATTCCAGTTTTATTCCGGGTTTAAATTTTCAATCCGGCTTCGCGCGCGGCATCCGCCAGGGCCTTTACCCGGCCATGGTATCTGAAGCCTGAACGATCAAAGGCAACAGATTCAATCCCGGCAGATTTCGCTTTTTCGGCTATCGCCTTACCAACCACCGCAGCAGCTTCTGCATTGCCGGTATATTTAAGAGAGGATCTAATGTCCGTCTGCACCGTCGAGGCGCTGGTAATGACATCACCACCATTGGCGGCGATGATCTGCGCGTAAATATGTTTTGAAGTGCGAAAAACACTCAGACGCGGCACGGCCAGTTCACGAATCTTGGCGCGAGTCCGGCGAGCCCGGCGTAAACGACTGCTTTTTTTGTCCATTCTCTTATACCTGCCTTACTTCTTTTTCGCTTCTTTGCGAACAATATGTTCGTCCGCATATTTTACACCCTTGCCCTTATAAGGCTCGGGTGGACGAAATGCGCGTATTTCTGCCGCCGCCTGACCCACGCGCTGTTTGTCTATGCCTTTTAGCACGACTTCGGTCTGACTGGGTGTTTCAACACTCACACCCTCAGGCAGTTCATAATCAATCGGGTGAGAGAAACCCAGCGTCAGGTTCAACTTGCCACCCTGGGCCTGAGCACGATAACCAACCCCGACCAGCTGTAATTTCCTCTCGAAACCTTTACTAACACCCGTAACCATATTATTAATCAGCGCCTGTGCGGTACCGCTCTGGGCCAGGGCGCCAACATGGCCTTCACGCGCCACCAGTGTCAACACATTATCCACCGCAGATACTCCAACAGAAGCATGTACCTTGTGCGTCAGCGTTCCCTTGCCCCCTTTTATGGTGACAACCTGATCCTGGATGGAGACTTCAACACCCTTGGGCAGTGTAATCGGATTTAATCTTGCCATTATCTGCTTACCCTTACTGTACGTAACACAGTACTTCACCACCGCAACCTGTCTTGCGTGCAGCGCGATCCGTCATCAGACCGTTTGAAGTTGAGATAATCGCGATACCCAAACCGGCCATGACCGTAGGCAGTTCGTCCTTACCTTTGTAAATGCGCAACCCTGGACGACTAACCCGTTTAATCTTGTCAATAACAGCCTTGCCATCATAGTACTTCAGCTCAACCGTCAGAACGGGCTTACCGTCATTTTCTGACTTTGAACTAGCCGAGATGTAGCCCTCGGCCTGCAGTAAATCGGCAATCGCCTGTTTCTGTTTAGAAAAAGGCATCGTCACGCTTTCCTTCCCGGCCGCGAGTGCATTTCGAATTCGGGTCAGCATATCTGCAATAGGATCTGTCATACTCATAATTTATTCTCTCCCGCCGCTTACCAACTGGCCTTGCGTACACCCGGCACGTCACCACGCATCGTGGCTTCGCGCAATTTATTGCGGCAAAGACCAAACTTGCGATAAACCGCATGTGGACGACCCGTTATACGGCAGCGGCGTTGCATACGCACGGGGCTTGCATTGCGCGGCAGTTTCTGTAACTGCTGTTGCGCTTCGAAACGTTCCTCATAAGCAATATCGGTATCTTTAATAATCGCTTTCAACTCTTTACGTTTTGTTTCATATTTTTTTACGGTATTAAATCGCTTTAATTCGCGTGCTTTCATACTGGATTTGGCCATCTTACTCTCCCGCGCCTTTTGCTGTCTTCAGAGGGAAGTTGAAGGCAGCCAATAATGCGCGCCCCTCCTCATCGTTTTTTGCCGTCGTGGTAATCGTGATATCCAGCCCACGCAATGCATCAATTTTATCGTAATCGATTTCCGGAAAAATAATCTGTTCCCGCACTCCCATGCTGTAATTACCCCGGCCATCGAATGATTTCGCATTCAGACCACGGAAATCACGGATACGTGGAATAGCAATATTGATTAGGCGATCAAGAAATTCGTACATCCGTTCACGCCGCAAGGTTACTTTGCAACCAATCGGCCAGTCCTCACGCACCTTGAAACCGGCAATCGATTTACGCGCCTTGGTAATAATCGGTTTCTGACCGGCAATAGTGGCCATATCCGAAACCGCATGTTCCAGAACTTTCTTATCTGTCAATGCCTCGCCAACACCCATATTAAGCGTAATCTTGGTAATGTGAGGAACTTCCATCACACTTTTATAGGCAAACTGCTGTTTCAGTTTGTCGACGACTGTATCTTTATAAAAACCTTGCAAGCGTGCCATTATCTATAACCTGAATAATCTGTCTGAATATACCATTTCTCAAGCGTCAAGCACTTCACCGTTCGACTTAAAGAAACGCACTTTACGCCCGTCTTCAAGGAACTTGAAACCCAGCCTGTCAGCTTTACCTGTTGAAGGATTAAAAATGGCGATGTTAGAAACATCCAGCGGCATCTCCTTCTCAACGATCCCACCGGGCACCCCGGCAGCAGGGTTCGGCTTCTGGTGTTTTTTAACTACATTTACATTTTCAACAAAAACGCGGGCGCTATCCGTTACCACACGGGTGACCGTGCCACGCTTGCCCTTGTCTTTGCCTGCGATGACAATCACATCATCACCTTTTTTAATCTTGTTCATGGCGCTCTCTACCTTGTATTAATCGTTGCATAAGTATTTGCATCATAGCCCCCTCTCCCTCTGGGAGAG
>ENA-ORDP01000714-ORDP01000714.1-marine-sediment-metagenome-genome-assembly--contig:-NODE-714-length-20440-cov-7.571351_pt1 | contig 20440 bp, 24 predicted proteins | sample MGYA00248627_ERZ508539 | MGnify/ENA primary metagenome ERZ508539 (study PRJEB26208, sample SAMN05571518) | marine sediment metagenome | biome: deep sea; feature: Hydrothermal vent; material... | reverse complement strand
CCCGCAATATGACCGGTGATGATGTGGCGATTGATTTATCGGTTATGCCTGCGGTAGTATTTACCGATCCGCAAATCGGCACGGTCGGGTTGAATGAAGAACAGGCTCAAAAACAGGGCTTGCAGATTGAGAGCCGAACGCTGGATCTGGAAAACGTGCCACGGGCGTTGGCCAATTTTGATACCCGTGGATTTATCAAGCTGGTGGCAGAAAAAGACAGCGGCCGTATCGTCGGCTGCCAGGTGTTGGCGCATGAAGGTGGTGAAATTATCCAGACAGCGGCACTGGCCATCCGTAATCGCATGACCATTCAAGAACTTGCCGATCAGTTATTTCCCTACCTGACGATGGTGGAAGGGTTAAAGTTGACCGCGCAAACCTTTAACAAAGACGTAAGCCAGCTTTCCTGCTGTGCAGGTTGAAGAAATAGTTCACGGAGAATCCGGAATTGAAACCCATAAAATCGATAATTTTTCTGTTGTTGTTGATGGTGCAGCCATTGACTGCATGGTCTTTCAATTTATCACCCCAAAAACTTCCTTTTGCGATACCGGATGCCGGCTTTACAAGCCAATCAAAACAGCATTCACTTGCAGAATATAAGGGTCATAAAGTAATGTTGTGGTTATTTTCAACCTGGTGCCATACCTGTGTTGCTGGCGTTAAAGCCATGCAGAAAAAACAGGCCGTATGGAAAAAAACCGGGATGGTAATCATTGCTTTACGTAATTTTAATAATGGCGGATACCCTGGGGTAGACATGCCGACATTTATGCAGAGGTTTGCGCCACGACTTAAGAATCTGGATAACTGGATCACAGGAGAGGCATCGAAGCGAATGAATCAGGATCTTAATCAAAAGAAATTCCCCGATATTTATTTCCTGATTGATGAAAAGGGTTGGGTGCGAGCTGTGAATACAGCGCCAAACATCAGCATGAACCTGATCCTGAAATTTGCCAGTGGAACGTCACAATGAAGACAATTTTCAATGCCTTGAAAATCGTTTTTATTATTCGAATCTATCAGCGGATTTCCATAATCAGTTTTGCCGTATTTCTGTTGTTATATTTAATGACTTTACCGGCATCTTATACCGGGGGCTATAGTAGTTTTGACGCGCTGCATTATTTAAATCCAACCCTGATTGGGTTCTCTGTATTGATGGCTGGACTAGCGGCACTTTTAATGTCGCTTATTATTTATTTAATAAAACAAGGTCAAAAATCCAGTAAATCATCAGCGGCAGGCGGCATAGTGATAGGGCTTCTTGCCCCCATGTTATGTTGTTCCCCGATATTACCGATTGCTATAGGCATTATTGCCAGCCTGATACCCGCATTAGGGGGCACATTTGGAGTTCACTTGCAAGGGTTTATTGCGACGCATCAAATCGAAATATTCATAACGGCCAGCTTGCTGCTGTTGTTTGCGTTGTATCAGAATGCAAAGAAGGTAATAGACGGCATACGTTGTCATATTTGACAAATATGAGGCGGTCCTTGTGAATGCCTATACCAAATCATTTTTTACTTCGGACTTATCTGTTCTGGACGCAATTTAGGGGTAAAATAATCGTCAGCAGTATCTTCCTTCACTTCTTGTTCATTGGCATCGACCAGTGGTAGTTCGTAATCTACCCAGCCGCGCAGGCCGGTTTTAAGTGAAACCACGTTTCTATAGCCCATTTTAAGCATGACTTCAGCGGCAAAAATGCTGCGGTTGCCGGAACGGCAGATAACTACGATTTCATGTTTTCGCGCCTCTACCAGTTCAGGGACTGTTTCCTCAAAATCATATTCACAAGCGGTTTCAAGAATACCCCGTGGAACATTGATCGAGTCTTTGATATGCATAGCATCAAACTCGTAGGGTTCGCGAATGTCGAGTAGGATGGGTGGGCTATCGTTTTTCTCTTCCAGATCCCAGGGAAAAATTTCATCAATATTTTTAGCGCTCTCGGCTACCAGTTGGCTAAATGTTTTCATATATACCTTCAGGAAACAATTAGTGTGTTTCAGAATTCTTTGACATACCGTATTCAACTGCCATTACGGCAGCCTCTACACGGGAGTGGACTTCCAGTTTTCGCAGGATAGCTTTGACATGCAGCTTTACGGTGCCATCAGAAATGCCCAGGTTGCGGGCAATGACCTTGTTGCTTTGACCTTCCGCCAGCAGTCCCAGAATTTCGGTTTCCCGTGGCGTTAGTTCAGAGAAGGGTGTAGTCACCGGCTCCTTTTTCTCGTGGACATTGCCCTGGACCGCACGCGCCAGAATCGGCGCCAGATCCGGCGCGACTACGGTTTTACCACTGACGATATCACGCAGAGCCAGTACCAGTTTATCCGGTTCCATGTCTTTTAACAGGTAGCCCTGTGCACCTTCACGCAGGGATTCGAGCAGGTCACTTTCTTCCGTACTGGTGGTCAGCATGACGATAGGCAGTGCGAGGTCATTTTGGCGTAGAAGTTTGAGAACCCCCAGACCGTCGATAACGGGCATACGCATATCGAGCAGAACGATATCGGGGTTCAATTCCTCAACCAGACGCAAACATTCCTGGCCTGAACCTACTGATGCTACGACTTCAATGCCTCGGCTTTCCAGCAGGGATTCGAGTCCGACCCGGAATAGTGTATGATCATCAATCAGAAGAACATGTAAGCTCATAGTCGTTATTTTACCCGTGCCTGTACATTGACCTTGATACCTGACATTTCCGGCGCTGGCAGTTCCGGATAATGGAAGTGCAGAAGGATGCGGGTACCTTCGCCCGGCTCACTTTCAAACTGTATCGTACCACCGATACGCTTGGCGCGTTCTTCCATAATACTCAGCCCCAGGTGGTCACTCGAAGTTCGATCAGACTGGGGGGCGATGTTCATGCCCACTCCGTCATCTTCAATCAGGATGCGGCAATCACCCTGGGTATCGCTGCGCATAAAAACGCGCACCGCATGTGCCTGACTATGCTTGCGGATATTATTGAGGGATTCCTGGATGATTCGCAGGGCCTGCATTTCAATATTGGCGGGAAGCTGCAGCACATTCCACTCTTTTTGCAGAAAAATGGAAATTTCACTTTGGTTGCGAAAACGGTTAACCAGATGTTCTACCGCCGGGATCAGTCCCCGTTTATCAATGGGCGCACGGAAGTGGGTGATTAATTCACGCAGCTCGGCATAGGCTTCATCGAGATTGTTCTCGATTTTTTCAAGTTCAGACCAGATTTCCGGTTCCTGTCCCCGGCGCAGGGTTTCATCCAGTACCCGTACCTGAAAACGCAAACTGGCCAGCGTCTGTGCCAGTGAGTCGTGTAGCTCATGCGCGAGACGGGTACGTTCTTCCATAATAGATAGACGCTTGGATTCGTTGTCCGTGCGCGCCTTGTCAATGGCCATACCCAGATGCCGGCCAATATTGGTCAGCAGAATAGTCATGTCTTCAGGGTTGGGCAGTTTGCTGTTTTCGACAAATAAATTATAAACGCCGAGGATTTTGTCGCGGTATTGCAGGGGCACGGCAATCATGCCGACATCATCGTCCTCAAAAAAGGCGCGCCCGATAATCTTATCGCATTTGCCGATTTTCTGATAATAGACATCGCCTTCACGATAGGCGCTGCCACAAAGACATTGTTCGGAAGGTAGCAGTTGTTCCTTTTGAATCAGTTCTTCGTCCAGTCCCAGACTGGAAATCAGTCGCATCTGCCCATCTTCGGTTACCAGACGCACCACAGCCGCACGGGCATTGACGACATTGGTCAGTGTGCTGAGGAAGCGGGTCAGGAGTTCATCCAGATCACGGGAGCTGTTGATACTCGCAGCAACGTCATAGACAATTTCCAGGGTGTGATCTTTCTGTTCGATATCCTCGACATGTTGCGCAACCAGCTCGTGCATGTTGTGAGTCAGGTTTTCCAGTTTCTCAGCGATGTTATTGATGTTTTTTGTCAATGTATTTTCAATTGGGTTTTTCCTGCTGAGAGGCAGAGCAGGCATGCGCGCCTCAAAATTACCTGCAAGAATGTTGGTTGACCATTCATTGAGCGTCAAAAGAGACTGATTGGGAGGTTTGTTTAATTGCAGGTAAAGGCGTAGAAGCAGTGCCATGCAAAGTAGGCCCAGTGAAACAAACAGAACTGTGAACAGCGTGCTGTCGAGTTGATGTCCAAACAGGCCCGTCAGTAATAGACAGAAAACAAGAAACAACAGGATTCCGGTTTCCCGTTTCAGGTGTGAGAGGCTGGACAGTACCGGCATCTGGCCAGGGCCGGACTCTATTGTATCCATAGTATCTGAATCGTAAGCTACAGAAATTTTTTCTGAAAGGCTGGATGGCAAAACTTTACTCACTCAATCAGGATGAACAGCCGAAGTATATGACATCTGGCAATTGCCGGCGAAACATGCACATATATTTAATGCGTTACATTAAAATAATTATCTATATCTATGTATTTATAGAAATATTATTCGGTTTTTTTGTGATCCGGATCATTGGGATTGGAAAATATGAAGTTGTGCTGACCAGGCTCAATTTCAACATAGTCTATGAGCGTATCTTTTAGTAGCAGGGCGCTGGCCGGAGCCAGTACAATCTCAACGCCTTCACTGCTGAACTTCAGATCATCAGGACTCAAATGGTCGGCAAAACCCATGGCATATTCAATGCTACCATCTTCAATCTTTTTAGCTGCAATTCGCAAGGCCATGTTTTCAATATCCTGCTGGTTGGCAGAGGCTTTGATTTGCTCTGCGGCACTCGGGGTTATAGTCATCATGCTGTCGTTCCTTCCCTTCGGCAAATTTACTCTGTGACGGATGATACGCTATTGCGTATGAATTCGACAAATCGTTGAGTCCAGTGGTTGGCTGAGGTGTCCCGCAAATGGGCGTAATTCGCCAGTAGGTTTTTATGAACAATACCATCATTCTGACCGTCGATGCCAATCCCGCGTACAACCCGATAGGCGAAATCCAGAGCACCGGTATTTTCAAGTGCCGAATAATGAAATTCGTGCCCTGGAATAATGTGTGGTTCCGGGGTTTCTGCGAGGCTCGGCCAGAGGTGTTTTGCTTTTTCTGTCAGTTGAATATAACCCCGTCCCTGCGGGGTTTTATACATCCGGGTGTCGGCAGGAATGACGCCGACCATCTCATGACTTTGATCGCCCCATAGAATACGCCGGGTCAGGTACATCAGACCACCACATTCTGCATAAGCGGGCATGCCGTTTTCTATGGCGTCAAAGATGTTAGCCCGCAGGAGTTGATTGTCTGCCAACGCCTGCATGTGGGCTTCCGGGAAACCTCCACCGATAAAGAGAGCATCACAGTCGGGCAGGTGGGTGTCCTGCAGCGTATCAAAGAATAGCAGGTTGGCTCCTGCGGCCTCCAGCGCCTCGAAGTCCTGCGGATAATAAAAGCCGAAAGCGGCATCACGGGCAACCGCAATACGCACGTTGCCCCCGCTAGTATCTGCTGTTTGACAGCCTGGAAAGCTGTGGGCGGACAGGGGCGGAGCAGTGGCGGCAATCTGCGCCAGTTTATCCAGTTCAACCTGTTCCGCAATAAGACGGCCGATTTGCGCAACCTTGTTGTCTGCTTCATGCGATTCATTACTGGGGATCAAGCCCAGGTGGCGTTCATCAATCTGCAAGGCCGGATTGTGATAAACCGCGCCAAGCACGGGGACATCGGTGTAATGCTCTATTACTGCGCGTAACTTGCTTTCATGACGGCGGCCACGGATCTGATTTAGAATGACGCCCGCAATATTGATATCCGGTTCAAAACTCTGGTACCCCAGTATCAGAGGGGCAATACCCCGGGTAACGCCCTGTACGTTAATTACCAGAATAACCGGAGTCCGAGTCAGTTGGGCCAGGGCGGCATTGCTGTTACTGCCATCGACATCAAGACCATCATAGAGACCCTTGTTACCCTCAATAATAGAAAGATCACTGCCTTCTGAATAGTGCTCAAGGGTTGCCAGCATTTCATCATGCTGCATGGTATAAAAATCAAGATTATGACAGTCACGCCCACAGGCGTGGCTCAACCACATGGGGTCGATATAATCCGGGCCTTTTTTAAAGGGCTGGACGGTCTTGCCCTGCACCTGGAAGGCCGCGCAAAGTCCAACGCTCAGGGTTGTTTTGCCTGAAGATTTATGCGCCGCAGAAATGAGCAGCCGATGAAGGGTCACGGGATGCCCTGATTCGGATAAGCTGAAATCAGATTTGAGTTGAGCTGAGTGCAACGAGGCTTAAGGAATTGTTCAGACAATGGGGCAATCTCATAAATAATGAAAAGGGGACACAACAATGTGGGTCCCCTGTCATTTTTTAGTTTACTGCACCTGGCAGTAAACCGGTTTTTATGAATGCTGCGGATCAACCACCTCATCTGCCAGACTCTCCGGCAGGAAGCGCAATATCTTGATGGCCAGAACAACGGTGATCATGGCGGTTGCCATGCCTCCCAGGCCCAGCATAATTTCAGACAGGCTGGGAGCATAGTGATTGACGACACCATCAAAGAAACTGCTTTGAACTTCCATACCTGGAAACAGGCTCAGTGGATACGCCTGACCACCAATAATGATGACGTACATCTGCGCCATGCCGCCAATAATAACCAGCATAGCGGCTACTCCCACCAGTGTTCTGCTTTTGCCCCAGGTCGGGTGATAGAGAAGGGCAAGAGGAACCAGGCTGCCAAGCAAAATCTGACCAATCCAGAACAGCTTTGTATAGATACCCCCGTTCAAGAGGATAAATGCTTCAACACCACTGTCTTTTGCCATATAGATGTTGGTCAGATGCTGAACGATGACAAAGTAGAGTACAGCGGCAACAAAGACACCGAGCAGGTTTTTCAGAGTGTTAAAAATAACATCGCCTAAAGGTCTATGGGTCCAGTTATAGGCGGCCAGTAGTACCAGCAGGAAAATAGCCAGGCCAAATGAAAATGACATAATAACAAACATGGGGGCCATGATGGCCGAATCATAAGCCTGCCGGGCCACCAGAAAGCCAAAGATAGAGCCGGTACCCGTAGTGAGTGTAAGACGCCAGATGAAGGCAGCAAAACCGGCATAGTGAGTATACTTGTTCAGGCTGCGCTGCATCATGGTCCACAGATAGATGCCTACAATCAGGAAAAAGCCATTATAGAGGATCATGTTCCAGGCAAAAATCGACCTGAAGTTGTATCGGGTCATGGCAATGATGAGTCGATCGGGGCGGCCCAGATCAAGTACCAGTACCATCAGGCCACCTAGCAGCAATGAAATCGCCAGCAGTCCGGAGAGTCGGGCCAGTGGTTTATAGGCCGTTTTGTTAAACACGGATGAAATGGAGGCGATGTTCAGTGCCCCGGATGCTGCAACAATAAGGAACACGGCAAACACGTGTGGCATACCCCAGACAATCTGGTTAGTCATACCGGTAACATGATGTCCATTATGTTCCATGTAAAAGCTTGAACCAAGAGCAGCGAGTATGAAAATACCCAGAAAGCCGAGCAATGCCAGATAACCAGCGCTACGACCTTCAATTTCCACAAAATTTGCTTTTTTCATTATGCCGTCAACCTACTAGTCTATATTATTAGATACCTTGATAACGAACACCTGTATTCAGGCCAAGATCCGCACGGATCTCTTTGCCACCATACTTGGTCAGGCGTTTTGAGATTTCACTTTCAGGATCATTCAGATCACCGAACAACATGGCTCCGTGTTTCGCCTCGTTACAGGCTTCGACACAAGCGGGTATTTTGCCATGATCAACCCGGTACACACACAGGGTGCAGGATTCAACTGTTCCCTTTCCTCGTGGCGCACTGACTGACTGATCATGAACTACTTCATGTTCAAAAGAACGCGCCTTGTAGGGGCAGGCCATCATGCAGTAACGGCAGCCGATACAGATGTGCCGGTCGACCAGTACAATGCCATCCGCACGTTTGAAAGAAGCGCCGGTGGGACAGACATCAACACAGGGCGGATTTCCACAGTGTTGACACATCATGGGCAGGGACATGACATGCCCGGTTTGTTTGTCGGTAACCGTGAGTTTGCGAATCCATTGCACATCCGTTTCCGGACGGTTATGCCCTTCCAGTTTGTGTACTGTTTTACAGGCAGTGACACAGTCGTCGCAACCGGTCGAACATTTAGTGTTGTCAATAAGCAAGCCCCAGCGAACCTTGCTGGTAACCGCCTGTGCAGCGGGTTTTGCCTGCGCAGCCCGAAACAGAAGCACACCGGGGGCAATCGTTAAACCGGCGGTGGTAGCCACAGCGGAGCCTAGAAACTTACGTCGTGTTAAGGCTGCATTTTTCGAGGATTCTATGTGAGACATTATTTGGCATCTCCAGATGGCAAGGTGTCATTCGAAGTAAATTTTTCATGACCTTCTGGCAGGGACTGTCTGTTTAAGTTTAATGACGAATAAGCACTTTTAGGATTGTCATTGTGACACTGGAAACAGTCAATCGTGACAGCCGCATAATTATGGCAACTGCTGCAGAAGAAGTCATTGTCGCCAAACTTGGGATATTTGCCATTTTTATCGGGTGTTACATGGCACGCGATACATTTGGCCAGACTGTATTTTTTAGTTCGAATACCTTTGTGCATAGTCTGGTCGCGATGATGCAGAAGATATTTCATATGATTTCTACGCATATCGGCAACGGGGTTGACACAACCATATTCCGCTGTCGCCTTAGCCTTTGCTTTTGGTACCGTAGGCAGGATACCTTCAGCAAAGAGACTAAGGGGCAGGGTTAAAATCAACCCTGCCAGTAACAAGCTTAGTTTTTTTTTGTATAGTCCAACTGACACTATTCAGTCCTCAGTTTGATTATTCACCCATGGCCATGTCGATGTAACCGGTCGGGCATACATCGGCGCAAATATGGCAACCAATACACTTGGCATAGTCGGTTGCAACATAACGTCCCATCGTTTTTTCACTCTTGGGTACACGATAGACGGCATCCATCGGGCAGAAGATGACACAGTTATCACATTCAAAGCACATACCACAGCTCATGCAACGATTCGCTTCAGCTATTGATTCCTCATCGCTCAGGCCTTTCATTCGTTCATTGAAGTGGCCCAGTACTTCATTAGTATCAGGAACATCTTCCTGGCGCTTATGACGAGGCGTGTACTGAAAATGGCCGAGGAACAATCTTTCTGCCGGAATAATCTCATGCGCCGAGCGATCATCAAAGTTATGTACGGCAAAGTTATGTTCGGCGGTGCCCCATTCACTTTCATGACTATATTCCTCAGGTTCCAGACCTGCCTCCTGCAATTTTTTCAACAGACTGAAGTGATGCTTGTCAACCTTCGGGCGTTTGCCTAGATCCTGATGTTTCAGGTAGTGATCGATACTTTCAGCGGCAATAGAAGCCTGACCAATGGCCGTCGTCAGCAGATGGGGACGAATGATATCACCCGCAACAAAGTGACCTTCTTTACCGGGAACCTGATAATTGGCATCGGCATCAATCAGTCCACGTTCATTGCCCATTTCTTCAAAGCCATCCAGTTTGCCGCCCTGGCCAATCGCTGAGACCAGCAGGTCACAGGAAATATCATACTCGCTACCTTCAATCGGGGTTTTGCCGTCATTCTCAAGCTTGATGACACGCAGTGCAGTCGCACGGCCATCATCGCCAATAACAACTTCTACCGGACTAACGCAGCTGACAATTTCCACACCTTCACGTTTCGCATCATCAATCTCGTGTTGTGCGGCAGGCATTTGTTCAATAGGGGAACGGGACAGCAACATGACGTCGGCACCCTGACGGACTGCGGAAGAGGCCACATCATGAGCGGTATGGCCCATGATGATATTTTCGGGGCGATCTTTCTCCGCAATTTGACTGATATGGCCGATACGACGGGCAACGGAAGCCACATCGATCGAGGTATCGCCCCCACCTATAACCACAACCCTGTCAGATACTATCTTCAGGCGACCATCGTTGAAAGCTTCCAGAAAATCAACACCCGTCAGCGCATTAGGCGCCTTGTCGGCTCCCGGCACTGGAATCTGGCGGCCCGCTTGAGCGCCAACGGCCCAAAGGATAGCGTCATAATCTTTTTCAAGCTGTTTGACAGTGATATCTTTGCCTATCCAGGTGTTCAGTTTGATTTCAACACCCATATCAGTAATGCGGTTGATTTCACCTTCCAGCACGTCGCGCGGAGTACGATAACCGGGAATGCCGTATTTCATCATTCCACCCAGTGTTGGGTGATTATCAAACACGGTACAGGCGTGACCCATACGGCGTAACTGATAGGCGCCTGCCAGACCGGCGGGGCCACCCCCAATGATAGCAACTTTTTTGCCGGTCTCTTTTCCCGCACTGGCAAAGGTGAATTTTTCTGCCAGAGCAGAGTCGCCGACAAACTGTTCAACGGCATTAATGCCGACATGGTCTTCAAGTTCGTTACGGTTGCAGCCATCTTCACAGGGCGCAGGGCAGACGCGGCCCATGACAGAAGGGAAAGGGTTGGCATCAGTTAAACGCCGGAAGGCATATTCTTTCATGCTCAGCCCTTCTGAAGGTTGTTCAATATTGCTGACAATGTCCAGCCAACCGCGAATATCTTCGCCCGAAGGGCAACTGCCCTGGCAGGGTGGGGTACGGGTAATATAGGTCGGACATTTGTGAGAGGTATCTTCCTTGAAGATTTGCTCTACCAGTGAACCCCACTCATTGTCACCATCCTTGAAACGACGGTAAGTTAATGTATCATTTTGCATATCATCACGGGATGTAGCCATGCCTGTTCTCCTGTGCAATTAATACGGTATCGCATACCGCATATAAGTATAATTCGGATTAATTATTCTTTCTCAGTGTTGCCTTCATCGTTTTCGCTTGAATCATTTTCACCGGTCGCACCCGTTAAAACGAGGGCGTTACTGACGAGCTGATGAACACTGACAATTTGATCCATGGTGAATCCATAGTAGGGAATCACCTTGGTAAACTGACTCTTGCAGATGGCACAAATAGCGGCCATGTGTGTTACGCCGTCTTCAACACTGACCGTTTTGAGCGCCTGCATACGGGGCAGGGCGCCCTTGACCCGGATCTCCATGAGATCATCAGTCAGTATGCCGCCCCCGCCCGCGCAGCAGAATGTTGCTTCGCCAATGGTATCGGCAGGCATGTCGACATAATTATTGCATGCCGCTTTAATAATGGCCCGTGGAATGTCAAACTGGCCACCCGGCTTGTCACCCATGCGGGTCGCACGGGCTACGTTACACGAATCATGAAAAGTCAGCGTCATATGATCATTTTCAGACTTGTTAAATTTCAATCTGTTTTTCTGAATAAGATCATAGGTGTATTCACAGATATGCTGCGGCACCGGATAGCGGGGATCGAGAAAATCAAAAGGACCCGCCAGGGTATTAAGGAAGGCATAAGCCACACGCCAGGCGTGCCCACATTCACCGAAAATGATGCGTTTGACACCCAGATCGATAGCGGCTTTACGAATACGCAACGCCGCCTTTTGCATGACTTCATAACTACCAATAAACATGCCGAAATTACCGGCTTCAGAAGCATAGGAACTCATGGTCCAGCTCGCCCCAGCTTCATGGAAAACCTTGGCATAGCCAATCAGGCCATCGACGTGAGGTTCAGCGAAGAAGTCAGCAGAAGGAGGAACCAGCAGAATTTCGGCGCCTTTCTGATCGAGGGGAAATTTAACCGCGACACCGGTATCTTCTTCAACTTCCTCTTCCAGTCCTTCGAGGGTATCCGCCAATGCGCGCTGGGGCAGACCAAGGTTATTACCAATGACAAAAACCTTGCCTAAAATTTCGTTACAGTATTTCTGACCAATACTGATGCTGTCCATGATTTCGCGTGCGGCCATGGAGATTTCAGCCGTATCGATGCCATAAGGGCAGTAAACAGAGCAGCGGCGGCATTGTGAACACTGGTGGTAATAACTGTACCAGTCGTCCAGCACTTCTTTTGTAAGATCAACCGCGCCCACAAGTTTAGGAAAATACTTGCCTGCAAAAGTAAAATAACGACGATACACTTTGCGTAACAGATCCTGTCGCGCAACCGGCATATTTTTGGGATCAGCAGTGCCTATATAATAGTGGCACTTATCAGTGCAGGCACCACATTTTACGCAGATATCCAGATAGACCTGAAAAGAACGGTAGCGCGTTCTGAGATCGGTCATTTTTTCCAGAGCCACCTGTTGCCAGTTCTCCGGCAGTTCGCCCGGAAAACCCAGTGCTTCCTGAAACTCCGCTTTGGCGGTGTAAGGCGCACTATGCGCCATGACCCCGTCAACATATTTCGGAATATCGAGTGTTTCTTTTAATTCAGGTACTTCAAAGTCTGCCACATCAGTGCCCTCAAACGTATGCGTGAGAAGAGTTCAATTTATTTCGCCTTCTCTGCTTCAAGTTCAGCAGCCCAGGGGGCCAGGTGACGTTTTTCACGTGGGTTGTCAATCTGGTTACGAGTCGGACTAAAGAATATGCCGGGTGCGTGCAGCAATTTGCTGATGGGGAAAATAATCATTAGCGTGGCAACCAGTCCCAGATGGATCAAGAGAAGGGGATCTCCTGGTAACGGCTGAAAGTTAAATGTCATCAGGCCAGAGAAAAATGCTTTAACGGAAACGATATCCGTGTGACTGACAAATTTCATCATGGCGCCGCTGCTGGCGATGGATATCAGCAATAGAAGCATGAGATAATCGGAAGGTGAAGAAATATAGCGTACACGATCAACTAGAATACGGCGCGCTAACAGCCCGGTCAGACCGATAATCATAGTAAAGGCTGCATATACACCAAACGGCTGAACCAGAGGAACCCAGAACCATATTATGCTGGTATTATCGACAAAGTAACGAAAATGCCGCAGCACAATAAGCAGGAGGGATACGTGAAACATCCAGCCGAAAATCCAGATCCATTTATTAGATTTGAAGAGACTGGAAAACAGCACGATTTCACTCGCCATTCTCAGTATAACCCCCGTCTGGGTTACCGGCGCAGGTGTTGTGGCAATCTTTAATGGGGTGGGCGTACGCCAATACTGACGAATCTTATGGAACAGGCCACCAACCAATATTGCGAACGCGAAATAAAACAATATCGCATAGGATACGGACAAAGCCGACATGCCAGCGCTCCCTCAACGTTTAAATTCAGAAGAAAAGTTAACCCAATATATTAATGGATCAGGGCAGAAGCGAATACCCCCACCCTGAACTTTGCGATTATACGCAACCAGTAGGCTTGGGCAGACCGGCATATTTACATGCTTGTTTACCCGGGCCATAAGGAAACAGTTCATACAGATATTTGCTGTTACCTTTATCCTTGCCAAGTTTTTTGCCAATAGCTTTGGTCAGAACACGAACGGCAGGTGCAATCTGATACTCTTCGTAGTATTCACGCAGGAAATTAATAACCTCCCAGTGGTTTTCATTGAGTTCAGTGTCATCCAGTTTAGCCATGATGCCGGCAACTTCAGGTACCCATTCGTTCAGATTAGTCAGGTAACCTTCTTCATCAGTTTCCAATGTTTTACCGTTTACTTCAATACCCATTTGAGTTCTCCTCTTTACAAATTATTAAATAAAATTAAAGCCAGGCCTGGACTTTGTCGTTTTCAACAGCCAGTTTCACAAAACCGCTATAATCAATAACTGTGATGCCGTCAATTAAACGATTTTCATCCACACCGCGTGCTTTCAGATCAGAACCCAAGACATAGAAATCCAGATCCTTCATTGCATTTTCAACCATATTACTGGCAGCGGTTCCTCTGCTTGCACCATAGACACCATCTTCAATCAGAAGCACGGAACTACCCTTTATAGCGAGGCGAATACAGGATTCGAGTGCACCACGTTCAAAAGGTGATTTATTTACTGTGTGTAGCATAGGCATGGTTATTCCCCTCTAGAAGCTCAATACAACGTCTTGCTGATCCATAATATCGACCAGCTCAGCTGATGAAACAACGTGAATGGAATCCTTCTCTGCCCAGTCATCATCCTCGTCTTCATAAGTAAGTTTAAGAAGATCATCGACTGTCAGCCCACGCGCATCTAATGATTCTTTTTCGATATAAATTTTATTGACATCATAATCGCCCAATGCATTGTAAGTGGGCGAGAAATTCTTTATGCCAAGTTCGGTGGTATCCTGACCTTTGGCAATTTGAAAAACGCCATCATCAATGAATACCAGGCTTACATCCTGCTCGAATGCAGCACTAATCAAAATAACTTCAAGGGATTCCCATGCGTAAATCGTCCCGTAAGGTGCTTTACGATTTACAAAGAGGAACTTTTTTGTTTCAGACATTTTATAGTTTCTCCTTTAATCGCCGAACACTACGAGACGGTCACTCTGGATGCCCGCTTCAATTAACTGACCAAGACCGGAAATACGGAAACCGGGGGCAATATTATTACCATCCTTACCGTTACGTTCCTGTTCACCCTTATCAATAATACCGCGGCGTTGTGCCGCAGCAACGCAGACTACGAGATCGATATTGTATTTTTCCGCCAGTTCTGACCATGCATTGACCAGGTTGCGGTCATCCTGTGGTGGGGTGGTGTAACGAGTACCGTTATTCACGCCATCATGATAGAAAAATACACGAAAGATTTCATGGCCCGCCTCAATCGCGGCGCTGACAAAATTCAGCGCCGTGGTTGAAGCCTCGTGGGTATAGGGACCTTCATTAATCTGTATACCAAACTTCATATAAGATTCCCTTAGAAACGGATATGCGTAGACGCGTTCAGACTATCACGTGATCCACGCCAGTTATCAATATGATATTTGGTAAACGGCAAACCGGTCACTTCGAAGAAACGCGGCCAACCGATACGTTCAATCCAGTCGTTCATACGTTCCCAATCTCTAGCGCCTTCTTTATATGCATTAAGGATCTTCTTAACAACCGTCGCTACTTCAGGCCAGCGCGGCGGATTGTTCGGAATACCCGAGGCAACCAGACGTTGGAAGGTTGGTTTGCTGCGGGCATTGGAGTGATTACCCCCTACCCAGATAGCCATCTTGCTGTGTTCCGGCTGGTTGATCTGCATGGGCGGGCAGGGTGGGAAACACGCGCCACAACAGATGCACTTTTTCTCATCGACTTCCAGTGAAGGTTTGCCGTCAACGACAGCAGGGCGAATAGCCGCTACTGGGCAACGGGCAACAACGGTTGGACGTTCACAGATGTTTCCCACCAGATCATGGGCGATTTTCGGTGGTTTGGTGTGCTGGATATTGATAGCAAGATCCGCTTGTCCGCCGCAGTTGATTTGACAGCAAGAAGTGGCAATGTGGACCCGGTTAGGCATATTGCAGTTCTTGAAGTCGTCGATGAGTTCATCCATCAGTGCTTTAACGACACCGGAAGCGTCGGATGCTGGAATATCGCAGTGTAACCAGCCCTGGGTATGGGAAATCATGGCCACTGAGTTGCCCGTACCGCCTACCACAAAGCCGGCATCCTCCAGAGCCTTAATAAGAGGTTCGACCTTACTTTTGTCCGCCAACAAGTACTCAATATTACTTCGGATAGTGAATCGAACATAACCCTCACCGTATTTGTCACCGATTTCGGTGAGCTTGCGAAGGCTGAACAAATCCAGAATGCGTTGCGTACCGGCTTTTACCGTCCAGATCTCATCGCCGCTTTCTGCAACATGAAGCAATACACCCGGGCGTGGATGTTCATGATATTTCCACTGACCGAAGTTTTTACGCATTGCCGGATGCATATATTGAAAACCATCAGGGCAACCTGATTCAATGGGATGACGCATGTCTTCTAATGCCATGTTTTATTCTCCTAAAGTTTTTAACCTGTTTCGCTGACGAGCCTGAATTAAGCAACCGCAGCAGCTTTTTCTTCAGCTTTACGCTGGAACCACTTCTCGGCTTCTTCATCCCAGCCGTCCATGCGGATATAAGAGCTTTTACGTGGGCTGCTGATCATATTTGGATCCACGTCAACGCCAAGACCTTCCAGAAAATTCGCCAGACCGATACGTTCAATCATCTCACCGGTACGCTCGTGTTCCAGGGCATTTTCAGCAAAAAAGTCGATAGCTTCAGCGCCGAGTTCAACTATCTTCTCATAGTCTTCTTCGGTCTCCATTTTCATAAACGGAACAATCACGGTACCCATCAGGTCTCCGATCTTCAGGGTTCGTTTGCCCCCAATCAGTATCGTTACACCCTTGTCATCACCAGGAGAGAGCGCCTTGTTCATGACATTCAGGCAATGCATGCAGCGCACGCATTCATGATTATCAACCGTCAGGGTGTTATCATCGTTCAGCTTTATGCAGTTGGTCGGGCAACGGCTGGTAACGTTATCCAGAACATAATCACGACCCTTGGCTTCAATGAAGGCTTTGACTTCGCCCTGGTCAATCTTCATGTCATCGCGCCAGGTACCAATCACGGAAAAGTCGGAACGTTCGATGGAGTTAACGCAGTCATTGGGACAGCCGGAGACTTTGAATTTAAACTTATAGGGCAGAGCGGGACGATGTATGTCATCTGTAAATTCGTTTACCAGACGCCGATGAAGCGCGTGCTCATTTGTACAGGAGTTTTCACAGCGTGCCGCACCGACGCAGGACATACTGGTACGCACAGCAGGGCCGGCGCCGCCCAGATCCCAGCCGTATTCATTCACTTCATCAAAGAAGTTCTGTATGTTTTCGGTATCAATCCCGATAAACATGATGTCGCCGGATTGGCCATGGTAAGTGGTATAGCCGGAACCGTATTTTTCCCAAGTGTCCGCCAGTTGATTCAACATCTCAGTGGTATAATGGTTACCGGCAGGGGGCTGGATGCGGATGGTATGGAATTCTTTTGATTCAGAAAAGGTCTTACCCACTTCTGAGAAACGCGGGATAATGCCGCCGCCGTAACTGAACACAGAAACCGTACCGCCTTTCCAGTAACCTTTGCGGGTTTCGTAAGAGTGTTCAAGCTGGCCAAGCAATGAATTGGACATTGCACTAATGCGTTGATCAGGGTGCTGATCGCGCATGCGCTTGAAACCTGAGATAAAGCTCGGCCAGGGGCCGTTTTCCAACTCGTCCAGCATCGGGGTTTCATAGATCTTTTTCGCCATGGTGTTCTCCTTAAATACGGGGGTAACCTGTTTTCAAAGTGGTTAAGACAAATCTTCTCTTGGAATAAATCTCACAATTTGTAGGATCTTTGGATATCTGCTCTAGTTGCCTGCAAGTTTATGATGCAAACCTGCAGACTGAAACCTCACTGATGGGGTGAATTGTTCCTCGCATCTTATCCCAAAGTGGGTATGGTGCATCACCGGTATGTTCGCATCTATACTGCCAACTTCTTTCAATTCTTATCCTTAAATAATATAAGTAACTGTTAATATTGATATTTTATGGCCATATAACAAGCTGGATATTCAGCTTGCAGCCTGGCGATGCTTTAATACCCATCAGTTTTAATCCCCATCACCGGGCGCTAGGTAAAATTAATTTTACCCTGCACGTCGTGCGCATATCTTACTCAGGAATCCGATAAATGCAAATAATAACGTCTATCTCGAAAGCAGACTGCATGTCCAGAGCCAGACGCTTCAGTCTGGAGGATGAAGATGCCTATCAATACTGGCGGGATGAGAAACTGTCCGCTTACCCGGTAAACGCGGCTGATTTGTTGGTGGAGATTGAAAACCCGTTTGAACTTACCGGGTTGGAAAAAAAGACCCTGGTTGAACGTTGCCGGAAAAGCAATATGCTTATTTACCAGTTTAAAAAGCCTGTTGGTGATCCTGCTGACAAAACACCGTTAAAAAAATTGGGCGAGCAACTGGGTTTGTGTCGTCTTGACAGCAATCTTTGTGCGGACAATGACAGCATCACTTCGCTTAAGGTTATCCCCGCTGTCCAGAAGCATGCTTATATACCTTATTCGAATCGTCGGATAAGCTGGCATACTGATGGTTATTACAACGCGCAAGATCGGCAGATTAGGGGGATGTTATTGCACTGCGTTAGCCCTGCCGCAAAAGGGGGTGCTAATGCACTCCTGGATCCGGAAATTGCTTATATCCACTTGAGAGAACATAATTCTGCCTATATATATGCACTCATGCATCCCCAGGCCATGACGATCCCGGCCAATGAGGCGCAAGGCAAGCTTATCCGCCATGCCCAGCCGGGACCGGTTTTTTCTGTTACCGGGGACGGCCATTTGCATATGCGCTATAGCGCACGTACACGCAGCATTGAGTGGCGGGACGATGAGACAACCCGAGCGGCAAGAGACTGCCTGACGGTATTTTTGAACAGCGGGTCTGAATATATTTTCCGTCACAGGCTGGAGTCCGCACAGGGATTGCTATGTAATAATGTGTTACATAATCGTAGTGCATTTGAAGATGACGGTGAACCACGACTGCTCTATCGGGCCCGTTATTTTGATCGCATTCAGGAAACCTAAATTATTTTAATAAAGCCATACATAATTTTAGTCAACATTCAACGACAAATATGGATAATATACATGCTCTGGTTAAGTGAATTAATGATGCAGCGCCATGATCTGGAGAGCTTCGAAGGTCTGATCAAGGCGATTGAGGAAAGGGCCCGGCAGGGTGAGCGGTTTTTTAGCATGGACGTCAAACCACCTTATCCGGATACCCCGGATCACTGGGAAGAACGGCTTGAAGCCATTTTTACCAGTGTACGGAGTTGAATACAATATGGAGATGAAATACAGACAATGAAGCGAAACTTCTGGACAGAAGATAAAGACAGCCAGACCCGCTACGTTATTTCTGATGACGTAATGGACTTTGTTTTTTCGATCAAATGCAAGTGTTTGCCCTATGAACATATGTACGCTTTGTACCAGGCTCTGCAGCAGGCATTGCCCTGGCTGGATGAAGAAGATCTGGCCGGTATTCAGGCAATATACGGCGCCGAATCAGGAAATGGCTGGCAGCGCCCGGAAGGCGATTCAGGTGAGCTGATGTATATCTCACATCGCCAAAAGCTGATCCTGCGCATGCCCAAAACACGCATGGGCGAGATGCAGGGCCTGGTTGGTCAGAGCCTGGACATTGCCGGTTATTCCCTGGCGCTGGGCAAGATGGAAACTCGTTTGCTGAGTGATATGCCCACCGTTTTTGCCCGCTTTGTGATCAGTGATGAAGACATGGATGAATCGCTCTTCCTTGAACAGGCCGCAGAGAAAATACAGGCTATGGATATCGGGATACGAAAAATGCTGGCCGGCATCCAAAGACAGATAATGACGCCCGACGGAGTATTGCATACCCGCAGTTTGATGCTGGCGGATCTGGAACCGGAAGAGTCTGTGCGCTTGCAGCAAAGGGGATTGGGGTCACACCGGCATCTTGGCTGTGGTCTGTTTTTACCACAAAAGGGTATCAGTCCGGTAAGTCTGGGTGGGTAAGGCTTTGGAGAGAATCTGTTTTTTTAGTTTTCAGGCCGGTTTGGGATCGGCCCTGGGTTTTTATTAATTATTTGATATGAAAGGAGAAAAATATGGGACTTGAAGTTACTGTTGAAACCACTGAAACCGGTTATCTGCTTGATCACAATGCCTGGGATGAAAATGTCGCCAGGGCGTTGGCCGAAAAAGAGGGTCTTGAGCTGACTGAGCAGCATTGGGATGTACTGAATTATCTACGTGATGAATATATTAACAACAATGCTAATCAGCCCAATGATCGTAATATGAACAAGGCGATGTCTGAAAAATGGGGCCGCAAAGTGTCATCCAAGGAGCTCTATGATCTGTTCCCGGGCAAACCGAGCAAACAGGCCGGCTTGATTGCAGGGTTACCCGAAAGCCGCCGCAAAGGTGGATACTAGATCTTATAGATCACATAGACCAAAGTGGATATAGATAGAGCGGGTGTTGACTGGTACATTTCATGCCATGAAAGTAGAGAGTCCACCCGGTTTTTTTAATATACCTTACTAATATATCAGGGGTAATAACATGAGTGAAAAAGCAGAATTGATTGCCAAAATGCTGGAACTGCAGAAAAAATTTATCGCCTATGAACATGAGAATGGCCTTAGTATGGATGAATACTATACTGCGGCAGAGGGTCATCCCCTGCACAACTACCGTGAAGAGTTTGCCGAGCTGGCTATCAAGGTTAATGGCATCGCGCACGAAGAGAAGGGCTCCCAACGTTTTTATTGATTTTCAATAGAAACCGGAACCTGAAAAAGCCGTCAGAAATGATGGCTTTTTTATTATCAATCGTTGCAACAGTATTTGCATCATAGCACCCTCTCCCTCTGGGAGAGGGTTGGGGTGAGGGGATAAAATACATGC
>ENA-ORDP01000713-ORDP01000713.1-marine-sediment-metagenome-genome-assembly--contig:-NODE-713-length-20490-cov-3.051138_pt1 | contig 20490 bp, 19 predicted proteins | sample MGYA00248627_ERZ508539 | MGnify/ENA primary metagenome ERZ508539 (study PRJEB26208, sample SAMN05571518) | marine sediment metagenome | biome: deep sea; feature: Hydrothermal vent; material... | reverse complement strand
AATAGAGATGCCTCTCCACACTAAGCAGAAAAACAAGACCGTCTCTCGGACTTTTGGACTGAACCACAGAAGAAAGAAAAAACTGTGCGATTCTGGCCAACAAGGCAGGAGATACCGGTTTAGCAATTAGTGCCAGGCTATTGCTCACCACTGACCGGAAAATACTCACAACTCACAACCCTTGACTTTCAATCTTGCCTGACCTCAAACACATTCCACAAGTGATATGGCAAGACTTTTCAGGACAAAATCCGGCGATGATAAATACAGAATTATTATGCAAATGGATACCTCAAGAATGATAAATTATAGTCCCAGCGACACGACTACCTTTTAATTCATTCAAAAAAACAACTAATCACCTGTAGATAAATTGAAAGCATTATGGGCTAACATTTTCCTGGCGCGTTCACGAAAAGAGAGCGATTTTGCTCTGATCAACTAATAAATGACGAATACCCTCAGCCATGGCCTGACCATCATCAGGCTTCACGTAAACAACTTCTTCGTCTTTGAGCCAGTTTCTTAACATCCGTGTGTCTGTGGCGACTATCGGTCTACCTGATGCCAGATATTCCACCATTTTCAGCGGACACGCCCATTCATTGTTGGGATGCCTTGATGAATAGGGCAAAATTAGCGCATCTGCATGCCACAAATACGAAGGGATCTCAGAATGTTTTTTAATACCATGTAATTTTATATTTTTTAGCCCATTTCTTTTTATGGTAATCTCATGACGCTTAATGTCCGCAAGATTACCACCTACCAGATGAAAACAAACATCTTGCAATAATGCTGCTGCCTTTAAAACCTCAGGTATACCATTCTCATCTATCAATCGCCCGGTATAAACCACATTTGGACTAGAGGTCCCATAAGGACTAGGCGGAAGCACATCGGGGCGGCCGAAATGAGAAAAATTAACTGCACTAGGTAAAATTAATAATTTTTCCTCTGGAACCCCTCTTTTCTTATACCCATCTACCAATACCGTCGATATTGTGAGCCAACAACGAAACGCTGGAAGCTGGCTTGCGGCAATCAATTTCCTGAATTCTGGCGTATCATTTTCAGGACGTGCGTGACTCTCAGTATATGTTGGTATACTATTACGCGCACAATACCAGGGAAACAAATAGTCCCGGGCATAAATACAATCTGCACCAAGTTTCATCGCATACCGGTAACCAACCCATGAGAATAAACGTGCGTTGCGGGTCAATAATTTTCGGTTTATACCAAAAGTACCTAACTGCACCCATTCAAGGTTTGGTTCTATTCCATAAATTTCATCAATCTCTCCACGTGGAATAATGCCTCTTTCATCTTGAAGACCGATTAATGTTACTTTGTGGCCTAATGATGCAAGACCGTACGACATCTGGATAAGATTAATGTCGTATACATAGTGTGAATCAGGCACGACTTGATTAGCAACAACAATTTTCATCTGATTTAATATTATTCGGGATTTTGGTGAATATCAACTTGCCAAGGTTCCTTAGCAGAATAGTCAAAAAAAGAATGAAATCACTAAGCAGTCATAGTAAATGATTGCAATTGAGTATCCATCTTTTATTATTTCTCTGTATAACAGCAAGCTTCAGCAACACGCTCCATACACTCCCCGTCAAATGGTGAAAGCGATGAAGCCTTTTCAGAATGAGAGTTAGAAAGTCTTTCTAAATATTCTTGATCACATTGAATGTGATCCAATGTCGATGACAACATTCGCTGGTCATTGATTACTACTACACCTTTATACTCATCAAACATGTCATAGTTAAGATTATAAAAATCAAACACTATTGCAGGCACCCTACACAAAACTGCCCATTCAATTGTAGAAGAAAAAGTAGCAGCGAAACTATCTGCTACAGGAAGTATCTCCCGTAAGGGCTCATCAACAATGCGCAAGCCATATTCTGTCTCAATAAACAAATACTGCTTCTTGTCCATTTTAGGATGAAGGGAAATCAGTGTATCTCCCTGCCCTTTGCTAAAGGTATCAGAGAGAAAATGTATCCCCTGCCAATGTTCTGCCCATGGAAGTGTTTTTTCTTCACCCATCTGAGGTAGAGAAAGAATAGTAAGATGTGGCTTTTCAAGTCCGTACTTTTTGTTTAACCTGGATCTAGTTACAGCTCTATTCTTGAAAACCTTAAACAGATCATCATGTGCGGGATGCCCTGTCACTATTATCTTACGGGAATCACATCCATCTTTTATATAGCGTGATGCTGTATCCTGACCATCAACTAACACTTGATCAGCATGCCCTCCTCCCATAACCCAGGGAGTATCAGGTAATGCATCAAAACGATATAGTATCTCTGTAATTTCAGGCGTGTAAAAGCTGATTGCCCTTTCATCAAACTTGTCATGCAATAACAAATTACCGGGATAACGTTTGTATAGCTTATTCTTCCTGGATATATACTGAGTCCGATGTTGGGTTATCTTCCCCAGGGTCTTACGATCAGCCGCATATGAAATTGGTGGGATAACTCGAGGAATCCCCAATTTTCCACTTGCCTTGATAACAGCTGGTAAAAACCCATAAGCGAGACTGCGATCATCAGGGATCACAACACTCACTGGTTCCAGATCCTTCAAGGTACTGACTACATCGCTATAGTATTGAGTCAAGCGTTTGTAAAACTCATCAGTATTTAGAAATAACCTGTTGGGAATTGTATAGCCAGACAGGATCCATTTATGTATTTGTCCTGACACCGCCTGACGAAACCTGAAAAACAGCTTGTTCTTACTATTCCACTCGTACGGTTGAATCTCTACGATTCGAAAACCAGCACTCACAATCCTGTCAGACTCCTCCAGCATATTTGGAGATCCAATTAGAAAGACAGGATAATACTCTTCTTTACACTGAATATAATTTGCGACAGGCAACATCGCTTCCAGCGATGTTTTATGTACTGGACAGAATACAACGCTGTTTGAATGAACTCTTCCGCCAAGAGCCGAAGAAATGGGCTGCTGCATCTCTTTTATATTTCGCGAATTAAATTTATCTGTAAGACGTAATAAAATCGCTACCAGATACTCCAGCCACCATCAACCATAATATTTTGCCCGGTAACATACGCTGACAAGTCACTTGCCAGATAAGCTATCGTTCCTTTGAAGTCTTCGTTGGACGCCATTCTTCCCAATGGTGTTCGCTTCTCATATCTTTCAACAAACTGTTCAGGCTGCCCCCGGACTACCCCTCCAGGAGAAACTGCGTTGACCCTCACATCAGGGGCAAGTGTTGTTGCAAGCCAGCGTGTTAACTGTATCAAGCCACCTTTAGATGCGGCATAAGCAGCAGAGTTACCCATCTCAGTACCTTCGTATAAGGAATAGTCCGGGCCATTAACTCCGTAGATAGAGGCAACATTTATTATCGAACCATACCCACTCAATTTGAGCTTAGGCAATAAGCCTTTACAAAGATCAAATGCAGCAGTCAGATTCACCTCCAGTGCCCGTCGCCAGGTTTCTACAGTCTGCTGTTCAAACTCAGTCACCCAACCTTGCAGTCCCGATGTGCCGACAAAGCCAGCATTGTTAATCAATATATCCAAACCTTTATCTTGTTCAATTATCCTGGCAATCAATTTGGAACGTTCATCACCATCTTCAAGGTCACAATGAAGTGCTTCAATATCGATACTTGCTATGTTACCAATTGAAGACCGCAAAGCTTCGTAATCTGATCCAGGAAGATCAACCAGTACTAGATGACTGCCCAATTCAGCAAGGGTCAGTGCTATTTGCTGTCCGATACCACCTAAAGCTCCGGTTACTAGTGCACGTCTACCTTGCAAGCTCATCAGTTTATGGATTGTTGCCATTTTGCCCTCTATTGCCAATACCTAAGAGACACTCAGCAATGTTGAAATCAAGCTGAGTATCAATATCCAGTGCTCGTTCTGGTGGAACATAAACACTTTTCATTCTCCCTTCAAAGAGACCATTTTTCTCATGTACAAATTGTGGACGCACTACATACGCTACAGTTGTCATATCGAACACGGGAGGTGCGTCCTGACGCCGAATTACTCTATTTTCTGGTGAAATCACCAAGCCGGAATAACCTTTTTCATCTTGGGTCACCATATTAAAATAGGGACTACGGTGTGCCTCTGTTACAGTAATTATTATGTCTACGTCTCCTTTTTCATATTCGTCAAGACAGTTCTCGATATCCTCTGTCCATCTTAAAGGAGCCGTTGTAGGAATGGTGACCAGACCATCGACATCCTTGCTGTCAGTATTCTCCAGATAATCCAGCGCATGACGCCACACCAGCCACTCAGGACTATCATCCCGCGCAAGTTTCTCAGGTCGAATGAATGGAACCTCAGCCCCATATTCCCTTGCCACCTGTGCAATCTCTTCTGAATCAGTGGAAACGATTACGCGTGTAATACGTTCTATTTTCCTGGCAGCCTCTATCGCCCAGGCAATCAAAGGCTTTCCCGCCAATGGTCGAATGTTCTTACCAGGCAAGCCTTTTGAACCACCTCTTGCACAAATCAGCGCGACATATCTCACGTTCTACCTTTCTCCACTGAAACGACCTGTCCGGAATCATTTGATCGTACAGCGGCATCAATGACTTGTAAGACTGCCAGTCCATCTACACCAGAAATTCTGGGCTCACTGCCTTCCTTAATGCATTTCATGAAATGCCTGATTTCCTCTCCATAGGTGAAATTTCGGTCTGGCTTACCGGAGTACAGTTTTTCCCACTGGCGACCATTCTCAGGGAAATAGTCGACTATACCCTTGACACCATCCCAACGCAGTGTCCCCTTTTCTCCAATAACAATACAGTAGCGTGTTGTGTCATGACGTACAAAATCCATATCCAGACGACCCACCAGTTGTTGCCCGTAGTAATTCTCATCAAATCCAATTTGCAGGTGCGCTGTATCTTCCACATCAATATCCAGAACACTTTGCCTTGAGAGGTAAGCACTAACCCATATTGCTGGCCCAAACAACCAGAGTAGGTAATCTATTTCATGACTCAACTCCGGTAGCACTCCACCACCCAATTTACTTTGTGCTGAAACCGTTTGCCGATAATCAGTACCGGGTCGCCAACTAGGTAAATACTGACCGACCTCGGCCCGAACAGAAAGTAATCTTCCAATTCGTCCTGATTCAAGAAAATCTTTAAATTTGCAAAGAGATGTAAGAAAACGAAGGTTGTACGCAACCATCAGCTTTACACCATTTTTCTTGCATATTTCGATCAAATCCTCGACGGCTGTCAAGTCAGATGATATGGGTTTCTCAACTAATAAATGAATCCCCGCGTTTGCCAACGGCATTGCCACTTCAATATGCTTGTTTGCGGGGTTAGCGATAACCGCCATATCAGGCTGATAGGCTATTGCATCATCGATTGACGTAAAACATAGATCAATTGCTGGAGAACCAGTGCCCTCATCTATACAATTTTTATGTCTTAAAACAGCAATTTTCATTTCCGGGAACAGGTCATGTATCACCTGAACATGCCGCTTGCCAATACTGCCAAGACCAACAATGAGTACTCTGGGCGAAGATCTCATAGTGACTTTCCGGCCGCTCAAATTCTTATGTCCCGATTAGCTCTTTCGTATTCTTCTTTCCGCCCTATATCAAGCCAGTATTCGTGAACTGGGAAAGAATTTATATGTTCGCCATCTTGAATCTTTTTTTCCAGAAGATGGGGCATATCCAGAAAAGCATTTTTACTCACGCTCCTCACTAATTGCGGTTCCAACACGTAAATTCCTGCATTCACAAAGAATGTATGCAATGGTTTTTCAACGATGCTCACAATTCGGTGTTCATCAGTTTCTATCACACCATAAGGAACCTGGAAGTCATATTCTCGCACACACATTGTGGCGATACCTCTTTTTTCTCTGTGAAAAGCGAGTAACTGTTCAAAGTTCACCTTGGTAAGCAAATCCCCATTCATTACCAGAAGTGGAAGCTCAGTCAGATCCTTCGGTAATAATCCCAAAGCACCAGCGGTACCCAGAGGTTCATCTTCATTAACATACTCGATACCGATCCCCCATTTACTTCCATCTCCAAAGTGCTGACGAACCATCTCTGCCTTATAGTGTGTAGAAATGTAGAAATTGTGAAAACCTGCCTCAATAAGCTGTCTAAGGATTATTTCCAGAATTGGCCTGGTTCCCACCTTCAGTAGTGGTTTAGGGATGTCATCTGTCAATGGACGCAAACGCTTACCAAAACCACCAGCCATCAGGAAAACCAGGTTATCCAGTCTTTTACTTTCAAGAAGATGCTGTAGTGTTTCTAGTCCTACAATCATTCTTTCTTTATCAAGAATTGGAACTTGCAAAAGATCTTTGCTTTTCATCATTGCAAGGATACTTTCTCTGTCATCCTCGAATGACGCAGTAGTAGGGTTCATAAACATCACATTACTTAAGAGAGCATCCATCCCACTATGCTGAATAAGTGCTCGTCGAATATCACCATCAGTTATTGTTCCGAGTAACCTGCCTTTTTCATCTGCAACCATGACAATTCTTAAAGCCTCACGATCCAGAATCTGGATCGCCATCTGTAAGGTATCATTGGGTTTGAGTATTATTTTTTTCCAGTCGAACATACACTAAATTTGTCTCGTCGAGTTCTCAAGTTCTTTAACACGTTCCTGTAATAATTGAACCTTCTTAAGAAGGTTCATCCCAAACCGAGTACCTACCCGATATATTTTGCTAGAGTGAGGAGGGGATAAGGACTTAATAAATATTATGGAATCTCCTGTCTTCACAATTAAACCACCGTCCTTCAAACCAACTATTTCACCGGGTATCCCAATATAATCAACTGCATCAGGAACAATAGATGCCTTCTTTACGACAATTTCATTCCCGTTTAGTGTCGTCCTTGCACAAGGTCCTGGCTTTGATATTGCGCGAATAAAATTGAATATTTGGCGACTCTTCCAGTTCCAGTCAATCTCTTCATCTCCGTCTATGCGACGGCTACAGTAAAATCCTACGGGGTGTATTTCGGATTGAGGTTTTCTTATTGCAGTACCTTTGTCTATTTCATCAAGGGAATTAAAAAGTAACTCGGCGCATAAATCGATTGATTGGCTTAATAGAGTTGAGTAATCGTCATGATCCGTTATTTCTCCCATTGTTTGTAATATTATGTCACCGGTATCGATTCCCTCATCAATGTAATGAACTGTTACACCAAATTCCTTCTCGTCATTTATAAGCACCCAATTCAGGACGTTTCTTCCTCTATAAAATGGTAATGCTCCAGCATGGCAATTTATGAATCCCAGTGGTGCAGATTCAAGTATCTTTTTCTTTAGTATTTGATTAAATGACATCGATACAAAAATGTCAGCACCATAACCTGTTAACTTATCTATTGCGTCAGCATGGTTGACATTTTTAATGGGTAAATAGTCAACATTAAGATGATCTGAATACTCTTTCAGTACAGGGTCTTGAGTGTCATATCGTGGAACAATAAATGAAATAACAAAACGCTCATCCTCAAGTATTTTCTCTAATGCTTTGTGAGACCATAATCCATCAGCAAAATATCCAATCTTCATGTTATCACTTCATCTTCTGCATAATCTTGTAGTGCTTTACTCTCCAATAACTCCCAATACTCCATTGGGCTTCGCCCTGTCCCTGGGCGTTTGATTTGCAGGTTTTCTACAGTAAACCTATCACCTTTCCTTATATCTACCGCCGCCACCAGGCTTTTTCTTGCTACATCTCGATTACCCAACTCAGATGGCATTGGCTTTTTTAGTCCATTGCCCATCGACTTTTCTACAGAACGAATAGAAGCAACCATTTCTCTTAACTCATCTGGATCTAATGATGCTTTATGATCAGGCCCTGGAAGTGACTTATCCACGGTAAAGTGCTTTTCAATAAGCGATGCCCCCAGTGCAGTTGCAGCTACAGGTATGGTAATTCCTTCACTGTGATCAGAGTATCCGACCTTCAGGCCAAAGGCACTCCTTAGTGTTTGCATTGCCCTAAGGTTAATGTCAGAAGGTTGTGCGGGGTATTCGGTAGTACAATGCAAAAGCGTCACTTTCTCCCGTAGTAACTGTTGACCCTCAGACGAATTATATGCCTGCAGGAATTCTGCTCTCGAGGGTTGAATAGAGTGTGTAGCACCGTGTACTAACCCAAAAGCAATTACATTGAGCGCCTCTTCCACTTCGTCAAGTGTTGACATACCTGTGGAAATAATTAGTTCATTACGAGTCTGTGCATTCGCCAGCAGTAACGGACCATTTGTAATCTCACCTGATGGAATTTTCAATGTTTCGAGACCAAGATCATCTACCAGGAAATTAAGACTATCTATATCAAATGCTGTAGAGAGAAAATCGATTCCATTTTTGTTACAGTAGTCAACCAGTTCGAAGTGAATATCATTTGGCAGCTCTAACTGTTTAAGCATAGCAAACTGAGTATCATCAACGTCTGAATTTTGTAGTTGATAAGCTGCTTTGCCAGCACTCATGGTGACCAGTTTTTCGGCCTTGAATGTCTGAAATTTTACCGCATCAACACCCGCCTCTACTGCTGCATCCACCAACTGGAAGGCCAATTGACGGTCACCATTATGGTTTACACCTGCTTCAGCAATAATGAATACCATGTCAGTTATTCTTTTCAGCATTTATCCGAGAAGAGGCGTGAGACATTCAAAAACTGTTTAATCACGCACAAATCTTTCTAAAATTCTCAGCCCACACTCACCACTTTTTTCGGGGTGAAATTGCAAGCCTGTAATGTTTTCTTTTTTTATCGCAGCAGCTATTCTCAGCCCTTCATCCTCACATTGCGCTAATAGATCTGCATCATTCTCTGGGGCAGCCATAAAAGAATGGACAAAATAAAAGTACTCACCTTCTACTGTGTCACCTAAAATAGAATTTCTCCAATCATCTGAGTGTGGCGGACTTAGAAGAGCACTCCAACCAATATGTGGTATCTTACGAACAATGGCATTGCCTTCCAGTTGTGGAACTGCCTTAACAATACCAGGGATTAATCCTAACCCCTTATGCAAACCATGCTCTTCACTTCGGTCCAGAAGCATCTGCATCCCCAGACAAATTCCCAACAATGGCTTTCCAGATTGGACAAACTCCCTGATTGCAGGTATTACACCTGTATCATTTAAACCTTTCATTCCATCTTCATATGCTCCTACTCCTGGCAGAATCAGATGATCTGCTGAGCTGATATCTTCAGTACGTGCTGAAATTTTAACATTCGCACCAACCTTTTCTATTCCGCGCTGGACACTCTTAATGTTGCCTATGCCATAATCAACTATGACTACGCTTTTCATTGATTTTCTCCGGGCCTACCCAAACGGCGTACTGGAATATTATTGTCAAAACCAAACTGTCTAATCTCATTAACAGTATGATGTCCATAATGAAGTACGTGCGCCATCGCTACTGCATCGGCATGTCCATCATTAATAACTGTGTCCAGATCACCCAGTTCACCCATTCCTCCGCTTGCAATAACTGGGATTGTTACTACATCAGTCACGGCCTTCACAAGATCTACATCAAAACCTTTTCCAGTGCCTTCCATATCGACCGAAGTGAGGAAAATTTCTCCTGCCCCTAATTCCTGCCCTCGTTTTGCCCACTCAATAACATCAAGATGACTATGTTCACGCCCATTATCGTAATAGGCCTCCCAAAAATCTCCATTTCGTTTTGCCTCAATAGAGAGAACCAGGCACTGACTGCCGAAACGCTTTGCAACATTGGAAATAATACTGGGATCCTTGATAGCTGCAGTGTTGATTGAGACTTTATCTGCCCCTGCTCTGAGTGCCGCAGCAACATCATCTTCACATCGTAACCCACCGCCTACCGTTATCGGCACAAAGATATCGTCTGTTGTCTTTTCAATAATATCAAGAAGGCTGTTTCTCCCATAAAGACTGGCGACAATATCTGCATAAAAAATCTCATCAATACCTTGATTATAATAGCTACGAGCAAATTCGTTTGGGTTCCCCATTTTGCGCAAACCCTCAAGTTGTATACCCTTGACCAGATTAGGCGCCTTAACATCTAACCTGGCTATCAGACGTATTACGCATATGAAGTCTTATCCCTCATACCATATAGCATGACGAAGTTTCCAGGCATCGTTTTCCTGCTTCCAGAGATGAGGTGACCGAAATGAGTCTGTAAGATTATCAAAGTACTCACGAACCATTATTGGCTGCTCAAACATTTTACTGGCAATTGGAAATTCTTTTTCGTTGATACTTAAATAACTGAAAATTTCATCAGCAAAACGTTCTGGAAACTCCCCATCATATTTGCGCACCAGAGCAACACCCTCTTCCCGGTTAATCTCATCGTTACGGATTTCCTGAGCAGCATCATAGGTCGCACGCCCGATACCAAATTTAATGAAAGTTGTGTAATAGTGAAAATCATCGATCTTGTCATCAATGCTATTATACTTACTGTATGTACCAGGTGTTCTTTCCGGTGATGCCTGAAAACCACCATGTTCGACAGCGTAGTAGTATGCACCCTGTGGATGCCATGGTAGATAATAACCAAGGTAGTGAACCTCAATACTTTTCTCTTCTAGCGCTTCCGGGTTAATGGGTACATAAGGATCCAGGTCGACCTTGCTAACACCAAAATGATCTTGCAAATCCCGGATAGAAACGCCACCAAGGTAAATCTTTGATTCATCATCGCCGGAAAAATACGACCAGTCACGCATAGCAGAGTCAGTGTCCTTGATTGGGTTCCCATATTCGGCCTCATTTTCACCATAGAAGACAAGTGGAATATCCATCATGGTCGCCATCTTTGGAGCAAATCCTTTTTGTCCAAACATAAAAGGCTGAAAGGGATGAAACAGATTCTCAACAGCCAGTCGCGTCAGTAAACGATGCATCCGGGGATTGGGTGTCATCAGGTAGTTATCGAAACCAGCCCTCAACCATGCCTGAAAATTTTTCCAGCCCCAATCTGTATAGATATGGGGTGCCCAGGTAACTGTCAGAGGGTTCATGCCATACTTATACTTGAGAACATGGGCCTGATAAAAGCTGTCTTTACCACCTGAGCCGGGAATCAGGCAATCATAAGACCCATCCGTTTTGCGATAACGATCACATAATTCAATTAATTCATTCTCTCGATCATCCCAGCTTATCTCCTTCTTCTTACTTTCAGCAACGCGGCAGGCATCACAGACACCGTTTTGATCAAAGTTGATGGTCTCTTTTTTGCTTGAAGATGTGTGCTGGAACTCGACAGCAGAGTTCGGTCTTTGATTGGAAATCACGCATTTCCTACAAAACTTGACCTCCGTCGGCAAACCATACTTAGCCTCTAATTTCATTGTTGACTGGTCAAACCTGGTAAAATATTTCTCGCTATTAACCAGCTGATTTTTTCGTTTGTACTGTTCCACTAGAGATAAATCTCCTAACAATTAAGTGTCGTAAAATTTCTTCTTCAATATACCGCTCAAACTCATATTGCGAATCACTTTTATGATTTTCTGTGCAACCCCACCACCATCGTATGGATTCGTGACAATATGTAGATTATGCTGAAACGAATCACTGTAAAGTTTCTTAAATGCAATGAGAATACTATCTGTAGTTGGCCTACAGTCAATCACACTAACAGCCTTTATTCGGCCACGCTGGCGGTCCCCAATATTGATAGTACCAATCTTAAAGCTTGGTGCTTCAATTATTCCACTGGAAGAATTTCCAACAACAGCATCCATATATTGCATAGCAGAAAGATATCGCAACTGTCCCAATGTAGTAAATGCGACTGAGTTATCTGGATGATCTACCACGTACTTATCAATCATCTCATTGATGATTCGACCATCTGTATCTGCATTGGACTTGGTAAAAATAAGATTCGTTTCTTCCAACTCATTCAATACTGTTAAAAGGTTTTTAAATTGAGTTTCAGACGTTGATTTCTCGAGTGTGACTGAATGGAAGGTGATTAGAAGATTATGCTTGCCCAGCTTGAAATCGATAGACTCTTCAAATTTATCTCGTGAGAGTAGTCTCAATCTCCTGATAGCCTCAGTTCCGACTGCGCCCACATTGAAGACCCTGTCAGGTTGCTCACCAAGCTGAATGATGCGGTTTCTGTATTCCTCTGTTGTAGCAAAGTGCAGATGTGACATCTTGGTAATTGAATGACGGAAAGATTCATCAAATGCTCCTTCTGTTGTTTCACCTCCGTGTAGATGCGCAATAGGTATTCTCGCAATAGTAGCCGCGCTTACCGCAGAGAAAATTTCAAAACGATCCCCCAGTACCACCAGGAGATCAGGTTTCAGATCCGCATATGCATCTGCGAAGCCAATCATCCCCAAACCCATTGATTTACTGATCCCAACAGGAGAATCAGAGGAAAGCAGCATCTCCACTTTCCTGTCTATTTGGAACCCATCTTTCTCGATCTGCTGATAGGTCAACCCAAATTCTGGCGAAAGGTGCATTCCAGTGGTGATAAGCTGCAACTCCAGGTCATCGGCCGCTTCAATCTCTTTCATGAGCCAGTATAGCAGACCATATTCAGCACGCGTGCCTGTCACTACACAGATTTTCCGCCTATCCTGCATTTAGTACCACGCTACTTGGCACATTCACCAATCGCTCAAATAACCATTCTGTATTTGTTAATTCCGACTTCACACATTCTCTGTTCATAATCAGTTTATGCATGGGTGTCCAGGCTGGCCGCGTCATGACACCGTTGGCATTCGTAAACTCCAGCATGGCATCTCGCTGCCCCTTGTCTTTAGTTATCAATACGTTCAACCAATAATTAGCCCTGGCACCTGGTGGCTCTTTTGTGAAGTCTACGCCGTGACCCTCACCCCATTCCTGGTACTGCACAGCTACCTGGCGTTTGTTATCGATAAAATCAGGTAGAGATTCAATTTGAGCCACACCCAGGGCTGCATTCAAGTTGGGCAAGCGGTAATTAAAAGCAGTTTCATCATGTTCGTAAAACCAGGGATGGCTAAGCTTTGCTGTGGTAGTGATGTGCCTGGCATGGTTTGCTATAGCTTCATCATCCGTCAAGATCATCCCTCCACCACCCGTCGTAATAATCTTGTTTCCATTGAAACTAAGCGCAGATACTAATCCAATTTTGCCAGTATGGTGGCCTTTATACAGACTTCCTAGTGACTCGGCAGCATCTTCTACTAGATTTATATTATATCGGGCGCAGATATTATTGAGTTCAGTGAGGCGCGCAGGGAAGCCAAACGTATGCATGGGCACACAAGCACGAATTATACGGCCACTTTTTTTATTCCAACATAGGCCATCATCTCGAAGCTCGGCGTTTTCATCGAGAAAATTTCCAAGGCTCTCTGGTGAAAGCCCTAGTGATGCACGGTCAACATCCACAAAAACTGGTTTAGCGCCACAATAACGAATGGCATTGCAGGTTGCGATAAAAGTTAATGACTGGGTAATTACTTCATCACCAGCTTCCACACCAGCTAGTTTCAGTGCCACATGCAGTGCTGCTGTACCATTCACTGTCGCAATCGCATATTTTGCACCGGTAAAGTCAGCAATCTTTTGCTCGAATTCATCAACATAGGCACCGACACTGGAAACATAGGTGGAGTCGATTGTGTCCAATAGGTACTGCTTTTCGTTTCCAATAAAATACGGACGATGAAGAGGTATAAAGTCGCTTGTACTGTATAGCTCCCTTACAAAGCGGACAAAATCATCAAACATTATATATTTCTGATTTGTAGGATTTAAGGTTCTCTGGCTGTAATATCCAGTCAATTGTTAACTGCAAACCCTCTCTGATATCAACCTCAGGTACGAAACCGGTCATCTGATTGATTTTTGTATTATCGCACCAGAGTCGAAACACCTCAGACTTCTCAGGGCGAATACGTTGTTGATCTATAACAAACTCAACATCACTACCCATCAATTCTCTAATTAAATTAAGTGTGTCACCAATACTTATTTCAGAGTTCGATCCTATGTTTACCGTTTCACCGATAGCCGCTTCACACTCGGCCAGTGCGATGAAGCCCCTGCAGGTATCTTCGACATAATTGAAATCGCGAGTAGGTGTTACGTCCCCAAGCTTGACTTTCTTCTCACCATTGGCGATCTGAGTAATGATTGTGGGAATCACTGCACGAGCCGACTGGCGAGGTCCATAGGTATTAAACGGCCTTGCTATAGTAACGGGCAAATCAAATGTATTAAAGAAACTCATCGCCATGGCATCAGCGGCAATCTTCGTCGCACTGTAGGGAGATTGAGGTTGCAAAGGGTGCTTCTCATCAATTGGAACATATTGCGCAGTCCCATATACTTCACTAGTTGATGTGTGAATAACACGGTTTGTACCATTCTCTTTAGCTGCCTGGCAAATATTGAGTGTGCCTTTGATGTTAGTGTCAACATAACTATCCGGTGCGACATAAGAGTATGGAATAGCTATTAATGCAGCCAGATGATAAATGACTTCGGTACCTTTAGTAATATGTTTACAGTAATGTGGATCACGTATATCCCCAGTTAGTACGTCGACTTGATCTATACAGTTAATGTCTTCAAGCCATCCCCAGTTGTTAAAGGAATTATATTGAGAGAGTGCTGATACCTGATGACCAGCTGAGACCAACATTTCAGTCAAGTGAGAGCCAATAAAACCATCTGCACCTGTTACCAATACTGTACTCATAGTTGGATAAATATCCTTAGATTAATCATCGTACAATTTAAACTTTTTGAATTTACTGTAATGCCAGTTTATTTTGAATCCGAGTAAGAAACATATCCATTTATCAGGTTTCTGACAATATCTACTTTCTCCAAACTTAAGTAGTAATATTTTCTTAGGACGCTTCATACTCCATCTAACATTGAGAATGCATCAGCAAATTTTTTAATGGTTTTATTCATTAGCAATTAAGACCTATTTATTTTCTACAATTTCTACCGGTTTGGCAGTTCGGAACTTAGTCTACCTTTTAATCCGACAACGAACCCATACACAAGCTATTATTTTTTAAATAACCACCAGGTTACGTCATCAAATCCAGCATTATCATATAACCAGCCCCATTGAAAACCATAGTCCAGCAACTTAACGTCAAAGTTTTCTATGAACATCCGGCCAAAATCTCTTTTAAATAACCTTTCTTTTTGCCCATGATACTCAATCATCACAGGCGTTCTATTAAAATATTCACCTATTAAGATATATTTTCTTGAATAATCAAAAAGTTTCTTCATGTTTTCTAACAAGTCATCAGGATGAATGTGAATCAGCACACACATTGTAAACACAAGGTCAAAGTTACTCTCATCAAACTCAGAACTTATTATAGAGCCATTATAAGAGTCTTCTATTTCATAGTTATCCGAAACAATCTCAAATGCCTCTGGACTAATTTCAATAATCGATTTCTTTGCATCAGGTAAAATGCTGTTTAATGATTCAATATTTCTTCCAGTATTTGACCCACATTCAAGTATATTCGAGATATCACTTGCTCTTCTTAGCATCTTATCCCATGCTTCAATACCCCCAGCAGTGTCAAATTTCTTATTATTTTTTCTATATGCTTCTGCATAGTCTTGAACCCAGAACTTTTCTTGTTCAGTTTTATATTTCTTTCCACTCATAAAGTAACCTCCGGCTTCTATATTAATACTATTTGATACTGTATGAGATCATAGATTATTAATGACAGCGCGTACTATCTCATCGGTATTTTTTTTCTTATCACCTATCAGTTCATCAACATAGGCAGGGTCTATTACACAAAAATAAGATTTTTTTATAAACTCCAGTATGAATTTATCCAGATCCCCAATACTAGAATTAACCGATTGACCCTGTATATGCTGGATAGCTTTTTCGATATCAGCGAGCGAACGAACCCTGTGGAGGTTCGGTGCCCCTGTATACCAAACACAATTTCCAGCAATCAATACCGGCTTACCTCTGACGATAGCTTCCCACCCAGTAGTTCCTGTGATTGTAAAAACACACTTTGAGTAATCAATCAAATCATAGGAATCACTCTCAGTGTTAACCAGTGTCACACCCTCAATTGAGGCCATTTCATCATAATAAGCCTCATGCCTGGCAAAGCTTCCTCTGTGCCATTCGAACTGACCAGGATTCTCTTTTATATAGATTTTCCAATTGTCGGGGATGGCCTCTCGAAGCAAAGTAAGAGCGAGGTGAAGATCGGAAAACAACCCACCCATTGGTACTGTAGAATTTTCAGGTTGCCAATGTAGCGGAAAGTAAACATAAGGGGCATTTAAATCAGGAACACATGAATGAGAATCGTAATTTGCAAGGAGTTCCATTCTTTTATCTATATCCGCCAATCTTTGTGACTGGAATGAATATGTAGATTGAAACGAATATGACCATGCTACGCCTGATTGTTTCAAGTAATGCTTTTTCCTATTTTTTGAACCTTTATTTAGTAGCTCTTTCCATTTCTCACGCCTAACAGCTGAAATTACACTCTTTTTATTTTTCTTCAGGCGTTTACTTATCTCCGCACTTGACATATATGCCCGGACATTCCCTTTAAGCAACTCTGCCTTGAATGTATATGCCGCACCACTGCGGAAATCTTTCTTTAGTGACTCAATGTATGACTTAACATCAGGAGAAATCACTACGCTTTCTTCTGTGTAAGCATCTTCTTTATGTCGATAATTTCCAGCAGGGAGGCATGGATCAAGGTCTCTAAATACAACCATTCTCCCCGGGAAGGGTGTATCATTAAATATGATGACATTTATTCTGCAATGTTTTGCAACGATGTAGAGTACATAATCCCACATCATGTGTGGGGTGGTATCAAATATAATCACATCAGGCTGGTATTCCTCTAACAGTGAGAAGGAAAAGACCAGATATTCATAATAAATTTTTCTCACTTCATAAAATGAAAAACCTCCGCCGGGGTCAGCGCGTGTATATATCATTTCCATATATACCCTTTCACTAAAAGCTAGATCCCTAATTAATTTGGGATCAATTCGCCGATAGCTTAATTCTAGGTTCATACTTTCTGGTAGCTTAGAATAGATCCCATGAATCAATGGGTCATAAAAATCTACCTTATCAAACATACTTTCAACCAAAGTCTTATGCTTTGATGCCCCACTCCAGAACACGGGAATAAAGTTATGTTCACGATATAAAATATTAGCAGCATCGACAAAAGCACTGGCATTTCCAAAAAACACCATCGCCCTTGTTTCTTTATCATTCATACTGGCACACATCCACCCAACCCCTGCCAACTAATACATATTCATAATCTACTGGGTTCGGATCTCTTCCATGTTTTATCTTAAAGACTGACTTCATTGATTTTTTATGATTACAATTATCCCAGCCACATACGGTGTTTCGCTGATGGACGACGGAATCTTTTAGCTCCCAGCCACCATTTGACATACGCTTCCAGATAGCAGGATCTCGCTTATTATCAATCATCATCCAAAATAATTCTTCCGGCATACCTAACCATTCAAGAAACATCATCAGGTCTCTTGGTTTAACTTGATGATAACGCTCTACAAGATCTACCCCCTGCTCACGCGTTATATGCCCAAGACGGATTTCACGAGATGCGTGGTCTGTGACTTTGCCGTACCCCCATTTAATAAACTTTATGTAATCATGAATCCCAGAATAGTGGAAACAGTCAACATCATTGCAGGTATCATAAGTACGCTGTTGAGCCATTGTTTCATAGCCATACTGTTCAATCATGTTCTCATGCTGCTTTTTTGAATCCCAACGAACATAATTGTTAAGATATATACCTCGTATTCCAACTGCCTCAATTTCCTTGTCGTGCGGATAAAAAAACTGTTCCATATCGTTCAGTGTTAAATCCGTGGATAGCCGTAAAAGGTCTTGTGCCTCTACTCCCATCAGGTCATGATCCTTGCGGTATTTTCTTGTCATTTCAACTTCATCAAGATGAGAAAACATACCGACTTGATCGATTCCCTGGTGTGCACCCCAGATAATTAAGGGTATCTTGAATTTCACCGCTGTTTGCACAGGAAATGCAGTTTGGCCTGCGAGGCAATGCCAGTAAAGGCTCCCTAAGTATTTCAGGCTTTCCCTGGTTATTCGCTTTACCTTCTCCGGTGCAACTGTGCATTGAACAAAATCGCATCCAAACAATGTCCGAAGATATGAAAGATTCCTGATACCCATGCGAGTGTTGTAATGCTTGTTATAACTCACTAACAACGGATTCATACCCAGCACGTTTTTTACCATGTCGACAATAAAATACGAATCACGTGCACCGCTCACCGGGACAATACAGTCGTGGATTCTTCGGCTACTATTTCGGTATTTATCGCAGATTTTATGAAGCTTTTCGAGACGAGTTGCCCAGTCAATTGTGTCCTTTTCTTCATGAACTCTACATCCGCTGCATATACCCTGATCATCAAAAGTAATCCCCAGGGGATGATTAGCCGGATAGAGACATCGGGTGCAATATCTCAAATCACTTCCTCAGGCAGGTAGGTAAAACGTAAATTAGTCAGGTAGTCTTCACTTCGACGATTGAGTCTTATATCATCGTCAAACTCTTGTCTTTCATATGTAGTGTAGGTGTCCAGTCGAATTTCCTGCCCCATTTCAACCAGAGCCCTTTTTGTTATGACGACACTATGTTCTATAAAATGGAAAAAATTTGCTGCTGCAACTGCCGAAACACCAAGATTAATCCCCTCAATCAGGTGATCAACATGACCTACACCACCACAAATTATGACTGGAATACTCACTGCATTTCTAACTTTTGCTAAGAGGCGTAGATCATATCCATTTTTTTGCCCATCCCTGTTCACTGAATTCAGGAATATTTCGCCAGCACCAACTTCTTCTGCTTTCTTTGCCAGATCTACAGGATTTAATTTCAAACCCGTTAAATCATGTGAGGATCGGACGCCATATTCGCCATTTTCCTTCAGCATGCTGTCGATAGATACAATCATGCATTGACTTCCAAACCGTTTTGACCCTTCAGTGATCAAACCCGGCCTGTCCAAAAATTCACAATTTACGATGACTTTGTCGGCACCAGACTTTAATAATTTCGACATTTGTTCTATATCACGAATTCCTCCGCCAACAGAAAATGGCACCTGACAGTATTTCGCACAACGACTGATGAGATCATAATCAGGTGGTCTCTTTTCCTTGGTAGCATCAATATCCAGTAAAACTATTTCGTCAATACCCCATTTATTCAGGAATTCAACAGAAATTTCAGGTTTCCCGACAGGCAGATATCGCGAAAATTTAAGACTTTGAACTACGCGCCCTGCTTTAACGACCAAAACGCCTACGACACGTGTTTTGAGCACTTAATACACCTTTTCAACAAGATTCTTTCACAATTTCAGAGAATGATCTAAGAAGTTTCAAACCGTTCCTCTGACTTTTTTCTGGATGGAATTGAACACCGAATATGTTGTCTTTCGTGACCACTGAGACGAGCAAACCACCATAGTCACAAGTTGCAATAAGCCTGTCAGTATATTCACACTCTAAGTGATACTCGTGATCAAAATAGAAATGGGATCCTTGCTCTATATTTCTAAGTAGACCATTCGCGTCTTTGATGGCAATATCGTTCCAGCCAACATGAGGAACCCTTACATGTTCGGCTTTTATTCTCTTAACATGCCCTTTTATCCACCCAAGGCCTCTGGTAAATTTCTGCTCCTCAGAATCTTCAGCCAGCAATTGCATGCCAAGGCAGATACCCAACAGGGGTTTCTTTTTCTCTATGATTTCGTTTGTTAAAGTTATATCCAATTTTCTACTACGGAGATTTTCTATAGCGACAGGAAAAGCGCCTACTCCTGGAAGGATATACCCATCTGCTTTTGTGAGAAGCCTTGAATCGTTGGAAACAAATGAATCAACATCGAGAAGTTTCAGGCTGTTAGTTATGGAGCCAACATTACCCATACCATAGTCAACTATTGCGATTAACATAGTATTTTTAAATTGTAACCAAAATTAAGAAAGTCATTTGATCGATTAATATTTAACATCAAGCTGCCAACTTCCTGGCCCTGATTTTTTCCAAATATTTTTATCCCTTGCCTGATCAACCACCCTCTCAAAATCCTCCTGCGTAATTTCCAGGTAATCACATAACCTTCGTATATATTTTGGGTGACAGCTACCATCGAACTTCATCACAAGTTCTATACCTTTTTCTCGTGTCATTTCACCGGCATGTATTCGTTCCATCACTTGGTCAGTTACATGACCAAATCCGTATTTTATGTATTTTAAATATTGATTAACAATTCGAAAATCTTCATCAAGCGCACTTA
>ENA-ORDP01000712-ORDP01000712.1-marine-sediment-metagenome-genome-assembly--contig:-NODE-712-length-20507-cov-8.196069_pt1 | contig 20507 bp, 17 predicted proteins | sample MGYA00248627_ERZ508539 | MGnify/ENA primary metagenome ERZ508539 (study PRJEB26208, sample SAMN05571518) | marine sediment metagenome | biome: deep sea; feature: Hydrothermal vent; material... | reverse complement strand
AAATCTTTCTAAAATAAAAGATTTCTCCCTCCGGTCGAAATGACAATAAAGAGAAGTTTCTATTTTGCAGAGACTCTATTATATTTCATCTTAACAATTCCAGCACTTTAGAAATAAGTTCATCAGTACTTACATCAATTCTTTCACCGGTGGCACGAAGTTTTAATTCGACTTTATTTTCTTTTAATTTTTTATTGCCTACAACTATTTGCAACGGCATTCCCAATAAGTCAGCTTCTTTAAATTTATAACCTGCCTGCGCATCAATCCTGTCGTCAAATAATACTTCAATATTTTTGGATGTAAGTTTTTCGTAAATGGATTCGGAGGTTTGTGCAACATCTTCGTTTTTCATATTGAGTCCCATTAAATGAACCTGAAACGGGGCAAGAGTTTTATCCCATATTATTCCGTTTTCATCGTTATGTTGTTCAATATAGCAAGCCATAACACGCTCAACACCAATTCCGTAGCTTCCCATTATTATCGGTTTTTCATTTCCTTCTTCGTCTAAGAATGTAGCACCTAAGGCTTCGGAATATTTTGTTCCGAGTTTGAAAATATGCCCCAATTCTATTGCTGTAAAAACATCCAATTTATTATCACAATTCGGACAGCCTTCACCTAAAGAAACCAATCGAAGGTCATAATATTCTATTTCTTTCACATCTCTTTTTAAGTCAATCCCGCCAAGGTGATAATCGTTTTTATTTGCACCGCTGTAAAGATTATTTGCATCTTTCAATCTATTGTCGGCAATAATTTTCCCTTTAAATTCAATGGGACCTATCGAACCCGCATCTGCGCCGGTTATTTCAGCCAATTCTTCGGGATGAGCAGGACGAACATTTCCGCCCAATTCTTTTAGAAGCTTTGTTTCGTTTACTTCATCGTTGCCGAGCATTAAAACCAAAACAGGTTTTTCATCGGCAATATAAACTCTTGATTTTGCACATTGGGTTTCATCAACCTGCCCGTCCGGCAAGCGGGTTTTTAAAAATTCGCAAAGCTCATTAATGGTTTTAACATTGGGAGTAGAAATTTCTTTTACTTCCTCGCTATTATCATCACGTTTTTTAGGATCAATTTTAGAAGCAGCTACTTCAAGATTTGCTGCATAACCGCATTCAGTACAATGAGCAACAGTATCTTCGCCTGCATCGGATTTTACCATAAACTCTTCGGAACCGGAACCGCCCATTGCCCCGCTGGAAGCACCAACTACAAAATAATCTAATTTACATCTGTCAAAAATATTTCTGTAAGCTTTATCGTGAAGCATATATCCTTTGTCGAGTCCTTCAAGTGTGGCATCAAGTGTGTAGGCATCTTTCATTAAAAATTGTCTGCCTCTTATAACACCGCTTCTCGGTCTTGCTTCGTTCCTGTATTTTGTTTGAATCTGGTACCAAATCTGGGGTAAATCTTTATAAGATTGAATATTGTTTTTAGCAGTAGTAGCTACAATTTCTTCGTGAGTTGGGGCAAGTACATATTCCCTGTTTTTTACCTGAAATAAAATGTCTCCGAATGCTTCAACGCGTCCCGTTTGTTCCCAAATTTCTTTTGGATTAAGTCCCGGAAAGTGAAACTCCTGCCCACCTATGGCGTTCATTTCTTCTCTAATAACATCGGATATTTTTCTGATTACCCTGTAACCCAACGGCAAAAAAGAATAAATACCTGCCGAAAGCATTCTTATCATTCCGGCTCTCAACATTAACCTGTGACTTGTAACTACCGCATCGTTCGGTACTTCTTTTAATGTGGGGACAAATGTTTTGCTCAGTCTCATAAATTATTTTCTTTTGATTTCTAATTAACGATTAAATTAAATGTATTTGGTAAAAATACCTAAATGATACAGCTAAATCAAAATAGCTGTTAGATTAGTAAGGACAGCAATTTAACTTTTGCTAACTATTTTATAAACTTTATCACGCGGACGGATAAGTTCTGCGCAGGGGAATGTTATCTCTTCACCTTTGGATGCTTTATTTACTTTTTCATCATCCGAAAAAATAGATTCAATATTTAATTCTACAACTCCTGTGGTTTCACCGATAATATAAACTTTATCGTTCAAACTCAGATTTCCGGTTTCTATTTTAACAAAACCTACATTCTGTTTTTTAAAATAATTTAAAACTTTACCGACATAAGTTTTTTTAACAACCGCTTGGTTACCGTAACCGTCGGTAAATTCTTCAGTTGAAGGAGTCTTAAAATAAAAGCCCGAAGAAAATCCCCTGTTATACACCTTTGAAAGATCTTCCAAAAATTCCTTTTTTAATTCGTCCGTTAATTTTTCCTCAAAGTATAAATCAATTGCTTTTCTGTATGTCGACACAACAACTGCAACGTATTCAGGACTCCTTTTTCTTCCCTCAATTTTTAAAGAATCGATGCCGGCTTCAATTAGTTCATCTATAAACTCAATACAGCAAAGGTCTTTGGGCGACATTACATAATCTTCACCCAATATCATTTCGTTGCCGGTTTGAGTGTCTTTAATTTCATATTCTCTTCTGCAAGGCTGAATACACTCACCCCTGTTTGCACTTTTATCAAAAAGTTCGTGACTCATAAAGCACCTGCCGCTAACTGCAATACACATTGCTCCGTGTATAAATGCTTCAACTTCAATATCTATTTCCGACTTGATTTTTTTGATGTCTTCTAACGAACATTCCCTTGCAAGTACAACTCTTTCGGCACCAAGTTCTTTATATAGTTTAGCCGAAGAAGAATTAGAAACAGATGCCTGCGTAGAAACAGCAAAGGGCATGTTATATTTTCTGCAGATATTTATTACCGATAGATCCCAACAAATTACCATGTCAACACCGGTGTTTTTTGCTTCACTAACTAATTTTTCAGCAAGCTCTATTTCATCTTCATAAATTATTGTGTTTAGTGTTAAATAAGATTTTACTCCCTTCTCTGTGCAGAATTCAACAATTTCTTTAAGTTCTTCAACTGTAAAGTTTTTTGCTTTTGCTCTCATATTTAACTGATCGACACCAAAGTAAATTGCATCTGCACCCGAATTTACAGCAGTTCTAAGCATTGTCCAGTTTCCGGCAGGAGCCATTAGTTCCGGCTTTAACATTTTTTCATTTTCATTCATATCACAAATCTAAAGAAATAAGAATCAAAATATTCACTATCTATTCTAATTTTATTTACACCGTATTTTAGGAAAAATCTAAAAAACTATCACATCTAAAAGTTGTTAAACTTATTGTTAGGTATAAAGGCAAGGGGGTTATAAAAGAAAGAGACTGTTTCAAATTAGCAACTTTTTTGAAACAGTCTCATCAATAAATTAAATGAAATTATTGTTAAAATTTAATTATAGCCTCAACCATAAATCCACTAAAATTACCTCCTCTATAAATACTATCAAGTGGAAAATCATTATAGTTTTGGTCTATGTATACTAATTTTGCAAGCATATTTTTAGTTAAAAACCAACCGGCTGCTACTTGAATTCTATCTATACTTACCTCATTCGGGTCACTATTTGCTAATTTTCCACTAGCTTTATTATATCTTACTCCGAAATACAAATTCTCATCAATTCCAAATCTATAAACAACATCAGCTGATATTTGATTCCAAGTTCTAGTTTCCGTAGCACCTTTAAAGTCACCGCCTGTTGCTGTTTCATATACTCCAAATATTTCCAATCCTTTATATTTGACAAATGGATTTATCATTATAGCAGTTATTTTGTCCTTAAAATTTGGTTTCCATCTTCCCGATCTGAAGTCATCCCTTGTAGCTGTTATACCTTGCATTACACTATAAAAACGTGACCCGGTTCTGTCACCACCATATAAATATATGCTCTTGAGCTTTGGATTTGTATAAATAGATCCTGTTAACCTTACTCTCATATCATTTTTTAATTCCAAATCAAAGCCGAGTTTACCAACAAACGAAAGAGAATTCAAGCCTGGACTTTTAACATCCTGGTTTAATTTTCCATTAGTAAAGCCTGCCATTGCAAGTAAACCGTTTTTCTGATAATAAAGTTCAGATCCAACTTCTGTTGTGAAACCATCCATTATTAAATTACCTACAAATGGATTGTAAAGTGTAGAAGCATTGTCCGATCTTCTAAAGTGGGCATCCCCATAATTAATTTCCATATGTCCAATTTTTACTGTAACCGATTTCATAAGATTCTTTAAAAACCCTTTGCTTATAAAATCAAGTTTATCTATTTGTATGTATCCTCCCTTAACCCATGCTTCAAGGTGATGCCTTGATGTAAGATAAGTACCTAAGTACATTCTTAAACCATCAGCAAGTTGTACATTAATGTCAAGATTGGCTGTAGCCAAATTAAAATCCTTCCCTAATTTGATCAATTGGTTTACATTTTTACCTGAACCGTTATCTTTAAATGCTGCGTTGTTGCTTTGGCTTAATCCCTGGAACTGGATTGTTGAAGAAACTCCTACAACTACTTTTAAGCCTTCAAATTTTACAGTATTATATTTAGATGTCTCAAATGTATTAAGCCCTCTTTGATCAGGGAAACGATAATATTGTAAATCACGGTTGTTTCCCAATTGAGCGTAATTAGTTGTGGAAAACAAAAGTGCTATAATTACAATATTCATAAAAAATATAATTCGTTTCATGATAGTACCTCCATTATTAGTTAAAACTGATTGCTGATAAGTCTAATTCAAAAATGAGACCAGAAAATAAAATTTATGAATATCCTTTTTTTATATCGTATCGTAACATTCTTACAAGTATTCTTAGATTTATAAATAGATGGATATTTATGAAATAATGCGTTCATGCATTTTTCTATAAATTATTTCGTGCAAATATGCATTGTGTAAGAACTTATTTTCTTATGTCTCAGAGGTTTTTAGATAGTTTGAATTGTGGTACGGTGTTTGGTCAATCTATAATAGAAATATTTTAAATTCGATATTTGGAGGATATAATGGAAAAGATTAAAAATTTTATTTTATCGTTATTATTATTTATAACAATACCTGTTGTAGCTCAAGAAACACAAACCGTAACAATACCCGCTTCAACTCAAGATCAAACATTAAATCAAAGAGTGTTTACACTTCAACCCGGAAGTAAACTATGGTTAGACGGAACATCTACACTGCACGATTATACATCTACAAGTAATAAAATAATAGTTGAAATGAAATCTAACTCTGATAAATTTGTGGATTTTATTACAAATAAAAATGGTGCAAAATTAAGTATGAAAATGATTATCCCTGTAAACAGTCTTAAAAGTGATAATGAAGATTTGGATGACAACTTATATGAGGCTATGAAAGAAGAAGAATATAAAAATATTGTTTATGAATTAACTAATTACAAAAGTACTGTTCTTCCGGACTCAGGTAAAAATTGGTATCTACTTAATACAACGGGTGAATTAACAGTTGCCGGTGTTAAAAAAGCTATAGACCTAAAAGTTGTAGCACGTTATTTGCCCGACGGTACAATGCGTTTTAAGGGAAGCAAATTGTTAAATATGAAAGATTATAATATTGATCCACCGTCTTTTATGTTTGGAGTACTAAAAACCGACAAATATATAACGATTTCTTATGATTTAATATTTAAGTGAATTTAAATAAAATGAAATTATTATTAATTATAGGGTTGTTTCTAGGAAGTATCAGCATAATAGGTCAAAGTAATGATAGTGTTTCTTTTTTAGATTTTAATTTGTTGTCTAAAAGTACTATTGAATTTAGAGGTACATCTACAATTAATACTTTTTATTTTAGTTCTGCTTCACTTAAAGGAAACGGAGCTTTTATTATCAATAACAATTTAGACGATAGCACTTATTATGCTGATATTTCTGTTTATGTTAAGTCTTTTGATAGTGGATCGAAGATGTTGAATTCAGATATGTATGAAGCTCTTAAATATGATAAATATCCTACAATTAATTTTAAATTGGTTAAAATAAATAATATAGAAAAATCAGGTGGTTCTAAACAAAATTTTAATGCAAATATTACGGGTGTTTTAACCGTTGCCGGTAAAAGTAATAATATGAAAATAGATTTTAATATTAGAGAACTTTCCGATAGTACATTTTATTTAAAAGGAAACAAATCGATATCAATGCGTGATTTTAACGTTGACCCACCTTCCAAATTATTTGGTTTGATTCAAGTAGCTGATACTTTAAATATAAATTTTAATTTATATGTTGAGTTGAAGAAATCTTATTTCTATTCTACTCCTATGATAATGAAATAATTTTATTCCACTTCTATAGAGTATCTTTGCATTTTACGATAAAGTGTGGAGGTATCAATACCCAAAATTAATGCTGTTTGAGCGCGGTTGCCATTGGTCCTTTTTAATATTTGTTGAATGTGATATTTCTCATAAGAACCAAGGGCTTCCGATAGTTTATCCGGAAAATGAAGTTGTATATTATTCAAACCCCTTAGAGTAGCCGGAAGGTCATTTACTGTTATTTTATCTCCCTCACTTAAAAGAATTGATCTTTCAATACAATTTTCTAATTCCCTTATATTACCTCTCCATTCATTATTTATTAATAAGTTCATTGCTTCATTTGTAACCAATTTTACATTACGATAAAGTTCATCATTATATTTTTCTATAAAATGATTTATTAAAAGAGGTATATCCTCCTTTCTTTCGGAAAGAGAGGGCATCTCAATTTCAACAATGTTTAAGCGGTAGTATAAATCCTCTCTAAACAATCCTTCGGAAATTCTTTTTTTTAAGTCTTTGTTACTTGCAGCTACTATTCTTACATCTACTTTAAAAAAGGAATCTGAACCCAAGGGTTTAACTTCTTTTTCCTGAATTACTCTCAATAGCCTTACTTGTATATTTTCAGGGATTTCAGAAATTTCATCTAAGAAAAGTGTTCCTGTATTGGCTGATTTAAAAACGCCGTTGTAATTATTTATTGCCCCGGTAAACGAACCTTTCTTGTGTCCGAAAAATTCAGACTCCCACAAACTTTCCGGTACGGCTCCACAATTAATAGGGATAAATGGTCTATTAGCTCTGTCGCTGTTAAAATGAATAGCACGTGCAACCAATTCTTTTCCGGTGCCTGTAGGACCGGTTATTAATATATTTGTATTTGATTTGCTGACTCTTTTAATCATTTTATAAATGTTTTGCATTACAGGACTATTACCAATAATTGAATTGAAATTGAAATTTTTATCAATTTGTTTATTAAGAGCCCTGTTTTCAAGAATCAATTGACTGTGTTTTAATAAATTTTTAATTCGAATTGTTACTTCGTCAAAATCCAAGGGTTTAAGTATATAATCATAAGCACCTTTACGAAGTGCTTGAACTGCCGTTTCAACTGATGCATAAGCAGTAATTAAAACTACAATAGTTTGGGGTGCAATCTCTAACGTTTTTTCCAATAGTTCTATGCCGTCAATTCCCGGCATGCGAATATCGCTAATTACTATGTCAATATTTCCTTTCTCTAAAGCAACCAAAGCTGACTCAGCATTTTCTGCAGTAGTGCAATCATAACCTTCATCTTGCAATATAATAGAGAGTGAATCCCTAATTTCTTGTTCATCGTCAACTATTAAAATTGATCCGTTCATTTATTTTCTCTCTAATTGGTAATCTGATTGTGAATGTAGTACCGGACTTTAATTCGGATTTTACACTAATTGTTCCACCTAATTTAGTAATAATTCCAAGGCTGACAGAGAGCCCTAAACCGGTTCCGCTTCCAACAGGTTTTGTTGTAAAAAAAGGTTCAAATATTCTTTTAATTATTTCCCTGGACATTCCAACACCGTTATCTTCCACCAATATACTTATAAAACCTTTAGAAGTTCTTGTAATAATGTCTATTTGAGGATCTTCTACATTTTTCATAGCGTATGCAGAGTTTAGAAGAAGATTTATCATAACCTGATGAATATTATCGGAATTAGTAAAGATGTTTTGTAAATCTTTTTCAAGCTTTAAATTAAATTTAATATATCTAAACTGTGCATCATACTTTAACAAACCTACTGCCGACTCAATAACATTATTTATATCAACATCTACCATATTATCTGATGAGGGTCTGGAAAAGTCTACCAATTCTCTCATTATTTTTGTAATACGGTTTATATGCAACCTCATTTTCTGCAAATAATCTATAAAGAATTTTTCTTTAGACCTTCTTTGAAGTAACTGAACAATTGAAGATATGGCTGTGAGAGGATTGCCTACTTCGTGTGCAACACCTGCTGCCATATGCCCAAGTGCTGAAAGACGTTCAGAGTGTTGCATGTGTTCGTTTTGCATACGGAGTTCTGTTATGTCGCGCATAATTATTGAGCTTCCTATTATATTTCCCAGCTCATTTTTAATAACTGTTTGTGTTAATTGCACAAGTATTACATTTCCCTGTTTTGTTATCAACTCCGTTTCATAGTTTTTAATATAATTTTCACTTTTCACACGTTTAAAAAGAGACTGCATTTTATTTATTGCATCTAAATTTTCAGGTACAATTTTATTAATCGGTTGTTCTATTATTTCTTTTTTTCTCCATTCAAAAATTTGTTCAGCTCCTTTGTTCCAGGTTTTAATAATCTGATTGTCATCAATGGTAAGTATCGCATCGGCGGAATTCTCTAAAATATCTTGATAACGTGCCTCGGTACTTTCCAGCTTTTTTTGGTAAAATTTACGATAGGAGTAGATTGTCCATAAAGCCCAAGTAACTATTAATACTATAGATATTATTCCTCTACTTATATAAAACCATTTTGATGTAATTAAAGGAAAATTATTCAATAATACTGACTCAATTATTTCGATTAGACCAAAGAGTAAACCAATAACTACTAAAGTTGTAAAAGCCAGATAGATATATCCAACATGTATGAAAAATCCGGATATTTTTTTTATCAACATTTTAATTCTAGTGATTTATATAGTTTTAATAAAATATAACAAAATTAAAATTTACATATTGCTAAACACAAAGATAATTATTTTTGATTTCATCTTGTTTCGTTAATATTATATTCATAATTATAGAATTATTTTTGTTAAATTTAAGTTCTATGCAAAACCAACCACACAAGTATAAATATTATGATCTAATAATGGCGGCTTTCGTTACGATTTTGCTCTCCACAAATCTGATAGGTGCTGAAAAAGTTGTAACAATTTTGGGTTTTTCATTCGGTGCAGGTATCCTGTTTTTCCCTATAAGTTATTTCTTTAACGATATACTTACGGAAGTTTACGGATACGCCCGTTCTAGAAAAGTTGTTTGGGCAGGATTTGGTGCTTTGGGTTTTGCATCATTTATGGCTTGGGTTGTTATAAAACTTCCTCCTGCACAGGGGTGGATTCACCAGGCTGCCTACGAAACTGTATTTGGTCAAACTTGGAGAATTGTACTTGCATCATTACTCGCTTTTTTCTCAGGTGAGTTTGTTAATTCATTCGTACTCGCAAAAATGAAATTATTCACAAGCGGTAAATTCCTTTGGATGAGAACAATCGGTTCGACAATTGCGGGTGAAATGATGGACTCTTTAATTTTTTATCCATTGGCTTTTTACGGATTTTGGCCAAACGATCTTTTAATTACTGTTATGCTTACCAATTATGTTTTGAAGGTAAGTTGGGAAGTGGTTGCAACACCGGTTACATATAAAGTTGTGGGTTTTCTTAAAAGAAAAGAACAAGAAGATTATTACGACAAAGACACAAATTTTACTCCTTTTTCAATTACTGTAGATTAATTTTGTAAGGCTGTTACTGCCTGTTCTGATTTCACTTCTTTGTCACGGAATAGTCCGTGACAACCAAGGAAAAAGACAGTGGGTCTGTCAATCTTTTAGGGAATGGTTTTTAAAATTTACAAATACTTTTTAAACCACATCTTTCTCAATTCACTTACTTCTTTCCTGTGCTTCCTTAAGAAATGATCACCTTCCTCAAACATAACTAATCTATAATGCAAATTTTCCTTTTGAAATTCTCCTGCTAAATTTATGGTATCCATAGGTGCAACACTTTCGTCGGCTGTACCGTGAAGCAATAAATAATGTGTGTCTTTGGGTAGTTTATTTATAAAGCTTGTTACCGAACGCTTTTCGCATTCACCGGAAAATTTTTCAACCGGAAGTCCCGGGAATATTTTTTCACTTACTAATTTTATATACGGACTATCTTTTTCACTGCAATGAAGATTGGATACACCACCCACAATCATAACCGCTTTAAAATTAACTTTGCTCTTTGATAGAGACAGGTAAGTCATCATTCCCCCTCTACTCCAACCTTCCATACCCCAAATATTTTTATCGGCAAACTCAAGTTCATCTGCAAGAGGAATAAGATTTAACACATCGTTAACATCTTCTCCTCCCAATTCATCAAGACCTTCACTTCCAAAATTTCCCCTGTAGTGAGATGCAAAAACAACATACCCTTCATTTGCAATATTTCCGAACATTCCCCTGGCGTTAAAAATATCAATTGCTCCATTGTCACCGTATCCTCCCCTGTTCCATATTAAACAAGGGTATTTTTTACTTGTATCTTTTGGATATGCCAAATAGCCTTTTACTTTTAATCCATCAGAGTTATATGAGATATTTTCAACAATAGTATTCTGTAATATTTTTTCACTCCAACCACTGATTAGCATTTTGTTTTGCAAATCATTTAAAATGATTTTTTCTCTCTCTATAAAATTCGATTGCATTTTTATTCTAATTATTTGTATGACTTAACTTCAATCTACAATGTAAAGTTATCAATAAAATTAATGAGTTGTATTATTTGCAGAACATTCTAAAGCAGTAATAATAGTACTTATTAAAATTTGATTGTTGAATAGTTTTGATATGTATAGAAAACAAGAAAAAATTAAAAGAGCTCCTGAAACAAAAGTTGATATGAAAAAGACTTTAATTATAAAGGGACTCGTCATTTTCGGCGGCGGCGAAATCAAATCAGCAACAAAATATTATCTAATAAAATGTTTACTAACCCGATTCTTTCAAATTTCAAAAACTTTAGACTTTACCTGTTTTTCCGGCTGATAATAATTGCAATTTATTTAAGCATATTAAATTTTGGTATTAAGGCTGATCTTTATTTTATTTTAATTGATAGTGTCGTTTTCAATTTAATATTTTGCGGATTAGGTTTGAGCTTTTGGTTCAGTGTAAGATTCCTACCCTTAGAAAGGAACAATCTTTCAAAGATTATTTTTACTCATATTTTCGTTGGTGTTCTTCTTACAATTATCTGGTTGTTTTTAGTATCTTATCAGTAATATTCGTGTTATTTTTGGCAGAAAATATTGATTTGTAATTGGTTTAATATTTTATAAGAATGATCGTATGACTGTATGTTAAAAATTGATTTTAGTAAATTAGTCATATGCACAGTGTCCTTCGGACAAACAGTCATACATTTACATACATTCATACTTCAAAATTTACTTGTACTGTTAATTTTTCAATATAAATCCCTTTTTGGTTCCGGCTTGTCCAGGCTAGGATATAATATTATAAGTTTATTTAAAGAAAATTACTTAAAAAACAAGACAATGAAATATTTTGAACAGTACTTAGACCCGAATTTATTTATAAGAATTCACCATTCTCATTTAATAAGCGTAGAATTTATACAACATCTAGAGCAAACCCAAAAAGATACTTACAACGTTATCCTTAAAAACAAACAACAACTTCCTATAAGCAAAACCGGATTGGCGAAACTGAAAAATATTCTTTAGTGAAAGAAATAGAACCTGCTTATCGTCGGGCAGGCACGGATTAAGCGGATTTACGCAGATTTAATCCGCGGAATCTGCGTCATCCGCGTTCTATAAAACGACTTCAAATATTAGAAGCTTTTACTCTTGGTATCCATACAAATTTCGGCATCATTTTCTCCTTAATTAAATAATTGGAAACATTATTCCATGTTTTCCCGCGTCTTTAGTAACCTGCATATTCTCATCATCGATTACGTCTCTTGTTAGTCCGCCGCTTTCTGTTTGCTTTTGTTTTGTCGAATCGTTTGTTCGGTTGCACCTACAGAGAAATTAACCATTTGTTCTTCAGTCAATTTTGCCTCTGCTAGATTTATTTTGCCTCTGAATTTTTGAGCAGCTATAATACATTTGCTTTTGATTTATACTTCCAAATAAAAACAATGATTTAACGGGACAAATATTAGGATTGTTAATAACAAAATATATTATTAATTTTGCAAACTTTAAAAATCTTTTTTTGAATGAGTAATTTGCATGTAGAAGACACAATAACAGCCATAGCAACACCTCCCGGTATAGGTGCAATCTCTGTTATTAGAATAAGTGGTAACAATACATTTAAAGCGGTTGATTCTATTTTTCGCGGTAAAATATTAATTGCGGAGGTAGCTTCTCATACAATACATTACGGTAAGATTGTTAACCCAAGTGATGAGTTAATTGATGATGTATTGATTTCGGTTTTTAAGAATCCGCATTCCTATACCGGTGAAGACAGCGTGGAAATAAGCACGCATGGTAACCCTTACATAACACAACAAATAATTGAACTGTTATTAACTCAGAATATTAGAATTGCAGAACCGGGTGAATTTACTAAAAGAGCTTTTTTAAATGGAAAAATTGATCTTACTCAAGCTGAGGCTGTCGTTGATGTAATTAATTCTAGAACTGCAGTTTCCTTCCGAGGTGCAAGAAATCAACTTGACGGGCTATTGTCAAAAAAGGTACGCGGATTAAGAAATCTCTTGCTCAACACTTCTTCGTATATTGAACTTGAACTCGATTTTGCCGAAGAAAATTTAGAATTTATTGGACACCGGGAATTACTTGACAGAGTTAATGAAATAATAACTGAGATTGACAATTTATCGGCGACCTATTCTTTTGGAAAAATAATACGTGACGGTATTAATGTTTCTATAGCCGGTAAACCTAATGTGGGTAAATCATCTTTGCTGAATTATATCTTAAAAGAATCGAGAGCAATAGTTAGTAATATACCCGGTACTACACGCGATATAATAAAAGAATATATTTCAATTGACGGAATTCTTTTTAGGTTATATGATACAGCCGGAATTAGAATTCCGAACAACGAAATTGAAAAAGAAGGTGTCATTAGAAGCAGAGAGACAGTAAAGAATTCTGATATTGTAATTTTTTTAAATGATATAGAAACCGGAATATCTAAAGAGCTTTATCAAGAATTACTTTCTCTTACGGAAAAACAAAAAATAATCACCGTAGTTAATAAGATTGACATCGATCCAAGTAAAGCAAAGAATTTTGATGCCGATTTATTTATTTCTGCATTAACCGGGGAAGGCATCGATCAGCTATTTATGAAATTAAAAAGTTTAATACACAATGTTTCGGGATATACTGAAAAATCTGCAATTGTATCGAATTTAAGACATTACAATTGCCTGATACGGGCTAAGGAAAATCTATTGAATGCAAAATTTTCCATCGCAGAAAAACTAAGCGGTGAATTTATTGCCGTCGATTTACGAAATGCCGAGAGTGACCTTGGTGAAATTATCGGCGAGGTTACTTCCGACGATATTTTGAATAATATATTTATGAAATTTTGCATTGGGAAATAAACAAGTAAATTTTTCATCAAGTACGATTCATTTCACGTGAAACTTTATTTGAATCTTAAAAATCTACGGTGATTGATTTTAGTCAATAAGAAAAATTAACTCAATGGTGATTTATTTAAATTAATGGCTGGACGAGAGTATATATTTTTTGCTTTCTCCAATTATTCTAAATGTTTCACATGAAACATTGGGCTAGATCGTTTTTAATTTTTTTCGAATTTTAACTGGGTATTTGATAGTATTTTGTTTCACATGAAACATTTTAAGGAATTATGAAGGAATTTGAAGTAATAGTAGTTGGCGGGGGTCATGCCGGAATAGAGGCAGCCTGTGCTTCTGCAAATATGGGTTGTTCTGTGGGATTATTTACTATGGACAAGCATGCAATTGGTAGAATGTCTTGTAATCCTGCAATTGGAGGAACAGCAAAAGGACACCTCGTAAGAGAAATTGATTCTCTCGGTGGAATGATGGGAATGCTTGCAGATCATACCGGTATTCAGTTTAGAATGCTAAATAAATCTAAAGGTCCCGCTGTTTGGTCCCCTAGATGTCAATCCGACAGAAAATTATATTCAGAAGAAGCGTACAAAGTGGTTAACAATATCCCTAATCTAACAATAGTTGAAGATTCGGTTTTGGGGGTAGTTGCCGAAGATAAAAAAATATCGGGTGTTAATACATTAAATGCCGGTTTCATAAGATGTAAAGCGTTAATTATTTCTTCCGGTACGTTTTTAAATGGCTTGATGCATACCGGTCTTAAATCAACAGCCGGAGGAAGATTTGGAGAGAAATCTGCAACCGGATTAACTGAATCGCTTTTAAATCTTGGTTTTGAAGCAGGTCGACTTAAAACCGGTACACCTCCACGATTAAAAAAGGACAATATTAACTGGGACATTCTAGAAATTCAACCGGGAGATAGAAATCCACAGCCTTTCTCTTATCAAACAAACGTGGCTGAATTTCCATTTCTACCTCAACTAAACTGTCATATCACATATACGAACGAAATTGTACATAAAACATTGGAGAAGGGATTCGGAGAATCTCCGATGTTTACTGGATTAATAAAAGGTGTGGGTCCGCGTTATTGTCCTTCTATTGAAGATAAAATAGTTCGTTTTGCCGGTAAAAAGAAACATCAGCTTTTTCTTGAACCGGAAGGTCTTGATAGCGATCTGATTTATTTGAATGGTTTTTCTACTTCTTTACCTGCCGATATTCAACTTGAGGCAATACATAAAATAAAAGGTTTGGAAGAGGCTGAAATGGTCCGTCCCGGATATGCAGTTGAATATGATTTCTTTCCTCCGCATCAAGTTGATCTGACACTTGAAACTAAGTTAATTGAAGGATTGTATTTTGCCGGTCAAATTAATGGGACTTCAGGTTATGAAGAAGCGGCTGCGCAGGGTATTGTAGCCGGTATAAATACCGCAGCTAAAATGATGGGTATGCCTGAGTTTGTTCTTAAAAGAAGTGAGGCTTATATTGGCGTTTTAATCGATGATTTGGTCAATAAATCTACCGATGAACCTTATAGAATGTTCACTTCAAGAGCCGAATATCGATTGTTGCTGATGCAGGATAACGCCGATAGAAGATTGATGAAGTATGGATACAAATATGGACTCATTTCAAAGGATATTTACGACGATGTAGTATATAAAGATAAAATCATATCTATGTGTGTGAATTTATTTAATCAACAAAAGCTGCATTCAAGGATTGTTAATCCGTTTTTGGAAGGTAAAGGGCTACCGGGCATTGATTCAACGGAAACAATTTCAAAATTGTGTAAGAGACCGGAGTTGAAATTAAAGGAGTTGATAGAACTTAACGGAATCCGAAATAATCATATCGTCAAAGAATTATTTAATAATAAATCGGCTCTTGAACAAGTTGAAATAGAACTTAAATATGAAGGATACATAAAAAGACAACAACAGACAGTTGAAAAGTTAGAAAAATATGAGAACACTAAAATTCCTTTAACATTTAACTATTTAACGTTAAAATCATTATCAACCGAAGGGCGAGAAAAATTGAATAAAATTAAACCCCGTTCAATTGGACAAGCTTCTAGAATATCAGGCGTAACTCCTTCTGATATTTCTATTTTATTGGTATATTTACGAAACTAAATTTCAGGAATAATAATATGGTAGACCTACAATCCCAATATAATAAAGAGCTGAAATCTTTATTTGCTGAAAATGGAATTACTTCTGATTTTATGATAATAGACCGGTTGGCTTATTTTGCCAGTCTGGTAAGCCTAAAAAACGATTCGATAAATTTAATTTCCAGAAAAGATATTAATTCCATCATCGAAAATCATGTTTTTATATCCTCTTATATTGCTAATTATATTCCTGATAAATGCTCTACGTTTTTAGATATTGGAATCGGTGGAGGATTTCCCGGAATTCCGCTTTCAATTATGCGTCCGGAAATGAGTGGCGTACTAATCGATTCTACAAGGAAAAAAATTGATGCCGTTAAAGAATTCATCAATAAATTAAAACTTAATAATGTAAAAGCAATAAATGACAGGGTTGAAAGTCCTCAGGTTATTAACGCTTATACAAACTATTTTGATCTTGTTGTCAGTCGATCAGCGCTTCCTTTAATTATCCTTCTTCGGTATGCATTGCCTTTAATCAAAGAAAAAGCATTTCTTGCTACTTTAAAAGGCGGAAATCTTGACTTGGAATTTCAAAAGGCTGAAATGAAATATAAATCATATATAAAAAAATCCACGATATTTGAACTGTACTATAAACCTTCAAATGTCAGAAATCAAAAAGGCAAAAAATTAATCTTACTCGAATTACGTAAATGAGCCTTCTTTAAAAAGATATTTTCTTGTTAAGAGGCGGTAAATACAATAAAATAAATGTTATCTTTTTTGTTTTTCTCTCTTATTTATGAAAGTAACAATACTTAATATTATTGATCATAAAAATTAAAGTGAAAATTTACCAATAAATCTTGTCATAATCAGTTATGAATTCAAATTCTGAAACGAAAGATCTTTTCTCCGAAATAAGTAAACTAAGCACCGAACAAAGAAATCCAAATTCAATGGATATAGATGCAAGAGCAACACGGGAAATTTTGGAAATAATAAACAACGAGGATAAAAAAGTACCGTTAGCCGTGGAAAAAGAGATTCCATACATCGAACAGGCTGTGGATATTATTGTTAAATCATTAAAGAACGGGGGTAGACTTTTATATTTCGGCGCAGGCACCAGCGGCAGATTAGGTGTGGTAGACGCATCCGAATGTCCACCTACTTTTGGGACTCCCTATGGATTAATCAAAGGCTATATCGCCGGCGGAAAAGAAGCTATGTTTCGTGCTCAGGAGGGCTCCGAAGATTACGAAGAAAACGGGGCAAAAGATATAATTAAAGCAAAGGTTTCGTCAAAGGATGTCGTTTGCGGTATAGCTGCCAGCAGAAGGACTCCTTACGTTGTCGGTGCGGTTAAAAAAGCTAAGGAACTGGGCTCTTCTACTTTGTTTATTACTTGCAATCCACGCAGTGAATTTAACATAAAAGAAGTAGATGTTGCTATTTGTCCTTATGTCGGTCCGGAAGTTATAATGGGTTCTACCCGTATGAAAAGCGGTACTGCACAAAAACTGGTTTTGAATATGCTTACAACTACAGCGATGATATGTATGGGAAAAGTTTACGAAAATATGATGATTGACCTGCAAATGACGAATAAAAAATTAGTTGAAAGATCAAAAAGAATTGTAATGACAATTACAGGTGTGTCATACGAAAAAGCAACTGAGTATCTCTTAAATGCGGGAGGACATGTAAAAACAGCTCTTGTAATGATAAAAGCCGGTGTAAATGATAAAGAAGCAAAGGAAAAACTTAAAAAAGCGGACGGTTTTGTGAGGAAAGCTATTGAGGGGAATTTTAATTAGATTGTTGTTTATTTTTTCGGAGTAAAACGTGAAATCCTTTACTACGTTTATTATAGTTTTAATCTTTTCTTTTAATTCTTTCACCAGCGGTCAGATTATTGGAAAAGTTCAAAATGATATTATTCATTTTTTTAATACCGGCGGTGAATTAATTACTAATTTTACCCGGTTTGACAAATCTACTCAAATAGACTTACTAGGTTCGGCTGCATTGATAGGTATTAGTTACAGTATTGATTATAATACTCATTCATTAGCATTAAAAAACAAATCTGATTTTAATGACGCTCTTTTTTCGGTAGATAAAGTATACGGAAGCGGTTACACATTACTTGGAATTGCAGGTTTGTACGGCTACGGCCTTTTATTTGATAATAATTCTGTTAGAAAAATCGGATTGGAAACTATTGAAGCCGTAGGATATGCGGGAATTATCACCTCTATTATAAAATCGGTTGTCGGCAGAAGCCGTCCTTATACCGGAGAAGGGAATTCCCATTTCAGACCTTTTAACGTTCATGCTGCATTTACTTCTTTCCCATCGGGACATTCTACAGTAGCCTTCGCTGTTTCAACAGTGCTGGCAAATAACACCGACAATACGTATCTTAAAATTTTATGCTATTCCGCTTCCGGCTTAGTGGCTTTCTCAAGAATCTATCATAATGCACATTGGTTATCGGATGTTGTTACAGGCGGTGTAATCGGCTATTTTGTAGGAAATTTTGTTACCAATCATGATAGACAATACAATTTTTCTTCTATCAAGGTAAGCTTTTATTTTACGGGTAATTCATTAGGAGTTTCGGCAAGATTTTAATAGGATTTTAAAAATTAGCAACTCACTCTTAATCCAACTTGAGTGCAATGAATATCTGGCTTTGGGGTTATAATAAGTAGCCTATGTAGATTCATTTTTAAAGGGGAACGGTTTTCTGTAGTGGGACGGAAATAATAATTGATAATAAATGAGTCTCATCTATGGCTATACCATAAAAAAGAATTTTTCTTGTGACTAAGCTTTGATTATTAATAGTATTTCTGCAAAATAACGGTTGTCAAAGACGCACCGTGACAGCTTAGGAAATACAAAATTTACTAAGTGAAGATTTACAGTAAAAATATGGCAACTGTTAAAAAATTTAAATATAATATTGAACATAACTTCTATCTACGATTTTTTTAATTATTTTTGCCGGAATTTGATTTACATTTAAATAACGAGGTAATATGAAAAAGCCCAAATTAACTTTTTGGCAAATATGGAATATGAGTTTTGGGTTTCTTGGAATTCAATTTGGATTTGCTCTTCAAAATGCAAATGTAAGCAGAATTTTTGAAACACTCGGAGCAAACATAGACAAAATTCCTATTTTATGGATAGCTGCCCCTGTTACCGGTTTAATTATTCAACCGATAATAGGTCATATGAGCGACAACACTTGGACCAGACTGGGCAGGAGAAGACCATACTTTTTGATTGGTGCAATTCTTGCTTCTATCGCAATAATAATAATGCCGAACTCACCCACTCTTTGGATTGCCGCAGGAATGCTTTGGATAATGGATGCTTCAATTAATATCTCAATGGAACCATTTAGAGCATTCGTTGGGGACATGCTTCCTTCGGAGCAAAGAACTGCAGGATTTGGGATGCAAAGTTTCTTTATCGGAATTGGAGCCGTTGTTGCTTCCGCACTCCCTTATATTATGACAAATTGGTTTGGTATCTCCAATACTGCATCTGAAGACATTATACCTAATTCCGTTAAATTTTCTTTCTACATTGGCGGGGCGGTATTTCTTGCTTCTGTAATTTGGACAGTAGTAAGCACAAAAGAATACCCACCTGATGAACTGAAAAAATATAGTGAGTTTGAAAATAAAGAATCACAATCAAATACAGTAAGGAAAAATAGGAATGTAGTTGAAACTTCAAAATTCTATAAATACGGCTTAATTTGGTTTTTTACCGGTTTAATTTTATCATTAATATTGCTTCTAATATTCAAGGAATCAGACTACGGCTTGTATGTGTTATTTGTCGGTTCGGTTATATTTGGATTACTCCAATTTATAGCCGGATATTTGACGAAAAAAGGTAAATATAACGGTGGGTTTGTTGTGGTTTTCAACGATTTTTTTAATATGCCGAAAACAATGAGACAATTGGCATTTGTTCAATTTTTTTCTTGGTTTGCACTTTTTGCAATGTGGATATATACAACTCCGGCCGTTACACATCATATTTACGGAGCAACGAATACAGTATCTGAATTATATAATAAAGGTGCTGACTGGGTAGGTGTACTTATGAGTGTTTACAACGGCTTTGCGGCTATCATGGTTTTTGTGCTTGTTTGGATGGCTAAAATTACAAGCAGAAAAATGGTACATATTATTAGTTTAATTTTTGGTGCATTAGGACTTGCTTCATTTTATATAATTAAAAATCCCAACGTTCTTTTAATTTCCGAATTAGGAATTGGACTTGCATGGGCTTCAATACTTGCAATGCCTTATGCAATACTTGCCGGCTCGCTACCTCCGGAAAAAATGGGTGTTTATATGGGAATTTTTAATTTCTTTATTGTTATTCCGCAAATAACCGCCGCCGCAATATTAGGTTTTTTTATAAAACAAGTTTTTGCAGATAATGCAATTTATGCTCTTTTACTCGGCGGAGCTTCTATGATAATTGCTGCTGTTTTTATGTTTTTTGTTACTGATGTTGACGATGTAAAATCTTCCAATTTGGATTTAAATAAGTGAAACTAAACTTATTCGGTAATTTCAGAACTCCTGACTCATCGTAAATTAAACTGTCTCGTTTAGTATCTTATCAGTAATATTCGTGTTATTTTTGGCAGAAAATATTAATTTGT